>QMCD01002656.1_pt1 | contig 17871 bp, 19 predicted proteins | sample 1821841 | NCBI WGS metagenome assembly QMCD01 (sample SAMN01991225, study PRJNA193472) | Termite gut metagenome, whole genome shotgun sequencing project. | isolation source: worker | host: Macrotermes natalensis
TTATATAATAAATTAAAATCATACCGCCGCAGGCGGTATACCACCATTGTTAATTGTTAATTTTTAATTGTTAATTGGTACTAGAGGGTATTATGTCAAACATCAGAGCATATTCGTATTACCCATTCTGCGTATCTGATTATTAGACACGCAGAATGGGTAATATGAACATGCTCTGATAACTATTAGGGTATGCTCTTGCTTTTTATATATTTATAACACAGGATGCTTTAATTAATCCTTGCTTATCCTATATCCCACTCCCCTGACCGTTTCAATCAATTCCCCGCAGGTGCCGAGCTTTTGCCTGAGCGTCCTTATATGAACGTCGACCGTTCTTGTTTCGCCGTTGAAATCATAACCCCATACATGGGAAAGTATTTTGTCGCGGTTCAGAACGTTTCCCTTGTTTTCAAGCAGATAGCATAACAGCTCGAATTCCTTCAGCGTCAGGTTAACCGGATTGCCGTTGCATGCGACTTCGTGCATGTCAATGTTTACAGATAAGCCGTTTGTTTCAAGAAGGTTCTTTTTTACCGGTTCAAAGCGGGAACGCCTTAAAAGGGCTTTGATACGCGAAATAAGCTCCATCATACCGAACGGCTTGGGAATATAGTCGTCGGCACCGAGGTCAAGACCGATGACTTTATCGTATTCCGTCCCCTTTGCCGTAAGCATTATAACCGGTACGCCTGAAAATTCCGGCATATTACGGAGCTTTTTCAGGATTTGCAGCCCGTCTTCGCCGGGAAGCATAATATCAAGCAGTATAAGTGACGGCGTTTTACTGCGGACGGCCTTCCAGAAAGCCGTGGCTTCAGAAAACCCCGATGCTTCGAATCCGCTGTTCTTCAGCGTATAAACAACCAGTTCCCTGATACTGATGTCATCCTCAACAAGATAAATCATTCAGCGGTACAACCCCTTTATAGCATACATAATTGGCACCGGTTTTCCGTTCACTAAAAAACGCTTCCGTCCTTGTGCTTCCCGGTTATAGAATACTGAACCCATTCGGCAATATTCGTAGCATGGTCGCCGATTCTTTCAAAATATTTGGCAATCATCAGCAAGTCTATACAGTATTCGCCGTCCTTATTATCCTTTCCGAGCAGTTCGATAAGGTCGTTCCTGATGTCACTGAAATGAGCGTCAACTACATCGTCATACTCCTCGACGGATTTTGCCAGCTCCAAATCCTTATTGACAAAGGAATCAATTGCCTCCGTCACCATTTTTATGGTCGCCCTTGCCATATCTTCAATTTTAGCGATTTTTCCGGGATTCTTTATAAAACGCGCTATTTCCACTATATCGGATGCCTGGTCGCCAATCCGCTCCATATCCGAAATCATTTTAAGGGCAGAGGATATTTCCCGTAAATCACGCGCCACAGGCTGCTGCTGTAAAAGCATCTTCATGCACAGAGACTGTATGTCGCGTTCCTTCTGGTCTATTGCCGATTCTATTATGCTCACATTTTCGTACAATGTCCTTCCGTTTTGTTCCTTAATTGATTTCGAGGCGTTTGCAATTGCCTCCTCGCAAAGCGAACCCATCGCAATCAGCTCGTTATTAAGCTGGTTTAACTGTTCATCGAATCTGTTTCTCATGCATATATTTCCTTTCAGGCAGTGCATAAATACCAAATTATCGTATCATTTTAAGTCGCGTTTTATCCGAACCTGCCGGTAATATAATCTTCTGTGCGTTTATCCCCGGGCGTTGCGAAAAGGGTTTCGGTATTTCCATATTCGACTACCTCCCCCAAAAGAAAGAATGCTGTTTTATCGGAAATTCTTACTGCCTGCTGCATATTATGAGTAACGATAATTATAGTATACTCCTTTTTCAATTCAATTGCAAGGTCTTCAATTTTTGAAGTGGAAATCGGGTCAAGCGCGGAAGTAGGTTCATCCATTAAAAGAACCTCCGGTTCGACCGCAAGAGCCCGTGCAATACATAATCTTTGCTGCTGTCCGCCCGAAAGACCCAGGGCGGATTTTTTCAGCCTGTCTTTAACCTCATCCCATATTGCCGATTTTCTGAGCGACTCCTCAACAATACCGTCAAGCTTAACCTTTGAACGCACGCCATGCGTCCTGGGTCCGAATGCGATATTGTCATAAATACTCATGGGAAAAGGGTTAGGCTTTTGGAAAACCATCCCCACCCTTTTCCTTAACATATTAATATTCATATTCCCGTAAATGTCTTCGTCGTCAAGCATAATTTTCCCCGTTATCCTGCAACCCTCAATCAAATCATTCATCCTGTTCATTGATTTAAGCAAAGTAGACTTGCCGCATCCGGACGGGCCGATAAAAGCCGTTACTTTATTCGGCTGTATTTCTAAATTAACATTTTTCAAAGCCTTAAAGCCGCTGTAATAAAGCTCCATATCTCTGATACTGAATTTACTCATTTTATGTATTTCCTTTCGGCGGGAAATCCCGCTGAGGGTATTGTGATTTTTGTATTATCCTATCTTTTTTCAAGTTTTTTTGCGGCGGCTTTGGACAGGGCGTTTATACCCACAACAATTATCAATAATATGACGGCTGTCGCGAACGCCTGGTTTGTATACAGTCCCTCCGTCCAAAGCGCGTACATATGTATTGCCAGCGTACGCCCCGAGGAAAAAACATCCTCCGGGATTTGAGCCACCGTACCGGCTGTGTAAATCAATGCCGCCGTTTCTCCGACGACACGCCCTATTGCAAGGATTATTCCTGACATTATCCCCGGAACCGCCGACGGAAGGACAATTCTGAACACGGTGCGCAAACGTCCTGCCCCAAGTCCGAAGCTGCCTTCCCTGAAGCTGTCCGGAACGGATTTTAACGCTTCTTCGGTTGTTCTCATTATAAGCGGCAGAATCATGATTGCAAGGGTACAGGCGCCGGCAAGCAATGAATAGCCCCAGCCGAGAGCCGATACGAAAAACAGCCATCCGAACAGGCCGTAAACAATTGACGGAATCCCCGATAATGTTTCAGCCGTAATCCTTACAATGCTTACTATTCTATTCCCTCTTTTAGCATACTCGACCAAATACACCGCTGAGAAAATCCCCGCCGGAGCCGCAAAAAGAAGGGCTAACAGGGTCATTGTGACTGTGTTGACAAGAGCCGGGAACATCGTGACGTTTTCTGTGGTATACTCCAGCTCGAACAGTGATAAGTTAATATGCGGTATACCCTTTGCCAGGACATATCCGATTATCAAAACAACAACGCTGACTGTTATCACTGCGGAAACGCAGCATAGTAAAAACAAAACAAATGAAAGGGGGTCTTTTTTATACTCGTTTAATTTCTGCTTTTTTGTGACAGTATTAACAGCAGCAATATTTACGGGAGCAGCAACGGTGTTTTCGGCAGCCGGAATCATAAAGCGCCTCTTTTCTTAATCAATGAAAACGACAGGTTTATTATCATAATGAACACGAACAATACTACCGACGTTGCGATTAACGCCTCCCTGTGCAGGTCTGCCGCATATCCCATCTCAAGGACGATATTTGCCGTCATGGTGCGAACTCCCGAAATAATACCATCAGGCATGCGCGCCTGATTTCCGGCAACCATGATTACAGCCATTGTTTCTCCGACAGCCCGTCCTATTCCTAAAATTACTCCCGCCAGGATTCCCGATTTTGCGGCGGGCAAAGATGCGAAGAAAACGCTTCTTTCATGCGTCGCGCCAAGCGCTAAAGCTCCCTCATAATAGCTTTCAGGCACAGCCTTTATTGCGGCTTCCGATACTCCTATTATAGTCGGCAGAATCATTATACCGAGCAGTACGGAGGCTGAAAGCATACTGTTTCCGTCGCCGCCGAAAACGCCGCGGATGACGGGGACAATAAAAAACAGCCCGAAAAACCCGTATACAACCGACGGTATACCGGCTAAAAGCTCAATTGCGGGTTTTAATATCTTATATAACTTAGCAGGGCAGAACCTTGCCGTGTAAACAGCGGAAAGGATGCCAACCGGAACACCCAGTATTATTGCCCCTGCTGTTACATAAATACTGCCGAGTATCATAGGGAGAATCCCGTATATATTATTACCCGGACGCCAGTTTTTGCCCAAAAGGAAATCAGACGCGCCTATTTTACCAATAGCGGGTATTCCGTTTGCGAAAAGGAATATGCAGATTAACGCCACCGCTAAGATTGATACAAGAGCGGCAGTCAGAAATACCGCTTTCATGATTTTTTCCCTGAACTCTCCCGAAAATATTTTCACTCTGTTTACAAATCCTTTCCGTACCGTAACTAATCCCAATAAAAACAACGTTTTTAATTGGGATTAGCATTTTATGAAAGCAATATATTATCTTATACTAGTACCTCGTAACATCTAATACTAGGGCGTGTTCGAAAATCATCAATATGCACATAAATAGTGATTTTTGCACCGCATTGCGTTAAAAAATCTTGAAAACCGCCGAGGTTTCCTNNNNCGCCGAGGTTTCCTGCGATTTTTTGCCTTATTCGGCACAAAAATCACTTATTTCTATACACATTGCTAATTATCGAACACGCCCTAATCCGCGGTTAAAATAATTGCAAAATATTTCACAGATTTTTGTTACAGTGCTAGGATTGACGATGATCATTTTAATTGCGGATTAGTATAAATGTTTATAAATAATTAATTAAAATCATACCGCCTCAGGCGGTATACCGCCATTGTTAATTGTTAATTTTTAATTGTTAATTGATATTAGTATTAACTGTCCAAATCGTCCCAGCTTGTAATTTCACCGGTATACACCGACTTGACCTGCTCTGCCGTCAGGCCGTCTTTTTCATTGTCATTATGGACAATTACGGCGATACCATCCGTTGCGATTACCGTCGGGATTAATCCCTGTTCGATTTCGGTATCCTTGATTTCCCTGGAAGCCATCCCGATGTCGCATATACCTTCAATTGCGGATGTGACGCCGGTAGTCGAGTCTGACATCTGAATTTCAATGGAAACATTGGCGTTAAGCGCAAGGTATGCTTCCTTTAATTTTTCCATTACCGGGGTTACCGAAGAGGAGCCAGCGACAACAATCTTGCCTTCGGGGTTAGTTCCGGCAAACGCCGCCGCGTTTTCATCGCCGATATAATCGGCGGAAACTACATCCTGTCCTTCCTTCGAGAGGATAAAATTTATAAAATCCTGAGCAGCTTCGCTAACGGAATCTTTAGTGACAATAACGAAAGGACGCGCAATTTTATATGTACCGTTTTTTACATTGTCTGTTGTAGCTTGAGCTCCGTCAATTTTTACAGCTTTAACAGTGTCGTTTAATGAACCGAGCGAAATATAGCCGATTGCGTTCTCGTTTCCCGCTATTGTAGCCATCATTACGGCTGTGTTATTGTTTATTTGCGAATCGGCTGTTGTCATGTCAACCTTTTCGCCGGCTTCGTTCGTTTCCTGGATACCGAAAAGTTCGATGAAAGCTCCCCTGGTTCCCGAGCCGTCCTCACGGGACACAACCGTTATTTCGCCGCCTGCGCCTCCAAGACACGATGTCATTGATACCGCCGCCGACATTATTAGAACTCCTGCCAGTAATTTTCTGATTTTCATAATAAAACCATCCTGTTCATAATTATTAGTTCCTTTTTGGTACGGTTTCATTATAACGCAGGAATGTTAAATCCAAAACCCCGGATTTGTAAAATCCGGGTAAAATCTATGTTTTTATTCAAAAAGGTCGGACGGGTCATTTTTAGTCTTTACAGGATACAGAGTCAGTTTATTATTATGGTCGCATAAACCGAGCAGGATTTCACCTGCATTACTGTACCCCTGCTCGTTGAGCTGTTTGTTAAGCCATGTAATGTTGTTTCCCGTCTTTTTCAGATTGAAATGGTTAATGTGCTTGTCAAGTATAACCGTTACCTGAGTATATTCATATTCCGGCTCAAGCTTTAAATCATCAGGGTTTACGGGGCGTTTCCCGGAAACGGGCAGAAAGCTTATGTTTCCGTTGTATTCAAAAATTGCGGTCTGAATTTCGTTTAGGTCAAAAAAACCGGCAATACGGCACTGCATCATGAAATCACTGACATCGATACGCGCTTTACTGAGATTTTTCTTATAAATTACGCCGTTATCCATGAGAATAAGCGAACGCCCTACTATTACTTTTCTGGTTTTCAGGGACTTACTGGTAATAACCGATACCAGGTAGGCGACAACACCGTAAATCACAAGCGCCGTGAACGGCTGCCAGAAATCTTCAAGGTCGGTCGCAAGCTCAGCCGCAATGGAACCGATAGAAATACCTATGATATAATCAAACATATTCAGCTGTGAAACCTGTTTGTTGCCCATAAGCTTTGTCAGCAGAAAAAGAACAACCAGTGAAATCAGCGATACCAGAGATATTTTTGAAACAACCGATATATTAAAATCCATAATGCTTGCTCCCTTAATACTACAATGGCAACAATTTAAGAGATTTTACTTTATAATAAGATTCCAGATTCCAGACGCCAGTTACCAGAAATCTGACCACTGACCACTGTTCACTGACCGCTTATAATTAGAAATTTATTCGTTTTTTGCTTAAATTGTTGACATTGGATTCCAGATTCCAGACGCCAGTTTCCAGAAATCTGACCACTGACCACTGTTCACTGACCACTTATGATTAGGTAGTTATTCGTTTTCTGCTTAAGTTGCTGACATTGCTTAATACTATATATAGCATACCTGAAATTACACATATAGTATTATTCGGAATAAGCATAATATTCTCTAAATAAAACATAAAAGGACTGCCGCAGTGTTAAAAAAGCGGCAGTCCGGTTTATAATTGTAAAATGTTCCTTGAATCTTGCACTTTTTGGGTAAAATTACGGATTGAACGGGTTTGCAAACACCATCTAGTACCCCATAACAACTAAATGTTACGATATAATAATAAAATCATACCGCCGCAGGCGGTATACCGCCATTGTTAATTGTTAATTTTTAATTGTTAATTGGTACTAGTCTTTTTTCCTTGAAAAAATCACAAGCAGCACTCCGCTGAAAACATCGATACTGCAGAAATCATCGGTAATTTCATTGGAAACCCCAAGAGGGAACTGCCTTGTGAGCTGATGGTCTGTCAGATTATATTTAGTACCCCTTGTCGTAATTAAAGCTGTTGCGCTCAGTGCAAAAACGGAAATATACCAGTTATCCCTGCGCAGGTATGTATAGCTTCCCGAGGTGATAAGGCTTGCCTCATTGTCAGGAGCCCACAGCATTCCGTTTGCGCCGTGTGAATTTATGTATTCAAGCGTTTGTATACCGGCAATGGTATGGTCAAGCCGGCCGCCCAGCCCTCCGTATATAATAATATCATCATAATCCCTGTCAAGCGCCTCCTTAACGGCAAGCATCATATCGGTATCGTCTTTTTCAGCGGGGACGTTTATAATTTCGCATCCGGCGGACGGAGCCGATTTAATACTGTCAAAATCCCCAAGCAGTAAATCAGGAACCTTATTTATATTCCTTAAATGTTCATATCCGCCGTCGGCGGCAATTATAAAATCATTTTCCGCTATGCTGATACCTGAATAATCATTAATTTCAGCAGAACCGAATATATGACAGCGTTTCACTGATAATCGTTCCCCTTTCCGAAAACGTTCTATTACCTCATAACAGCGTTTAAAGTTACAATATAATAATAAAAACCATACCACCATTGTCAACTGTTAATTACTTCTAGTATTCAGTGTCAACTAAAGCTTTACAATTCCAAAATAAACTTTCTGATTGGGAATCTAAGGGTATATATTGGCATGTGGCATTGGTAAACCATCGGCGGTACGCAACGCTGCGGCGCTGCAGGGCGTCTCCTACAAACATTAAAATCATCGCCGCAGGCGATACCACCATTGTTAATTGTTAATTTTTAATTGTTAATTGCTACTAGTTATCTCCTGTCCTTAAACTCCCATTCTTTTATGAGGCTTGCTTCCTCATACATAGAGACATAACTGTCATGCCGTGATTTCGGAATAATTCCGCTGTTTACAGCTTCAAGCACAGCACAGCCCTTTTCCTTTGTATGGGAGCAGCCCTTGAACCTGCATTTGTTAAGGAAGGGCTGAAATTCATTGAAACAAAGCTCCAGCTTATCCTTTAAAATAATATCATATTTATTTGTCTCAAAGGTGGAAAATCCGGGAGTATCGGCGATATATCCCCCGTTATCGGTTTTATAAAGCTCGACATGGCGGGTCGTGTGCCGTCCCCTTCCAAGCTTTTTTGAGATTTCTCCCGTTGAAATTTGAAAACGGCTGTCAATACGGTTCAGTAAGGTTGATTTCCCTGCTCCTGTATTTCCGGTAAATATGCTGATTTTTCCGGCAAGCCGATTATACAGATTTTGATAAGTTTCAGGATTATCATAGTCTATTTCAAAAATTTCCGTTCCGGCATTTTTATAAATGGACTTAATTTCATCATTAATCATCAAATCACGTTTTGTTACGGCAATTATACAGTCTATATCCTTGAACCGTGCAATTGCGATGAATTTATCCAGCAGCAGGAAATTAGGCGCAGGCTCGCAGGTGGATATGACAAAAACGATATAATCTATATTCGAGGCGGGAGGGCGTATTATGTTGTTTTTCCGCCGGTAAATTTCATCAATGACCCCTGTCCTGCCTGAAATTTCCGCAATCCTGACCCTGTCCCCCGCACACGGGGCAATATTCATTTTCCTGAATATCCCTCGCGCTTTGCATTCATAAATGCCTGAGGAGGACTCCGCATAATAGAGTCCCCCTATGGATTTTATTATTAAGCCGTCAGTAAAGTTTCCCTTATCAATTTGCATACTATCTGATATACTCCCGTATTACCGAACGGTAATTTCTGCTATGCTCATTCTTCATCAGCCGCATTATCCTCAGGCACATTAGTGTTTGCTTCAGGGGTGTAGGCTGCCGCGGGACCGCCGTTATTAATCTCCTCCAGCATAGAGCTTATGTCAATAATCATTGAACCGCCTTCTCCCGAAGCCACTGCCGGTAATTTACCGTCCCACTTTTCAATATAATTCATCAGAAGAATTTCAGGGGTAATTTCCAGCGATTTCAAACGGTATGCCTCAGCCTCGGCTTGAGCCTGCGTAATGGTCTGTTCAGCCTCAACCTTTATTCTCTGTAAATCCTGTTCGGCTTTCAGAGCGCTTTGCTGAGCCGTCTGCTTAGCTTCAATAGCCGCGTTGTACTCCGCCGTAAAGTCAAATGAAATAATATTGAAAACCTGAATTTCGAGTCCGTATGTACTGATTTTTTCCTTTAAAAGCTCGCTCATCTCGTCTCCCACCGACTGGCGAAGGGTAATGAGCTGTTCGGCGGTATACTTGGCTGTAACGGCTTTGACGCATTCCTGTATAGCCGGAGTTATAACCTTGAATTCATAATCCATACCCACATTCTTATACATGGAGGCGGATGAATTATTCAGAACCTTATAGTTAATAGCAATAGTTGAAGCAACGGTCTGTAAATCCCTTGACGCAGAGGAGCAGTCCGCTTCGGCTTTCTGAACCCGGTTATCCACAAGAAAAATTTGCTGGATGAACGGAATTTTGAAATGGAAGCCCTCCGTCAGAACATTCTGTTCGTTTACGTTGCCGAGAGTAATAACAACCCCCGTATGTCCCGGTTTTACAATAGTGAAGCAACTGAACAATACAACCGCAAGTACAAGCAGAATTACGATTACCGTAATCAGTTTTTTTATGCTGTTTGAACCGTTTCCTTTAATGTTTACAATACTAGGATTAGCCGGCATATAAATATCTCCTTATTTTCTTATTATTTTACGCTGCTTAAAACTTCAGTTCGCCTTCGTCGAGGTAATCGTCGTCAATATCACCTATTTCGCTTAATGTAAAATCATAGTCGTCATAATAATCGTCTTCAGCCTTTAACGCCCTTTTTTCATCCCTGTCCCTCTTTATTGATATTATCAGCGTAACAATGTTCAGGATTGTTGTTATCAAAAGCAATGTTAATTCGATAAACTTAATCCAGTCCTTTAATTCGTAGTCCTTGAATTTTTTGTTTTTTATCATAATGACCATCCTTTCCTAAGGTTTTATCCGTTTCGGATAAAACTCCCCGTTTGAAACTTTGTTTCAAACTTTTATTATTTTTTTCAATTTCAATAAATGCATACCGGACAAGTATATATTCTATGCAGTTATTTATAAAAACATAAGGTACGCCGGTATCGAAGCTGACGGTTTTTCAAATGAACTTAAGGAAAAATAACCCCTCCCTTCTTTAACTCCGGATAATCAGCGTCCCTCAAGAGCTTTTAAAGCCTTGATTTCATCCCGGTCAAGCTTTATTTTACCGTCGCGGATAACAGTTACATCATCCTTTTTTACCCATACGGCAGGCGTATCGGATTTTTCCTGTTTTACCTTAAGCATACCCGTCAGCAGATTAATATCCTCGACGAACCCGTTAAATTCCGCCGTTTTAACATAGGCTCCGACCCTAGGTGAGGTCTTGATAAGCTCCTCGTAAACATCCTGTTCATATTTAAGGCAGCACATCAGACGCCCGCAGGTACCGGAAATTTTAGTAGGATTAAGGGATAAGCCCTGCTCCTTAGCCATTTTAATTGAAACAGGCTGAAATTCGCCAAGAAAGCCCTTACAGCAGAACTCCTTGCCGCATATGCCAAGCCCTCCGAGAACCTTAGCTTCGTCCCGCACCCCTATTTGACGAAGCTCAATCCGGGTACGGAACACAGCCGCCAGGTCCTTTACAAGCTCGCGGAAATCTATGCGCGTTTCGGCGGTAAAATAAAACAAAAGCTTATTATTGTCAAATGTGCATTCCACATCGACAAGCTTCATATCAAGGTTGTGCTCGATAATTTTTTCCTGGCAGACCTTAAGCGCATTTTCTTCCTTTTGCTTATTCTGTTCTATTATTTTCATGTCATGCTCGTTTGCTGTTCTTATAATTGTTTTCAGCGGTACCGTAATACTCTTGTCATCAACCATTCTGTTGGCGAAAACAACCTCGCCGCATTCGATTCCCCTTGCCGTTTCGACAATTACAATACTTTCTGCGTCAATCTTTAACCGTCCGGGGGAAAAATAATAGACCTTTCCCGCGCTCTTAAAGCGCACTCCTATAATTTCAGTCATATTTTCTATGATTTACTGCCGTTAAGCCGAAGGATATACATTCAGCTTAATAGTTCCGCAATACCCGTATGCCCGGGGCTGAAAACCACCCCCGTTATACCGATTACAAACAGCAAACCATCTCCTTTCAGTTTAATAATTCTAATGACCATCCTTTGATGTTGTTCTATATATAAAAACAAAACCATATATCTGAAACTGCGGTTCACCCAACCAGAATACCTCCCAATGCCGACACGGCAGCGCTGCAGTTAACGTTTCCTGCCAGGAAACACGAATATTGATAAAAAGCCTCATGGATTACCGAAGCTCTTTTGAATGAAAGCCTGCCTGAAAGCTTTTCAGCGCCTTCCCTGTAACATCCCGTCAGCAAACTGCCGCTCTCCTTCGGGTTAATCCTTATAACGCAGGAATCCCTGACAACCTTGTCAGCAAGCGTCAGAACGTCGCGGATATACGCCCTGTTTTCCCCGAGCTGAGCCAGCGTCTTGATTATTTTATATTCATCGGATTCCGCTATTCCGTCTATAATCATTTTACAGGCTTCGGTCTGTCTGACAAGCGAGTCATTATCCAGGAACTCAGCGCAAAGTCCTATGTTTCCATGAAAATGCGACACAGCGGCTTCAACCGAGCTTTCGTCATACCTGCCGGTGTCAAGAAGCGCTTTCCTGCATTCGTCTTCGGAGCATTCGCCGACGCCGAGGGTAATAACCCTGGACAGAAATGTGGGAAGAAACACCTCCCTGTTTACCGCCGTAAATATGAAATAAGCATGACCGGGCGGTTCTTCGATAAGCTTCAGCAAAAGATTCTGGGTATTTTCCTCAATATTTTCACAATCGGCAAAAATATAAACCTTACTGTCACAGTCATTAGGGAAAGTAAAGGCATCCGAACAGATCATACGGATGGTATCCCTGCTGTAAATAAGCTTTTTCCCCGTTCTTTCAGGCCGGATAACGTCGGGATGGGTTTTTCTTTCAATCCGCCTGCAATTCCGGCATTCCCCGCATGCGTTCTTCGTATCGCACAAGAGCATTCCGGCTATATAATCCGCTGCCGTCTTTTTGCCGGAACCCTTTTCCCCCACCAGTAAAAAAGCGTGGGCAAGCCTGTTCTTACGGTTCATTGCCTCAATGCTGTCAGTAATATTCCGCTTTGAATATAAAATCATACCTTTTCAAATCTTTCGATATCGGTAACGAAAATTGTCGCTCCCCCGACCGGTACTTCAATAGGAAAAGAAGCCCCGTTAACCTCAACGCCTCCGATATTGGCGTCGGGAACCAGCTGAAGCCGCTTTTTTGAATGACTGGATATTATATTAATAATATTGTCGACCCTGTCATTTTCCGCGCATATAAGGAAGGTTGTATTGCCGGATTTAAGGAAACCGCCCGTAGACGCAAGCTTTGTAGTAAAGAACCCCGCTTTTGTAAGCGAAGAGGAAACGGAATGACTGTCATCATTATTAACAATCGCATATATAAGTTTCATCAGAATCAGCTCCTTGAAAATAAGCATACACCAAAAAATAAAGGGACATTATGTACATATAATTTATTTTACCACATTTACAGTAAAAATGCTATACATTTTTAAAATTTTTTCATATCCGGCAAAAAAACGTTCTCCGCTGACCGCCACAGGAACGCAGGGAGGACATACCGTACGCGTTTTTGCGCAGATTCTGCCTGCGCATCCACCGGCTGGGATTTCCTCCGATTCGGCGAAAAAAGCTTCCCTGACGCTCATAACCGCTTCAGGTTCCGGGAAATAAACTTCTTTATTTCGGCAGTTATCATCATAAGGCAAATCAAACGACGACAACGTTTTATAAATATAATCCAAATCCGAATCGGCGTCGGATGCTGAAAACATAAATAATAAATGGGTATCGTCGGAATATTCAGGTTCAATACGGTTGACGCGCAGTAAATCCGCAAGCTCATAACCTTTGACCCCGCATGGAGGAGTATAAATGACAAGCTTCAGCGGTTCGCTTTCACATACGGTATATTTACCCGCCAGCTGTCTTTTCATATTTTCAATACTGCGGCATACCCTGCGCAGGTCGCTTCGGAAATCCGTATCCAGGTATCCGTTGCATAAATCCAGCGACTGTAAAATCAGATAAGAAGGACTGGAGCTTCCGAACAATGACATTATATCCTTCGCTCTCAGGGAAGCCTCATAATCGGCGAAATGAAGGTATGCTCCTCCCGTAAGTACGGGAAGCGTTTTATGAGCCGAGTCGCAGCATATATCCGCTCCGAGATTAATCGGATGGCACGGTTTTTCAAGAAAATTCAGATATGCGCCGTGGGCGTTATCCACAAGAAGCTTAACGCCGTGTTTCCTGCAAACCGCTGATATTCCCTTTACATCGGCAAGTTTTCCCAGATAATCGGGCGATGTTATAAAAACGCATTTTATTTTATCATTCGCATTCAGTATATTCTCGGTTTTTTCGGGGGTGATTGTTCCCGAAAGCAGACTGTTACTGTTATAATCAGGGTAAATCCATTTTATTTCCAGACCGAGTAAAATACATGAGTTTAAAAAGGATATATGCGAATTTCTGGCAGCGGCTACGGTATTACCCTCCTTACAGGTAAGCGCAAGCATCGTCTGTATGCATAACGTCGAACCTCCGGCTGAGTATACCGTCCTCCCCGAACCGAAAAGCCCTGCGGCGTTCTGTTCGCTTTTAAGTATGATTCCGTTCGTATCATAAAGCGAATCGGCTCCTTTTATTTCCGTAATATCATACGGTTCCGCCTGTGAAATCCCATATTCGTCAAACCGGGCTTTACCCTTATGCCCGGGCATATGAGCGCGTATATAGTTTTGACTTGTATAATCCTTAATAAAATCATAAATGGGCGTTTCAGCCATAAGCTCTTAATCATCCCCTTTTTTAAGTATGGAGCGAACGAGGAGTAAGGAATACAATGGTAACAACTTAAGAGATTTTACTTTACAATAAGATTCCAGATTCCAGACGCCAGTTATCAGAAATCTGACCACTGACCACTGCTCACTGTGTCCACTTATGATTAGAAAGTTATTCGTTTTTTGCTTAAGTTGTTGACATTGGTAAGGAATAAGGAGTAAGGGGTTGCGAAGCAAAAACTAACTACTAACAACTATTTTCCAACTACTACCGGCACTCATTATATAATATTATAACATATTACGCTCTTAATTTCAATATAATACTTTTCATACTAATTTTCAATTAATATCAACACAAAAACAAAGCCGCCTTTTTTAATAAGGCAGCCTCGTTTTTCATTTTAAGTATAGTTGCCGTATTAGCAGCAGCCGGAGAAACAGTTCATTAAAAACTGAAGAAAATCAAAACACATAATATTTACCTCCATATATAATTTTCCGATTTTCAAGGCACATACATAACGAATATTTGCATATGACGTATGATTAACCCTGTTAAATGTTACAAATAAATTACAACAATGTCATCGGACTAACTATATTATAACAGATTGGTTACAGAATTTCAAGCTGTAAGTTGTGGTAATGGTTTTGCTATAATCATTGCGCAAAAACAGGAAGAAAACAGGAAGGGTATGTCCCTTCCCGTTTAATTGCACTCCTTGCGCCAAACCCCGGCGGAGGTTTGTTTTGTTCAGTTGTTTTTCACAGTGGATGTCGTGATTACCGGTTTAACGGCGGTAGCTTCAACATGCTTTGTCTTTTCCGTTACTGCTGCCGAGGAAGCTTCCGGAGCGGTTGTCTCCTGCTTTTCCGTTGCGCTTTCGGCTGAGGTAACAGATTCTGCCGCTTCTGTTTTTGTTACCCCTGTTCCTTCAGGCGTTATTACAACCGCCTGACTGTGAAGCTGCCGGTACCTTTTTTCGAAAAGCTCCATATCATAACTGACAATTCCCCGCTGAGGGTCGTTTATGGTAACTGTTTTCAGGGTATTGTCAAATCCGGCAAGGATAAAACAATGCTCTTTTGCAATCCATGTAATATCCTCGCCTGTTTTTATATCATAAAATTCCTGCGAATAAAAAGGCTCGCTCATTTCCGTCGTACCCCAGCATATTACCGGAATGCCTTCGGAAACATATTTATACAGTTCGCCCGGTTTTGAACCGGAAATGTTTTTTACGTCATACCCGCCGCCGTTAGCCGATATGTAATTTTCCGCCGTTTTCACAATACAGTTAGAAAAACAGCCATAGCCCCAGCCGAATGGGTCGCCTAAAAAAAAGTCATAATAACTGTTTATGTATACTTTCTCATCCTCCGTGCGGGAAAAATCACTCTTCGGGAGGAAATTTCCGGCAATATCAGTTTTATCCGCGTCAAAGCCGAAATATCTCAGCGCCATTGTCAGCGATGTTGCTTCGCACCCGACCGGAAGTTCGGGGAGCTGAAAAACAGTCCTTATGTCTATATATGCGGATTTTCCGTCATACTCCCGCTCTTTTTTACTGACGACATAGCTTGTTTTTAACGTTTCAGAAGCATTAGGATTATTTGCCGGAGGCGTGATTGTACCGATGGGAGAAGGCTCCGGCATATTAACCGGTATCGCGGCAGAATTGTTTTCAGGCATAGCAATATCCTTTAAAGCCATATTTTCATATTTGAACTTGCTGTCTTTTTTTATGTATACATTGTCATAACCGTTATAATCGGCTTTTGTATGCGCTGCTGCCGGTATGCTTGCAAAAACATCGCTATTTTTAATAATCCCGATTAAGGTAAACATAAAAAGCACGGTAATTACGGTACATACAAGCTGTTTTAACGGCATATCCATAGTTATGTACATCCTTTCCGGACTTTTCCCGTTCGGACAAACTTCCTTTTAACTCTTAACTACCTCATTATACTATATACTGGAATTATTTTCAATAGTTTATAAAAAATAACATATAAAAAATATAATTTAAGACTAGCATTTTTATGAAATATATGGTAAAATAGGATTTAGGTTTAAGGAATCAGGAGTAAGGGTTAAAAAATCTTAATGCCTTTACTCCTGATTCATGATACCTAGTTCTTAACAACTACAAGACAAGGAGATAAAAATTTATGAACAATTTTGAATTTTACAGCCCTACTAAATTTGTATTCGGAAGGGATACCGAAAATAACTGCGGACAGCTTGTAAAGGAAGCCGGCGGCGCTAAAGTTCTTCTTCATTTCGGGGGAGGCTCCGTTATCCGTTCGGGACTGCTTGACAGGGTAAAGGCTTCGCTTGACAAAGAAAGTATTCCGTACTGCGAGCTTGGCGGCGTTCAGCCGAATCCCCGCGACACGCTTGTTTACAAGGGTATTGAACTGTGCCGGAACGAGGGTGTTGATTTCATACTAGCAGTCGGCGGAGGCTCGGTAATCGACTCGGCAAAGGCGATTGCGCTTGGGGTTCCTTATGACGGCGATTTCTGGGATTTTTACTGCGGCAAAGACATAGCAAAAAAAGCGGTTCCCGTAGGAACCGTACTTACGATAGCCGCAGCCGGAAGCGAAGGCTCGGGCAACTCGGTTATAACAAAAGAAGACGGAATGGTTAAGCGCGGAACGGGAAGTGATTTAATCAAACCCGTTTTCTCAGTGCTGAACCCGGCTTTGACCTGTACCCTGCCGGCATACCAGACAGCCTGCGGCGCGGTCGATATTATGGCTCATGTGTTTGAAAGGTATTTTACCAACACCAAGGATGTTGAAATTACAGACAGGCTCTGCGAAGCCGTGCTTATAACAATGGTCAATGAAGTGCCCAAAGCGCTGAAAAACCCTGACGACTATGAAGCAAGGGCGAATATTATGTGGGCGGGTATGGTAGCCCATAACAACATCTGCGGAGTGGGGCGCGACCAGGACTGGAATTCCCACGGAATCGAGCATGAGCTGTCGGGGCTTTACGACTGCGCGCACGGAGCGGGGCTTGCCGTTATTTTCCCCGCCTGGATGACTTTTGTAAAAGACCATGACATTATGCGGTTCGCTCAGATTGCCGTAAGGCTGTGGGGATGCCGGATGGATTTTGCCGACCCTAAGCGCACCGCCCTTGAGGGAATCGAAAAATTCAAGGCGTTCCTTACTTCCATCGGTATGCCGGTTACCTTTGCTGAGCTTGGGGCGAAGGAAGAGGATATACCCGTACTGGTTAACAATTTCGGGATTGGGGAAGGCAAGACAGGCGGTTTCGTCGCTCTTGACAAAAACGATATTGCAAATATTTACAGAATTGCATGCAAAGGCAATTAATGATTAATAATTAACGATGAACAATTGAGGTATGCCGCCTTACGGCGGCATTATATTAAATCTAGGGGTTATCAGACCATTATTATTTATGGTGTGAGATAATTTCCATAACCAGACTAGCGCAAAGAATAAACCCGTCGGTAAACCTGTCCGCCTTTTCATATGACACTATTTCAGCTTTCAGGTCGGTTGACCTTTCATAAGCTGCATGCAGCATATCAAGGTTATTTTCTTTAAAATAATCATAAAGCATGTTTTCGCACTTATCTAATTCATCATTAATCTTATCATAATGCGGTGTGCTTTTAGCTCTTTTTATCGAAGGGTCTAAATTACCGTAATACAGTTTTTTAAGTATGCTTTCCATAATATTTTACCTCTTTGGCTTTTATTATTTTATATTAATATTATATTCTG
>QMCD01001051.1_pt1 | contig 17866 bp, 8 predicted proteins | sample 1821841 | NCBI WGS metagenome assembly QMCD01 (sample SAMN01991225, study PRJNA193472) | Termite gut metagenome, whole genome shotgun sequencing project. | isolation source: worker | host: Macrotermes natalensis
CAGAATAAATGTAAGCATTTCGATATCTCCATATCAGTCAGCCACTTACTGATTTTCGCTTCGATATTTCCAACCAACCTTGCCTTCGGGCGGAAATATCGCATTCTCAGGCGATTAAAAATACAAATTGTCAATCTGACAATTCCCTTAACTTCTGCAGTATGAATAATACAGGATAAATCAAATATCGGGGTGATACAAGAAAAATGGTTTATTTCTACCGAACATGTGTGGCTTTTGAACAGGATATATGCACACAGTGAGACTAACTCTTACCCTCACTCTGCCCTCACGCCTGCCCTCACCTATTCAAACACCGATGAATAAAGCAGGGCAGACGCTCAATAACTTATACATCCTTTTTTAGGGGCATACAGCGTGTGCTTACGACAACTATATCACGATGTTGCGAATAAAACGCATTGTATACTTCTCTAACCTGAATAATTCATGCTTCAGGAGTTAGAGGAGTTAAAGTAGTTATCAGCCCTCAAGTTGACTTAGTAGTTAAAGCCGATACTAATGTTACATGATTCACGGAGTATCGGCTTTAACTACTTAACTACTAACGAAGTGATAACTCCTTTAACTACAGTATGAATAATGCAGGCTAAAGCATAGCCCTGAAGGTGTTGTATGGGCGTTAATATTATTGAGCGTCTGCCCTGATGAATAAAGGGATACAAGAGAAAAAGTGAGACCGTGAGAGTAGAATCGCTCAAAACCCTGGGAGGGAGAAAGAAAGTTCAAATTTCAACTGCGATATTCGTGCGGGAAATAGCATGGAAAAAACATGTTCCCGATAGTTCATTGAGGAATCAATAACAGACCTATCAGACAGGTAAAATACGCACTGATTCGATTTTCCCGGCGGCTAATTCCATTAATTCTCCCCCATTAATCGCATTTTAAGTAGATATTAAGGTGTTTTTTCTGATATTATTAATGTGATAGTCTTTTCTTTGCATTCATAAAATATGCGGAGAACATCCGGAGAATATCCGGAGAACATCCGGGAAACATGAACTTATAAACATAAACTTATATAATATGAAGAACCGTTTGACAGGTATATTCCTGGTGTGTGCTTGTTGCCTGATGGCGAGGGCTGATGATTTGAAGTTGTGGTACAGCCGGCCGGCGGAGGTTTGGACGGAAGCGCTGCCTTTGGGAAATTCGCGTTTGGGAGCCATGGTCTATGGCGGAGTGGTTAATGAGCAGATACAGCTGAATGAAGAGACTGTATGGGGCGGAGGGCCGCATCGCAATGACAGTCCGAAGGTGCTTGGGGTGCTGCCTGAGGTTAGAGAACTGCTTTTTGCCGGAAGGGAGAAGGAGGCTGAGAAGCTGGTTGCCGACAACTTCTTCACGGGGCAGCATGGTATGCCGTTCCAGACTATCGGCAGCTTGATGCTGGAGTTCGACGAGCATGGCGATTATTCCGATTACCGCAGGGAGCTGGATTTGGAAAGGGCGATAGCATCTGTAAGCTATAAGATAGGTGAGGTGAACTATACACGCACGCTGTTTACTTCGTTCGTTGATAATGCTTTGGTTATACGCATTGAGGCTGATAGGCCGGGGATGGTTAACTTTACTGCCCGGTACAGCAGTCCATACAAGGAATATGAGGTGAAGAAGAATGGGAAGAGTCTGCTCCTGTGCGGTAGAGGCTCGGCGCACGAAGGGATTCCGGGGGCGATTCGTTTTGAGACCCGCACGCAGGTGAAGGCTGAGAAGGGGAAGGTGAACGTTGCCAATGACTGCATTGAAGTAAAAGGCGCTGATGTTGCTGTGATTTATGTTACGGCGGCGACTAACTTCGTGAACTACAAGGATGTAAGCGCAAACGAGACCCGCCGGGCGACGGAGTTCCTTGCCGGAGCTATGAAGCGTCCGTACGCTCAGGCATTGACTGCTCATGAAGAGGCCTACCAACGGCTCTTCAACCGCGTATCCCTGAATATAGGAAGCTTCGGCAGAAACGGAAGTACCAACAGAAACGAAAGCTCCGGCAGCAACGCAGAAGCCCCCGCCCGGAAAGAAACCCCTCACCGCATCAAGCACTTCAACGACGGCAAAGACCTGGGACTGGTAGCACTGATGTTCCAGTTCGGCCGCTACCTGCTAATCTCCTCCTCGCAACCCGGCGGACAGCCTGCCGGACTGCAAGGCATCTGGAACCACGAACTGCTCGCCCCCTGGGACGGCAAATACACCATCAACATCAATACCGAGATGAACTACTGGCCGGCAGAAGTCACCAACTTGCCGGAGATGCACGAGCCTCTTTTCCAAATGGTGAAAGAACTCTCCGAGTCGGCACAGGGCACGGCGCGTACCATGTACAACAGCCGCGGCTGGACGGTGCATCACAACACCGACCTGTGGCGAATCTCCGGACCCGTAGACGGCGCTTCCTACGTCTGGCCCCTGGGCGGCGCATGGCTCAGTCAGCACCTGTGGCAGCACTACCTGTACACGGGCGACGAGGCTTTCCTGCGCTCCGCCTACCCGGCCCTGAAGGGCGTTGCCGACTTCTTTCTCGACTTCCTGACGGAGCACCCCCGGTACGGCTGGATGGTGTGTGCGCCCTCTATGTCGCCCGAGCTGGCTCCTCCGGGTACGGGCACTATGCTCACTGCCGGAAGTACGATGGATACCCAGATTGTGTTCGACGCGCTGACGTCGGTACTGACGGCTACGAGGTTGCTTTACCCTGCGCACACGTCCTACAGCGACAGTCTGCAAAGCATGATCAACCGCCTGCCGCCGATGCAGATTGGCAAGCACAATCAGTTGCAGGAGTGGCTGGCGGATGTGGACGACCCGAAGGACGACCACCGTCATGTGTCGCACCTGTACGGGCTGTATCCGGGCAATCAGATATCGCCTTATGCGCATCCCCGGTTGTTTCAGGCTGCCAAGCGTTCGCTGCTCTACCGGGGCGATATGGCTACGGGGTGGTCTATCGGTTGGAAGATAAACCTGTGGGCACGTTTGCTCGATGGCGACCATGCTTACCGGATTGTTAAGAATATGCTGAAGCTGGTGGAGAAGGATAATCCCGACGGGCGGACGTACCCGAATATGTTCGACGCTCACCCGCCTTTCCAGATTGACGGTAACTTCGGCTTCACGGCCGGGGTGGCGGAGATGTTGCTCCAGAGTCATGATGAGGCTTTGCACCTGTTGCCCGCGCTGCCCGAGGAGTGGAGCCGGGGCAGTGTGAAGGGTTTGGTGGCGCGCGGCGCTTTCGAGGTGGATATGGATTGGGAAGCGGGCGAACTGACAACGGCGACTGTCACTTCTCGAATCGGCGGCAATCTGCGGATACGTTCGTATGTGCCGCTGGAGGGTGCCGGGCTGAAGGAAGCGAAAGGCGATAATCCTAATCCGCTGATGAAGCGCGGGGCAATCAAGGAGCCGCTGGTGTCACCGGGATTGAGGGCGCAATATCCTATGTTGTACAGGGTGTACGAGTATGATGTGGAGACGAAGGCGGGTGGAAAGTATGTGATAACGGTTAGTAGATAGGGATTAACGGTAGTGATTAGTGTAGGTAGTGGTTAACGGTTAGTGATTAGGGATAGGTCTTTAGTGGTAAGTGATAAGCAAGAGTATCCGTCATCCTGAGCGAAGTCGAAGGATCTCTTTTTATCTTCCGGGTGGAATAACGTAGCGCAGCATTAAAAATCCGCGTCATCCGCGTTATCCGCGTCTAAAGAATTGCTTGTATTGCGCAGCAACCGGATTGAGATCCCGTTTCGCTATATTATCATTCATAGTATAAACTAATTATGAACAGCTACTTATGAGTACTGATTAACAATTAAACGAATAAGAAACAATGGTAAAAAGATTCACACGCATCGTTGCGTACCTGTTATTTTCCGCAAGCTTGTTGTTCTCGACAGGCTTGTTATCACCGACAGCCGCCGTGGCGCAAACCGGCAACAAGACTTACGACTCCTACAAAGGCCTCGTCATGGCCGGTTACCAGGGCTGGTTCAACGCCCCGGACGACGGCGCCGGCCGAGGCTGGTACCACTACAGCGGGCACGATGGCTTCCGCCCCGGCTCCTGCTCCATCGACTTCTGGCCCGACTGCTCGGAATACCGCAAGCTGTACAAGACAGAGTTTAAGTTCCCCGACCAGACGCCCGCCTACACCTTCTCCTCCTACGACCCCTCCACCGTCGACACCCACTTCCGCTGGATGCGCGACTACGGCCTGGACGGCGTCTTCATGCAACGCTTCATCGCCGAAATCCGCAACCCCAGCGGACTGAACCACTTCAACACCGTCCTCAACTCCTCCATGCAGGCGGCCCGCAAGTACCGCCGCGCCATCTGCGTGATGTACGACCTGAGCGGCATGCGCCCCGGCGACGAGCAGCTTCTGCTCGCCGACATCGCCGACATCGCCCGTCGCCACTCGCTGAAAGACCGCTCCAAGAACTCCTCCTACCTCTACCACAACGGCAAACCCCTGGTCACCGTCTGGGGCGTAGGCTTCAACGACCGCCGCCACTACGGTCTGGACGAGGCGGAGGCTATCATCGACGGACTCAAGGCGCAGGGTTTCAGCGTCATGCTCGGAGTGCCCACGCATTGGCGGACGCTGTCGGGCGACACCGAGTCCGACCCTCGCCTGCACGAGCTTATCAGGAAGTGCGACATCATCATGCCTTGGTTCGTAGGCCGCTACAACGAGGCGACCTATCCGCACTATCGCCTCCTCATCGAAAGCGACCTTGCCTGGGCGAAGCAGAACCGTGTGGATTACGCCCCGTTAGCCTTCCCCGGCTTCTCCTGGCGCAACATGAAGGGGCAGGAGAACAGCATACCGATTCCGCGCAACAAGGGGTCATTCCTTTGGGCGCAGCTCGCAGGCGCCATCTCTGCCGGCGCCGAGATGATTTACGTGGCGATGTTCGATGAGATTGACGAGGGGACGGCTATCTTCAAGTGCGCCAAGCAAGTTCCCGAGGGACAGCAGGGCAGCACGTTTGTTCCCATCGAAGAGGAGGTCGGGAGCGACCATTACCTGTGGCTGGTGGGGGAAGCGGGCAGGATGCTGCGCAGGGAGAAGGGGCTGGAGATGGAGCAGCCGAAGCGGAAATAGTATTTAGTGATTAGTGGTTAGCGTAGTTAGTGATTAACCACTAACTACGCTAATCACTCGCTACCTCTTCAATCACCTGCATCAGCGAGTACTTATACTCCGTCCCCATCGACGCCGCATACTCCTTGCAGAACGCATCGTACACCGTCTTCGCCAGCCCCTTCTTCCCCTGTCGGCACAAGATGCGACACTTCACACAGAGAGCCTCCTCATTGATGTAATCGTGCTGGAACAACGTATCCGCTATCTTCAGCCTCAGCGTATCCGAGAGGTCTTCCCGCTTCAACAAACGGCAAAGCAAGTCGATAGTACCATTCGAGAAATCATTCTTGAACGCATCAATCCAGTCTATCTCCATGTTGGGAAGCATCATGCCGCGCAGCAGCAGCTCGAGCAGCTTCTCCAAGTCCTGACTATCATTGTTCTTGTACAAATGCAGCGCCTCCAGGTAATCGCAGATAGTGCCCTCCATGAACTGTATGCTCCAGAAGCCGTTGCGGTTCAGTATCCTGATGTCGCCCACCTTCTCCAGCAGATTGCGCAGCTTGCTCATGTACACGTTGCGGTTGTTCTTGGCAGACTCTTCCGTCTTGTCGTACCACAACAACTGAATCAACCTGTGGCCGATAATCCCTTTAGGATCCTTTCCGGTATAGAGAATGAGCAGTATCAGCAACGCCTTGAGGTTGGGCGTGAAGCCGCCGGTGATGTCATTCCCCGCCTTGTCCACCACGTGGAAGCCGCCGAAGAAACAGACACATCCCTTCGAGAAGTCATAATTGTGGAACCCCGCGGTTTCTGTCTTTATCGCTATCTCCGTCTTTATCTCTGCATTTATCACCGGCATGCGTTTGGCATCTTCCGCTACCGATGTTGTTCCGGAAGAGGCGGTTCCGGCAGCGCCGGCATCGGCAACGGCAGCCGCCTCAGCCTCCTGCTGCGCCTTTATCGCCTTGCTCTTCAGCCGTGCCCTTATCCCGAAGTAAGTAACCGCCAAACCAATCAACACCCCCAGGATAATCCATATCGCCCTACCGCTGCTTTTCTCTTCCGCCGTAAAGTCCGGTTGCTTGAACGAAGACACCGAGATGGGAGGATAATTCAGCTCATAGACTTCCAGATGCGCCTTCCCCCTCACATCCGCCTGATGCAGGGCAAGGTACAACTTCTTCTCTCCCGGCGAGTGGTACAGGTTGCAGTACAGATACTGGTAGTCCAGGTTCAAGCTCAGCGGCAAGGACATAAACTCCAGACCCGGCTCCGCCCTGTCTATCTTCATCAACGTGCCCCCCTGCTGCGTACCGAAGAGGTAGAAGCAATCTTCCTCCGCATCGTACACCATGTTCTCGCAAGGCTGGAAGTCAATGTCATCAGACAAATCCGAAGCCTCCCACAACTTGCGCGCCTGCAACGTGGACAGGTTCACCGCATACAGGTCATAGTAATTGCGTGGCGACAACTCCTGCCGTCCGGACGGACAGCCGCGCCCGCCGAAGATGTACAACACACTGTCCACAACGACCGAAGCGGAAGAGTACCGGGGATGGATATCTGTCAGGTTCACGTGATACTGCGCCTTGCCCTCCTCGTAAGGATAGCTGACGAGCAGTTTGTTGTTGTAATGGTAGTGCCCGTACCCGCCGAAGCTAATCAGGGAAGAGTCCGCAGGATTGTAAACGATTGTATTGTTCCAGTAATCATGCTCCATCACCGGGGTTTGCGTTCCCTTCCAGCTTTGGGTAGCGGGGTCGAAGGCGGAGAAGAGGTTCTCATTCAGATTGTAGGACAGCAACTGGCGGCGTTGCGGAATGTAGATAAGCTGGTTGGGATAATTGGCCATAAACTCTCCTCCCTTCACCTGTATGCTATCCACTGTCCTGGCGTCCGGTTGGAAAACGTATAGCTTCCTGTTGTCTCTGGCCATGTAGAAGGTGCTCGTGACAGCGTCGAACGCGATGGAGGGGGAGGTGGCGAAGTTCTGCGAGTAGATTTTCTTCCAAGTAATGTACTGGTCTATAATCCACTGTGTATTGGTGCCGGCAGCCGGGGCGTGGGATATTTCGTCGTAACAGACATCCTCGTTGTGACGCGCCATCTTCCACAGGCGTATCTCCTTGGTTCCGCGACTGATGCTGATGTCCTTCAGGTTCACCGAAGCCACGTCCAGCAAAGAGTAACCCTCGAACGGGCAGTAGCCGAAGGCGATGCGCAGGCCTTGTGTACCTGCAAGTTCGGGATAGTTGAGGTCGATTTGCACGCTGTCGTACAGTGCGGTGATATTTCCACCCTTGGGGTCGAGCGTCAGGCTGACGGGAATCCATGTATCGAGCCGGGCTTCTTTCGGGAAGGCGGTTACGGTGTCGCCGGTCACTATAATGGGGAAACGTTTGTCGTTTCCGCTGACGCTGTACATCAGGTCAATGTTCTTATGCTTGTCGGTAATAATACGGAATACGGTGCCGAACACATTGTCTTTTCTTACCCAGAGATTGAAGTTCAAGGTTATCTTTTCTCCGTTGGTCTCTATCAATTCTCCGTTCTCTAATGCCATGCTGGTAAACTTATTGTTTGGAAGCGGGTACGATTGCACGTGCAGGCCATATTCAGGAAGTTGGGCAATTGAGGGTAGCCAGATGGATAATAGAAAAAGAATGGATAGTGGTCTTTTCATCTTGTATGTCCTTAGTAGAAGTATTAGTTAGGACAAAAGTAATGATTTTTAGCGAAAAACAATAGTTCAATGCCGATTTCTTCGGTAAGAACTTGTCTTTTTCTATAAAAAGGCTGTTATTATGCCAATTTTAATGTGCTGTTAATCGCAGATTTATGATTCTGTTAATGTGGGACGGTTAACTTTGTATGTTAAAACACAGAGGGGACAGGGTTTCTCTTTTGTGTTACAGATAATGATTTATGCTCGAACACAGAGGCACAGAGACACAGAGTTTATCTTTCTTTTAAGAAGAGAACCTGAGTACACAGAGAGGGCGACTACGTCGCAGAGAGAAAAAACTCTGTGTTTCTGTGCCTCTGTGTGTAAGTCACCGTTAAATTCTCATTTACCTCAATCTTGAAAGACATTTATAATATGATTAATATGAAAAAAGTAGTAGCATTCTTATTTGCGTGTGTACAACTTATCCCGACATGGGGACAGGCAGTACAGCGCACGCCCAACGGGCTGAAAGTAGAGACGGAAACGATGTGTGTGGAATTGGAGTGTTTCTCGCCTTCCATCATCAGAGTAAAAAAGTATCCTGTAGGGGCGGTGCCGCAGAAGCAGTCTCTCACGGTAGTCAAGCAACCGGAGAAGGTGGAGTACGAATGGCGGCAGGAAGACGGCCGGGTGGCGCTTGTCACTTCCGGATTAATCGTATCTCTGGATACCGCGTTACGTCAAATCAGTTTTGCGGATAAGGAAGGCAGGACGTTGCTGAAGGAAAAGGCTTCGTCCGTTGGTTTCGTTCCGGTTGATGATGCCGGGAGTCCGGCATTGCGGGTTAGCCAGAGTTTCCTGCCGGATGCCGGCGAGGCTATTTACGGTTTGGGGCAACACCAGCAGGGCAGGATGAATCAGCGCGGTCAGACCGTATTCCTGCAACAGGAGAATATGGAAATCTGCATTCCTCTGATTCATTCGAGCAAGGGATATGCACTGTTCTGGGATAATTATTCGCCTACCACCTTCGCTGACAATGAACAGGGAATGTCGTTCGACTCGGCGGTAGGCGACTTGTGCGATTATTACTTCGTTTATGGCGGCAGTGCCGATAAAGTAGTGGCGGGATTGCGCGACCTGACCGGGCAGGTGCCGATGTTTCCCCTTTGGTCGTTCGGCTTCTGGCAATCCAGGGAGCGCTATGTCAGTCAGGACGAACTGGTGGGCGTGGTTCGGAAGTATCGTGACTTGAGGATTCCCCTGGACGGTATTGTCCAGGACTGGCGTTACTGGGGAGAAGACCACAAGAACTGGAATGCCGTGGAGTTCCGCAACCCTCTGTTCCCCAACCCCGGGAAGATGATGGAAGATGTACACCGCCTGAATGCCCATGCTATTATTTCGGTATGGCCTTCCTTTGGTCCGGCGACGGGGATATATGCCGAACTCAAGCAGCTGAATAAGCTGATGGGACATGAAACTTTCCCGCAGGAGAACGGCGTGAGGGTGTATGATGCGTACGACCCGGTGGCGAGAGAGATTTTCTGGAAGTACATGGACAGGAATATGTTCAGCATCGGGATGGACGGTTGGTGGCTTGATGCAACCGAACCGGAGCACAGTCCGGCGAAGGATGCGGATTTTGATTATCAGACTTATATGGGTTCTTTCCGCAAGGTGCGCAATGCTTTTCCGCTTGTGAGTGTGGGTGGTGTTTACGAGCATCAGCGACGGGTGAGTTCGGCGAAGCGGGTCTTTATACTGACTCGTTCGGCGTTTGCCGGTCAGCAACGTTATGCTACGCAGGCATGGTCGGGGGATGTAATCTCGGACTGGGGGGTGTTGCGCAATCAGATATCGGGTGCGTTGAATCTTTCGTTGACAGGGATTCCTTACTGGAACTCTGATATCGGGGGTTTCTTCTCTGCCAATAAGTTTCCGGAGGGTGTGAAGGACACGGCGTTCCATGAATTGTATGTGCGGTGGATGCAGTTTGCCGCTTTCACCGGGATGATGCGTTCGCACGGTACGCATACTCCGCGCGAGATATTCCAGTTTGGCGAACGCGGGTACTGGGCTTTCGATGCGCAGGAGAAGATGATAAATCTCCGTTACCGGTTGTTGCCTTACATCTATTCTACGTCGTGGGAGATTACTTCCGGCGGTGGAAGTTTGATGCGTGCGCTGTTCTCTGATTTTCCGGCGGATAAGCGTGTGGCGGACGTGGGTGACGAGTACATGTTTGGGCAGTCTATGCTGGTGGCGCCTGTAACGAGTGCGGTGAGAAGCCGTTCTTTGTATCTGCCCGCAGGGGTGCAGTGGGTTGACTTCTGGACGGGTGAGGTGCAGGAAGGGGGGCGTGAGATTACGCGGGAGGCTCCTGTGGATGTGATTCCGCTTTATGTGAAGGCGGGTTCTATTATTCCTGTGGGACCTTCGGTGCAATATGCTACTGAGAAGTCGTGGGATGATTTGCAAATCCGTATTTATCCCGGGGCGGATGCCGAGTTTGTATTGTATGAGGACGAGGGGGATAATTATAATTATGAGAAAGGGAAATATACTACCGTTCGTATGACGTGGAATGATAGTAGCAGGGAATTCACCGTTCATCCCCGGCAGGGTGGCTACGAGGGGATGTTGCAGAAACGCAGTTTCCGGGTTGTTGTTGTGGATGGACAAAGGAAAGGTGGTTTGGGGTTGGATAATGAAGCGTATAATATAAAGGTGGAGTATGAGGGGGAGGAAGTGAAGAAAGGGATTTGATATAAGATAAACCCTCAATTTTAAATTTAATAAACTCAATTTCAATAAACATAAAAAAGAACGAGAATGAAAAAGGTTACTATTATTGTTTTATGCGCACTATGCGCAATCAACACGTGGGGGCAGTCTACCGACTTCCCATCACTACCAGAGATTATGACCCCGTCGCCCAAGGCTACTATGATAGACCGCTTCGGGTATTATCCCACTAACCTGTACACAGGGCTTGTGGACATCACTATTCCTATTTATACTATCAATTCGAGAGGCCTCACTGTGCCTATTGAGTTTAAGTATCATGCTTCCGGGCTGAAGTACGATGACCTGCCTATGGAATTGGGGTATGGCTGGACGCTGATAGCGGGCGGAACTGTGACGTTTAATGCAAGAGGAACAAGTAGCCGGATAACACAAAACGTCAACAGAGTAGAACCGTTTGTCAAGGAGATGTCGCAGATTGAGAGATATCAACCATGGCAATTCTGTCATGATCAGATAAAATTGAACTATGCGGTGGAGGGTAACAAGTATAGTCATTTAATCCAAGGGTGGTTTTCTGATTCGGAGTACGACTTGTATAATTTCTCATTTCCAGGGCATAACGGGCAGCTTTATAAAATGGAAGAAAATCCAATACGAGCCTATACTGACTTTACTACACCGTCAGACCTCCTGAAACTTTCCGCAGACCTTCTTTCAGCTTATGCCGTCGATGAACATGGTAACAACTATGTATTTGGAATCACAGAAACCGAAGGTTTGGGTAGTTATAATGCGGAGAGAAACTGTACTCATTACCTGACAAGGATCACTTCGGCAGACGGTAACGAGACTATTAATTTTGTATATCAACAGATTAATAGAGGGGCAAGTTCGGATAAAAAGGTTTGCCGCCCATATATAAACCAACAATATGTTGAGAAAGAAAAATCCTACTGGCATATAGGTCCCCCGTCAGGGCACCCTTCGTATGAATACTCTGTAGAAGGACCAGCTCAAATTTTTCACAAAGAGTACAATACTCCTATCCTGAAAGAGATTAATTATAAAGGTGGCAAGGTGCTGTTCCTCTATGATACCACCAAGATACGCTCGCTACAGAAGATAGAGGTATATGAAGATAATGTTTTGATAAAAATTATCACGCTTGATAAAACCAACCACGCCTACCTGAATGCTGTAAACTTCAACGATGGATTGGGTAAGCACGTGTATTCTTACAAGATGCAATACAAAGGAACCAAACCTGATGAAAGGTGCGGCATTGACTATTGGGGATATTACAACAGCATGTCTACTAATCATAGTCTGTATGTACCCAACTTTAAGAATGTGTCATTGGGGCGTCCCGATATCCCGGGAATGGACCGTACTCCCAATGAAATGATTATGGAACAGGGTATGCTCGAAAAGATGACCTATCCTACCAAGGGTTATTCCATATTTACCTACGAGGCTCATCGCCACGGCGGCCAAGTGTATGGCGGACTACGTATCAAGGAGATAAAGAATTACGATGAAAGCGGTAAACTTCTGGAAAAGAAATGGTATGAATATGGTTCAGGAAGAGTGATACACCCTGTTAATGCTAGAGACTTTTGTTCGAAATCCATCTTGTTAGAGTGTGGAAATGCTGGGGATTATTCAATGGTATTTTTAAATAGTATAACGCATGTCACCGCATACGGCGCATTCCCTATCCGTAGTTATTTTGAGCCGGGCAGTTCAGTAGTTTATCCGTCTGTTACGGAATATACGGGCACATCCAATGCATACGAGACAAAGACGGAGTATAGTTTCTCTGACTATATGGATTCAAGTGAATATTATAATAGTACCATGCGAAGTAATCAAACCGAACACCCCAGACGAACATACACTTGGAGATTAGGAAAGTTACAGAGTAAAAGAATAACAGACCGTACGGGAAAAACGCTTTATTCTTTGAATAATACATACCAAGAGTTCAATCGTAAAGACTACTTAAACCTGCGGGTGTTGCCCTATGTTCACATTTATGGACCCAACTCCAATTTAGTATTAGGACACGACAACAGTTTAGGTAATGGATACCCTGATTTTTGTAGAGAAGCCAACGGCTCACTCTACGACTACTACAACTATACCACCACCAGCGGCGAATATCTGGTGACACAATCAACAGAATACAAGGATGGAGTGAGTAGAGTGACCCGCTACAACTACAATTCTCTTGGACAGGTAAGCGAGGAGACGCTGATAGAGTCTGACAGAAGCGAAGTCACTACACGATACAAATACATCAGCGATTATTGGAATGAGTCTCCTTCTAATAGTTTATATGACAAAATGTATAAGAGAAACAAACACGCCCATGTGTTGGAGAAGAGCGTATACAAGGATGGTCTGCTTGTAGACAGAATCACGAATGAATACAAAGATTGGGACGGCTTTACCGCCTTGTATCAAGTGAAGCAATTGGGCTATTATGAAGCTCGTATCAAATACGGAAGTTATGATAGACATCGAAATCCTACAACTGTGTACAAAGACGACTTGGAACAGACTCAATATTTGTGGAGCTACAAAGGGCAACGACCAATAGCCGAGTTAAAAGGCGGCGATTCATTCATCACCCTATTGGGACAGGATTTAGTAAGCAGAGTATCGGGAGCCGACTCTCCTTCAACTGCCGACATGCAAGCCATAGAGGCTTTGCGAGACAATGCCACTATGCCGAATAGCAGACTTACCACGCTCTACTATAACGTAGCATTGAAGCTGTCTCGTATCATAGAGCCTGACGGAAACTCCACTTATTACGAATACGATAACTTCGGTCGTCTGAAAACCGTGAAAGACCGAAACCAACATGTTATAGAGACTTACCAATACGACTATAAAACAACCGAATAACAAGGATTATGAAACGAAATATATTATACATCATATTGATTGCGCTCTGCATTATCCCTCCGCACAATCTGAGGGCGCAGACCGTTACGCACTACAATTCGGTAAAAACCATTGCGCCGACAGTAGTCACAAGCTCCTCTACCAATCTGACAGTAGACAACAGCATTACCACTTACCAGTACTTCGATGATTTGGGACGTCCTTTCCAAACTGTCGGAGTGGGAACCAGTCCGGCAAAACGCGACATGGTGACATATCAGGAATATGACGCAGCGGGGCGTGAATCCCTTTCGTGGCTTCCGGTAAGCTTAAGTACGTCTGGCAACAACGGGAAACCTGTTTCACTGAGCACCGTCCAATCTCGCTCCGCCTCTCTGTATGGCGACAGCAAAGCCTACTCCAAACCCGTTTACGACGGAGCACCGCTTGGGCGCATATCCGAGCAGTACGGTCCGGGGCAGGATTGGCACAACAATAACAAGAGGGTGAAGACGGAATACCTCGAAAATACGGCGAGCGGCGAACTGGCTTGCCGATGGTATCGTACTACAGATACACGCACTACAGTTCAAATCAGTGTTCAGGCGGGGAAAGAATACTACCCGGCTTATACCTTATCCGTTGTCCGCATTACGGATGAGGATGGCACAGGCATTACCCTTGAGTTCCATAACAAACGGGGGCAAGTATTGCTTACCCGACAGGTGGTCAGCGGAACCACCTATCAGGATACGTACTATGTGTACGACTCGTATGGTAACCAGCGTGCGGTACTTCCTCCCGCAGCGTCCGACCTTATGACAACCACCGGCTCATGGACAGACAACACAACCGGCACAGATGTATTGTCGCTCTATGCTTACCTTTATAAATATGATGACCGGAATCGTTGTACTGAGAAAAAGCTCCCGGGCACCGGCTGGATGAAACTCGGCTACGACCGTAGCAACAGGCTAACCTATACTCAAGATGGCGAGCAGGCAGCAAAGAGTCCCGGACTATGTACATTCTATCTGTATGACGCATACAACCGCCCGGTGGTGGAAGGTATCTGCCAACTGGCAGGTTCAATAGCGTATCTGGGATCATCTATGATGGTTACTACGCTATCGTACGGTACTAATGGCTACATATCGTCCACTGGTATTGAAAGTAGCGGGTATAGCCCCAACATGTCACTCTACATACCGGGGTTACATACTGTGGAACCCACTGTGCATACCGTGAATTACTACGACAACTACAAATTCAAACAACTGAGTGGATTCAATCATAGTAGTTTCACAACACCCGCTTCTCCCAATAGTGGTAAAGGGAAACTAACGGGCACCGTAACTTCCTTGCTGTTGGAGAATAACAATATAAAGCTCTACACCGTATATTACTACGATGCGAAAGGACGATTGGAAAAAACAATCGCTACCAATAACATGGGCGGGTTTGATACCACCACCACTACTTACACCTTTACCGGAAAGCCAAGTACCGTGACGCATACGCATACAGCGACGGGAAAAACCACCCAGACACAAGTATATGGGTACACCTACGACCATGCAGATAGATTAAAGACCGTTACCCATAAGTTGAATTCAGGAAGCACCGTTACGCTGACCAATAACACGTATAACGAACTGGGACAACTGATAAGCAACAAGCGCAACGGGCAGACAGCACTAACAAACACCTATACCTACAACGTACGTTCGTGGCTCAAGTCCTCAAGTAATCCTTTATTCAGCCAAACGCTGTATTACAACGATACCTACAGCAACAGTACTCCCTGCTACAACGGAAATATCTCCGCCATGAGCTGGGCAGTATCCGGAGAGAAAATCGCCGGCAGTACTACAACAGCCAAGACACGGGGATACAAATTCACGTACGACAATCTCTCCCGGTTGACCGCCGCAAACTATCTGGAGAATGCAGTCGCAAAGGATTATTTCAATACCTCGTACACATACGACAAGCAAGGTAACATCAAAACGCTCACTCGTAGAGGCAATACCGGAACCTCTACCTACGGCGTTATCGACAACCTGACAATGACTTATTCGGGCAATCAACTCACAAAGGCTGAAGATACGGTAACAGGCGTTAGCCTTTCCGCTTCGATGGATTTCAGGAACAACACCAACGTCGCCCAAGAGTATGTTTATGACAAAAACGGCAACCTGACGAAAGATTTAAATAAAGGAATAAGCAACATATCATATAATGCACTAAATTTGCCCCGTTCCCTGACGATATCCAATACTTTCGGTTCAGCAACCAACACGTACGTGTATGCTGCCGACGGGCGAAAGGTGAGTACACACATCAGCGGAAAGGGAACGGATTACTGCGGGAATGTGATCTATGAAAACGATGCTTTGAAGCGTATCCTCTTTGATGGTGGTTACATTGAGGGCGGTACGTATTACTTCTACCTGACAGATCATCAGGGCAATGTCCGGGTGGTTGCCAATGCGAGCGGCACAGTTGTGCAAAGCAATCATTACTACCCGTTCGGAATGTCTTTCACCGAAGGTACACAGACGTCTTCGCAGCCTTACAAGTACAGTGGCAAAGAACTGGATACGCAAAAGGGGCTGAATTGGTATGATTCACAGGCGAGGATGTATGACCCGGCATTGGGTCGGTTCACCACAATGGATCCGTTGGCGGAGGAGTATTATTCTTGGTCTTCCTATTCCTATTGTTTAAATAATCCCGTGAAATTTGTAGACCCTGATGGAAAATTTGTAGGCACTGTCATAGGTGGAATTTTCGGTGGTATAGCAGGTGGATATAGAGCCTATAAAGAAGGTAGGAATGTATTGGCAGGTGCTGCAGAAGGTGCTGTTTCAGGTGCAATAACAGGTGCTACCGTTGATTTGGCAGTTGGAAGTGCCGTAGCAACCGGAGGAGGTTCTTTAATTGTTCTGGGAATCGGCGCTGCTGCAGGGGGTATCGGTGGTGCCGGTGGCGCTATTGTCGGAGATGTTGTCGGACAGGTTGTCGAACAGATTTTCGAATCACCTAAAGAAAATATTGAGATCTCCACAGAAAACTTCTCTAATAAAGCTGTAAATGGAGCAATTGCAGGTGCAGTTGGGGGAGTAGCGAGTGGTATCGCTGGTAATTTGGGAAAAATGGCTACGACTTCTACTAAATCTATTCAGCAAACAATGTCGAACAATATAAATTCCACAGCTACTGTTTTAGGGAAAATGGGGGCATCTGCAGGAACTACAGGTGCAGCCGTTAATCAAATAACAAAAGGAATGGGTGAAGTAGGCAAAAATACAACGAACTCTATTTGGAAGATTAATGCTGGAACTTCTAGTATAACAGAATTTTCATTAAAAATAACGGAGGATGAATGGAAACAGTAATAAGAGTAATATATAAATCAGCCTTGGGATTGTGGCTTTTTATTAGTGGCAGCGCACTTCTCTATTCTATAATTATGTCTGTAATGTATAATGGCATAGGAAATATATTTAAATATATACCAGTTGACCATTACTCATATACATTGGAGAATGATACTACTGCAAAAAGGAATAGAATAGTATTGAAATATCAATATAGTTTTGATAATCACACTTATAATGATGAACATCCTTTCTTGGCTGAAGATATGATAGTAAATGTTGATTCTGCAGTAGTTTATTGTAATTCTGTTATTCCGTCTTTTAGTATGATGGAAGGAGTTCCTAATTCTTCATATAAACAAAAACTTTATTTAGTACAGATTTGCGTTTCCTTCTTCTTTTTCCTTTTTGCTTTCCTTATTTGGAGATTTGCAGATCATGATAAATGGATTGGGGTGTACGCACGTGGAGAGTATAAAACTAAAAAACAACGAGAACAAGATAGAAAAAATACTTCAATTTAGTTCTTAATGTTTGTAACTAAGACGACTCTCTCGGGATACACGTTTACCATAACCACCTGAATCGTGTATTGAATGCAGGTTATGGGAGGAAGGAAACCCGAAGTAAGATTACTTCTTCAAAACTATTACATTCAGCAAAGTTCAGGTGGTTGAAAGACACTCCAAAGTCCTTTTATTCGAAGATATATGAAAGAGGCTTTCTTGATGCCTTAATTTAATTATATCAACAAAGAAGAAGCGGACTCTGTATTCAAACAACATATACAGAATTTGCCTAATCTGAAAAGGAATATATTGGAGTTAAAGGAGTATATTTGGAACAGAAATTTTGAGGAGATATAATTTATGAAGACAACTTTCAGGGTATTATTGAGTATGCTGGCATTCCATGCATTGGGATTTCAGTTAATAAACTTTGTTTTTGGATCTATGGCTCAATACTTCGGTAAATAATTAATTAACTATCTCAAATACAATGAGTTATATTAACAAGAGTTAGCATAAAAGAATTGGTCAAGTGACTGATTATTAG
>QMCD01002885.1_pt1 | contig 17863 bp, 17 predicted proteins | sample 1821841 | NCBI WGS metagenome assembly QMCD01 (sample SAMN01991225, study PRJNA193472) | Termite gut metagenome, whole genome shotgun sequencing project. | isolation source: worker | host: Macrotermes natalensis
CCGGTAGTCCAATCCCTGATCCAAATATCATCGGCCATGCCGCCCTTGTAATATTTCCAGGTACGAAATTCGCGGAACACACGGTTGTAGGCCAACTGTTTACCGTCGGGCGAAAAACTACAAAATCCCCCTTCGGGCAAGGGTAGCTGCTCCGACAGTCCACCCGTGGCAGGCACTTGAAATAAGTGACCGCGAAAGCCAAAAGTTTGCTTGCGGGAACGGTAAATAATTGATTGGCCATCTGGTGTCCAGGTCATTACAATATTGTTAGGACCCATGCGGTCCGACACATCGTCACGGCCCAACGTGGCGGTGTAAGTTAAGCGTTGGGGCACACCACCCGATGCGGGTATGGTAAACACCTCCGTATTGCCGTCATACTGTCCGGTAAAGGCCAAGGTTTGTCCGTCGGGCGAGAAATGCGCAAACATCTCAAAACCAACGTGTGAAGTAAGCTTACGGGCTATTCCGCCGCTAAGGGGCGCCGTATATAAATCTCCGGCATAAGTAAACACCAGGTCTTTACCGTTGGTTGCCGGAAAACGCAATAAACGGGCTTCTTCACCAGCCTGTATAGCGCTGGAAATCAGCAAAAATAATACAATAACAAAGTTTTTCATAATCAATCATTTTACGTGGACTAACATTTTACAAATATAAGAAAAATTGTAAAAATGCAAAGGATTTTGTAACTTTGCATGTTCCATCTTCTTGGAAAATAAAGGAAAGAGGTGTTTATATGAGTATTGTAGCCATAGTAGGACGCCCCAATGTGGGTAAATCGACCTTGTTCAACCGGCTGGTGGGCATGCGTCAGGCCATTGTTGACGAGGTGGCCGGCGTTACCCGTGACCGTCACTACGGAAAAAGCGACTGGAACGGCCGGGAATTTTCGGTGATTGACACCGGAGGCTATGCCATAAACACCGATGACGTATTTGAAGGCGACATACGTAAACAAGTGCTGCTCGCCATTGACGAGGCCGACCTTATTTTATTTATGGTGGATGTGACCACCGGCGTTACCGACTTTGACATGGTAGTGGCCGACATCCTGCGCCGCAGCAAAAAACCGGTATTAGTGTTGGCCAACAAGGTGGACAACCTGGAACGTTCCTACGATGTATCCGAGTTTTATTCGCTGGGATTAGGCGATCCTATGGCCATTGCATCCATTAGCGGCAGCGGCACCGGCGATTTAATGGATGAGATATTGAAACGATTGCCCGACGAACCTGTTAAGGAAGAAGAAAAGGCTTTGCCCCATATTGCCATTGTGGGGAAGCCCAACGTGGGCAAATCATCGCTCACCAACGCCCTACTGGGCGAAGACCGCCATATTGTTACTCCCGTTGCCGGCACTACCCGCGACGCCATCAGCGCACATTACAACAAGTATGGCCATGAGTTTATGCTGGTGGACACGGCCGGCCTTCGTAAAAAAACAAAGGTAAAAGAAGATCTTGAATTTTATTCGGTCATGCGGTCCGTGCGCGCCATTGAAAACGCCGACGTGTGTGTGCTGATGCTGGATGCCGAACAGGGCGCAGAAGCACAGGATATGAGCATCTTCAACCTCATCGTCAGGAATAAAAAAGGCTGCGTGGTAGTGGTCAACAAATGGGATTTAATTGCCAAAGAAACCAATACCATGAAAGAGTATAAGGATATCCTTCTGAAGCGCCTGGCTCCTTTCACTGACGTTCCCGTAGTGTTTACCTCCGTCACCGGAAAACAACGTATACTTGATGTGTTGCAGGCTGCCGCTAAAGTGTATGAAAACCGCAGCAAGCGTATTCCCACGTCGCAATTGAATGAGGCACTGTTGCCGGAAATTGAAAACTATCCGCCGCCGGCCATCAAAGGAAAATTCATCAAAATAAAATACATCACGCAATTGCCTACGCCGGTGCCCTCATTCGCCTTTTTCTGCAACCTGCCGCAATATATCCGCGACGATTACAAACGTTTTTTGGAAAACAAACTACGGCAACATTTCAATTTCAATGGTTGCCCCATACAATTATTCTTACGCCGAAAATAAAACCTTAAATATCATGAAATCTGTATTTTCACTGCTTATCTTAGCAACTTTCATCATTGCCTCAGGGAACCTTTTTGCTCAAAAAATTGATCAATTACAAACAAAGTATGATCAGCTAACGGAGAAAATAGACCAGTCGGAAATGCAATTGGACAGTTTGCAGAGTATATTTTTTGACGCACAAAACAACGAGAAAGAATCCCGCTTATTATTGAACGATCTGGAAAAGGCTGTCAAAGCGCTGGACAGGAATTTTCAACCGTCCATAGATAAGTTAAACAAAGCCATTGAACGCTCAAAAGATATTGACGAGCGCGCTTCGCTGCGCGACGAACGGAAAGCTGCGCAGGACGACTACCGTGAACAAAAGAAAGAATTGCAACTGCAAATCAGAGAAGCCAACAGAACAATTCAGTCGGCTTCCAGTATACAAGCCCGCACCGAAGCACAGGGTGCAACGCTGAAAAAGTCGATCAAAACCATGAAAGACGAATTGAAAAAATTGGATAAAGAAATTGCTAAGGCCTACAAAAACATGAACTAGTCCATGATGTAGCCGAAAGCGCGGAGTTGTTGCGTATCTTCCCGCCAATCGGGGTTCACTTTGACAAAAATATGCAGGAAAACTTTTTTCTCGAAAAAATCTTCCATGTCTTTGCGCGCCTGCATGCTGATACGTTTTAACGCTGCACCGCCGGCACCGATAATAATGCCTTTTTGCGAATCGCGCGCCACGTGAACAACGGCTTCAATCCGGTACATATCCTCATCTTCCTTAAATTGCTCTATGGTCACTTCTGTACTGTAAGGTATTTCCTTATCATAGTTGAGCAATATTTTTTCACGGATGATTTCCGACGCAAAAAAACGCAGGTTGCGGTCGGTGAACGTGTCTTTATCGTAATAGGCCGGACTTTCGGGGAGATAAGACAAAATGCGCTTGAACACCCCGTCGATATTAAATTTCTCCTGCGCCGAAACAGGATAGATGACAGCTTTAGGCAACAATTGCCGCCAGGTGTCCACCAATTGATCCAGCGCTTCGGGCGTGGTGAGATCTATTTTATTGATCACTAAAATTACCGGACTGTTGATTTGCTGCAGACGGGCGATATACTCCTCGTTCTTATCATATTTTTCCACCACATCGGTCACATACAAAATCACGTCGGCGTCGCCAATAGCCGAGTCCACAAACTTCATCATGCTTTCCTGCAGTTTGTAATTGGGACGCAGGATACCCGGCGTATCGGAAAACACCACCTGAAAATCTTCGCCGTTCACTATGCCCATAATCCGGTGGCGCGTAGTTTGCGCCTTGGCGGTGATAATAGACAACTTCTCCCCCACCAGCGCGTTCGTCAGGGTTGATTTTCCCACATTAGGATTGCCGATGATATTTACAAAGCCTGAACGGTGCATTTTCTGAAAATTATATTATTCATAAGAACCCATTTTCAACATGGTCACTTCAGCCTCGGCAAGAAAGCGCCACTGGCCGCGTTTCAGGTTCTTTTTGGTAATTCCGGCAAAATATACCCGGTCGAGTTTTTTCACTTTATAGCCCAGCGTTTCAAACATGCGGCGGACAATACGGTTGCGCCCCGAATGAATTTCAAGGCCAAGCTGCGTATGGTCGCCGTCCACATACGACAGCGAATCGGCCTGCGCCATGCCGTCTTCCAATTTTACACCCTGCAACAACTGTTGGAAATCTGTTGCTTTAAGATTTTTATCGAGAAAAACGTGGTATACTTTTTTCTTATTATAGGACGGATGAGTCAACTGCTCGGCCATTTCCCCATCGTTGGTAAACAGCAGCACACCGGTAGTGCTTTTATCGAGGCGTCCAACGGGGTACACCCTTTGCGGACATTTATCACCTATGAGATCCATGACCGTATCCGTGGCGTAAGGATCGCCCATGGTGGTCACGTAATCTTTGGGTTTATTCATGACGATATACACCTTTTGCTCACCTTTCATACGTTCGCCATTGAAACGAATGTCGTCGCCGGGCTTCACTTTCACGCCCATTTCCGTAACCACCTGCCCGTTCACGGTAACCAGTCCGGCAGAAATATATTCATCGGCTTCACGGCGCGAACAGATGCCGGAGTTGGCAATAAATTTATTTAAGCGAACATCATCCGACTTTTTGGTAACGCGTGATGCGCGACAGGTGACAGGTTTCTCACTACGAAAAGTGCGGCGGGGCTTTTCTGAGTGATAAGTGCGTTTCTTGGGACGTTCGTCTCTCGTCTCTTGTCTCTTAGTCTCTCGTCTACCGGTGATCGTCTCTCGTCTATCATCTGATGAACGGTAAGTCCGCTTCTTGGGGCGCTCATCTGAGTGATGAGTGATGAGTGATGAACGATGAGTTTTTTGTTCCCTCAGGCCTCTTCTCTTATCTCTTATCTCTCCTCTCTCATCTCTTGTCTCTCGTCTATCATCTGATGAACGGTAAGTCCGCTTCTTGGGGCGTTCGTCTCTCGTCTCTTGTCTCTTAGTCTCTCGTCCTTTGGGTCTCTCATCCCCTGATTTTCTTCCCCTTATTGTTGTTTTTTTCATAATTTTTCATATTTTCGACACAAAGTTAGTGTTTTAAATGGATTTTTTTGTATTTTTACCGTTTGGATTGATTTTTTCCGTATGAAACTGATACCGTCCTTAGTCCGTGAGAATTTTAAAGTGTCGCTAACTGCGGTTAGGACCAACCGTTTGCGCTCCGTATTGACCATTCTGATTATTGCTTTCGGGATTATGTCGCTGGTGGGTATTCTCACAGCCATTGATGCCATTAAAGGTTCGGTGACCGAAAATTTCAGCCTCATGGGCGCCAACACTTTTTCTATACAAAGCCGGGGCAATAATTTTCAGGTAATGGGAAAACGTGTACGCAAGCGCAGTTTTGAGCATATCACTTTCCGGCAGGCTATGGATTTTAAGAACCGGTATGAATTTCCGGCCTATGTGACAATCCGCACTTATCTTTCTGGAATGGCGACCGTTAAAGGAAACGATGAAAAAACCAACCCCAACATCAGTTTGGTGGGCGCTACGGAAGACTACCCCATTACTTCGGGCTCCACCATTGACAAAGGGCGCATGTTTTCGTCGCGTGAAGTAGAGAATAGCGACTTTGTGGCGGTTATTGGCTCCGATATTGTGAAAACCCTGTTTAAAACTCGCAATCCGATTGATGAATATGTGTCGGTAGGCGGCAATCGTTACCGCGTGGTAGGCACTTTCGACTCTAAAGGATCAGGCTTCGGCGGCGGCCCCGAGCGCACCATGCTTATTCCCGTAAGCAATGCCCGCAGCGTGTTTTCACGCGCCAACCAGAATTTCGTCATTGAAATCAGTCCGCTACAGCCCGAAGCGTTAGATATGGCCATCGGCGAAGCGGAAAGTGTTTTCCGCATAGTGCGCCGCCTTTCTCCCAATATGGAATCGGACTTTAATATGGAACGCAGCGATGCACTGGCCACCATGATGCTGGAATTTATCGGCTATGCCACCCTTGCCGCCATTGCCATAGGGTTTATTACCCTGCTGGGCGCCGCCATAGGATTAATGAACATCATGCTGGTGAGCGTGACCGAGCGCACCCGCGAGATAGGCACACGCAAGGCCATAGGTGCCAAATCACACACGATTAAACAACAATTCCTTTTTGAATCCATTGTTATCGGACAAATCGGCGGACTGCTGGGTATTGTGCTGGGTATTTTAGCCGGCAACATGATTTCACTGCTTATTTCAGCGCCGTTCATCATTCCCTGGCTATGGATATTGTTGGGTGTAAGCCTCTGTTTTCTGGTGAGCATAGCTTCGGGCTACATCCCGGCCATGCGCGCCGCACAATTAGACCCCATAGAAGCACTGAGATACGAGTAAGAAATCATTTCCCACAGAACTCGCAGATTTACGCAAATTTTCTCAAGATCTCCGTCATTGCGAGGAACGAAGCAATCACGGTCTTATCTTAATCTGAAAATATAGGTAATAGTCCCCCTCTGCATGATAGGGGCTTTGGTGTCCGTATTAAATAATGTTCCCGAAGCGGCATCTTCGGCGGCTTTCCATAAATCGGCATCCTGCACGGACGAACCTCTTGCGCGCGCTTTGGCTTTAATCACTTTGCCCATTTGATCCACCGTAATTTCCACCACCACACGTCCTTCTTTATTGGTGGTATTGCGGGGTTCTCCTAATCTCCCCACTACATCACGCCCATCCAGGCTGAACGATGACACGGCCTCTCCCGTACTGCTCGCATCCTGCCCGTCTGTAGCGCCTCTGTATAAGGTACGGTTATTGCTTGTTCCGTCTTCGGAAGCGGCTTCCGTTCCCTGGTCACTGCTATGATACAGGCTGCGCCGGTCAATTACCGGCGGCGGCACCGGCACTTCCACGTCGCCGGTGTTATCTACAGACGATTGCTCTGCAGGCGCCTGAGGTTCTATCGGCGCCGGTTTGGTTCCGCCAAACGGATCGGTGTTCGGCTTCGTATCCTGTTCCATAGGCACCATTAACTCCTCCGTCACCGGATCGGTGAAGTCGGCTTCTATTTCCAAATCCAACCGGATCATATTGTCGCTCGGAACACGTGCTATATACACAGTAAACAACAAATAAAAAAAAGCAGCATGAAGCAGGGCGGTCATCACTATGCCCACCACACGGCCACTGCCGTTCCTTTCGTCTTTATTGTTATACATTGCTGACATCTTATTCCGGCACGGTCGCTAAAATAATTTTATAACGGTTGCGCTTGGCAATATTCATCACTTCCACCACCAGGCCGGTAGGCACCGTGTGGTCAACATGTAATGAAATGGTAGGATCTTCCACATCTTTCAACGCCTGTTGCACCCGTCCTTCCACCTCCTTAAAGGGAATGGCCTGTTGTGCACCATCAATGTGGTACGTAAATTTATCGGTATCCGTGTAGTGTTTGATAGACACCGACACGCCCGACTTGGCGGTGGTCTGGTTGGTGCTCTTAGGCAACAACAGCTTCAACGCATTGGGATTAACCAGGGTTGAAGTCACCAGAAAAAATATCAACAGCAGGAACACCATGTCGGACATAGACGACATGCTGAATGATACTTCTACTTTTGAATTGGATTTAATCGCCATAGTCTTTATGCTACAGGTTCATTCAAAATATCCATAAACTCAATGGTAGAGCGGTCCATTTTATACACCACTTTTCTCACGCGCGCCGTCAGGTAGTTATATCCGAAAAAGGCAATGATACCAACAGCCAAACCGGCAACAGTAGTGACCATGGCTACATAAATACCGCCCGAAAGCAGGGTGATGTCAATATTATTCCCTGCGCTTGCCATATTGTAGAAGGCTTGAATCATACCCAACACCGTACCTAAGAAGCCAATCATAGGCGCACCGCCGGCAATGGAAGCCAGCGTGGGCAATCCGCGTTCCAGGCGGGCTACCTCGGCATTCCCTACGTTTTCCACCGCTTCGCGGATATCCGACAGGGGACGTCCCAGTCGCGAAATACCTTTTTCAATCAACCGCACAATGGGCTTGTCATTATTCCTTTCACAAAGATCCACAGCGGCTTTAATTCTGCCTTCATGAATACAGTCTTTAATACTATTCATAAAATGGGCGTCAACTTTCGACGCTTTTTGTATAGCCCATGCGCGCTCCACAAAAAGGTAGATTGCAATGATTGACAATACAAAGAGCGGAATCATCAACACACCGCCTTTTATCGCCATGTCAAATAACGACATCGTTGGTGCTTCTTGTAACACCTCTACCACTTCCGCGGCTTCTGTTGCTTGAAGAAAAGATACAAACATATATATATTATTAAATTATTGAGATTTTACAGCCACAAAAATACAATTTTTTTATATATTATACAAATAAGCCACTTCTTCCAGGAAAAGTCCCCTGGCCGGCGCCGAAATCCCTGCCGCTCCCCGCTCCCGCTGCATTATGATTTGCGCAAATTTTTCAACCGTCAGTTTATCTCTCCCCACTTCAAACATCGTGCCCACAATAGCCCGCACCATATTCCGCAAAAACCGGTCGGCTACAATGGTGAATACCAATCCTTCAGGTCTTACATCCCAGTGCGCCGCTTCAATCTTGCAGATATTGGTTTTATTATCGCTGTGCAATTTTGCAAAACTTGTAAAATCTTCATATTCAAATAATTTATCACAAGCAGCATTCATTTTATCTACATCTAAGGCATAAGGAACGTAGGCCGAAAACTCATGAACGAACGGATTTTTCTGTAAATTAACATAATAGCAATATTTCCGGCGAATGGCATCGAAGCGGGCATGGGCCGTATCATGCACCGGAGTAATCCGGTGTACGCATATATCGTTGGGCAACATACAGTTTAATTTATACAGCACATTCATACTCTCCGGTAAGCGGCTAAGGTTTTCACTATCAAAATGAGCAATATAGTTCCGGGCATGCACCCCGGTGTCCGTACGCCCTGCCCCCAGCGTAAGGATGTCCTCTCTCAACAAAACGCTCAGCACACGGTTCAATTCGCCCTGCACCGTAGGCGCATTCTCCTGCTGCTGCCAGCCGTGATAATGTGTTCCGTTATAAGATAAGCAAATGAAATAACGCACATAATAGAGAAATTTTTACTAATTTTGCTCGAATTAATTAAACCTATCGGACTTTTTTTTGTCAAATAAAAATAAAAAAACAAAAATACATATAAAATATGGAACCTGTAAATCTGAAGGAATTAAATGAGCGAATACAACAAGAAAGCGCTTTTGTAGACATTGTGAACATGGAGATGAACAAGGTGATTGTGGGACAGAAACACCTGATAGAAAACCTGCTCATCGGGCTGCTGGCCAATGGCCACATTTTGCTCGAAGGTGTGCCGGGATTGGCAAAAACATTAGCAATTAACACCTTGGCGAATATCGTTGAGGCAAAATTCAGCCGCATACAATTCACGCCCGACCTGCTGCCTGCCGACCTTATCGGCACCATGATTTACAGTCAGAAGAGCGAACAGTTTCAGGTGAAACAGGGACCTATTTTCGCCAACTTCATTTTGGCCGATGAAATTAACCGTTCTCCGGCGAAGGTGCAGAGCGCCTTGCTCGAAGCCATGCAGGAGCGCCAGGTGACCATTGGAGAAAACACATATAAGTTGCCGGAGCCTTTCTTAGTAATGGCCACGCAAAACCCCATTGAACAGGAAGGAACTTATCCGCTGCCCGAAGCACAGGTCGACCGTTTTATGCTGAAAGTAGTGGTAAGTTATCCTAAAAAGGACGAAGAAAAATTGATTATCCGCCAAAATATCAGCGGCGAATTTCCCAAGCCCTCCCGCCAGTTGAAGCCCGAAGATATTGTGAAAGCCCGACAGGTGGTACGCGACGTGTATATGGACGAAAAGATCGAACGCTACATTGTCGATATCGTATACGCCACACGTACGCCGGAAGATTATAATCTCAGCAACCTGAAAAATATTTTGGCCTACGGCGCCTCACCCCGCGCCAGTATCAGCTTGGCCTTGGCATCCAAAGCGTATGCTTTCATCAAACGCCGCGGATATGTGATCCCCGAAGACGTACGCGCCGTGTGCTACGAAGTGATGCGCCACCGCATGGGACTTACCTATGAAGCCGAAGCGGAAAATATCACAGCGGAAGATGTGATCACCCAAGTACTCAATTCAGTGGAAGTTCCTTAACAATTACGAATTACGAATTAATAATTACGAATTTGTAAAATGAATAATGATTTATTAAAAAACGTACGGAAGATAGAGATTAAAACCCGCGGACTGAGTCATCAGATTTTCGCGGGCGAATACCACAGCGCCTTTAAGGGGCGCGGCATGGCGTTCAGCGAAGTGCGTGAATACCAGTATGGCGACGATGTGCGCAACATGGACTGGAATGTGACAGCCCGCCTGCATGCTCCGTATGTAAAAATATTTGAAGAAGAACGCGAACTCACCGTGATGCTGATGGTAGACGTGAGCGGGTCGCGCTGGTTCGGCACCACGGGAAAACTAAAGAAAGACCTCATGGCCGAAGTAGCAGCGGTGCTGTCGTTTTCCGCTTCCATCAATAACGATAAGGTGGGCGCCTTGTTTTTCAGTGACACGGTGGAAAAATTTATTCCGCCGAAGAAAGGTCGCAGCCATCTGCTGCGCATCATCCGCGAATTGCTCGAGTTTGAACCTAAAAGTTCGCAGACCAATGTATCGGAAGCCCTGCGCTACCTCACCAACGCCATTAAAAAGCGCTGCACGGCATTTCTGTTGTCCGACCTTATCGACATGAACACCGAAGGACAAATCCGCTTTGAAGATGCGCTGAAAATTGCCGCCAACAAACACGATTTGGCCGTTATCCGCCTCTACGACCCGCGGGAAACCACGTTGCCGAAAGTGGGACTTATTCAACTGCACGACGCCGAAACCGGCAAAGAAATGTGGATTGATACCTCGAGCCGCAAGGTGCGCAATCAGTACAGCGACTGGTGGAACAAAAGCAATGTAACCATTTCCCAAAGTCTGGCCAAATGCCGCATCGACAGCGTGCAAATCAGCACGGCCGAAGATTATGTAAAACCTTTAGTAAAACTTTTTAAATCGCGCTAATGCAACTACGTTTTTTTTGGATCATCGCATTACTACTCACCGCGCAAAGCCTGTGCGCACAAGACGTGGTACTGAAAGCGGAAATCGACCGCGACAGTATCATGATTGGCGAACAGGTGCAGTGGAGCCTGAAGGCCACGGTGGACAAGCAACTGCCTACGGCTTTCCCCAGCATCGACTCTGTTAACAACGGACTGATAGAGATCTTATCGGCCAGGCTGGACACGCTGCAGGAAACCGCTTCCAATATCACGGTGCAAGCCAACTGGACAATCACGTCCTTCGATGCCGGAATCTATCCTTTGCCGCGCGTGCCTTTTCTGGTACGGCGTACCAACGGACAAGTCGATACCCTGTACAGCGAGCAAGACCTGCAACTCAAAGTAAAAACCGTGGCGATAGACACTACAACTTTCGAAGCCTTTGATATTAAAGCACCCATCAAGTATCCTGTTACCCTTGAAGAAATACTGTTTTATGTCGGCATAGGACTGGCAGTGCTGGTCATCATTGTATTAATCGTTTACCTTATGTCGAAATGGAAGCGCAAAGAGTCCATATTCTTTAAATCCAAACCCAAAGATCCGCCTTATGTGACGGCTTTGCGCGAACTGGAAAAAATCAAAGCCGAAAAATTGTGGCAAAACAATAAAGTAAAAATTTACTACACCCGCATTACCGATGTGCTGCGCGTGTACCTCGAAGAACAGTATAATGTGCAGGCCATGGAACAAACTTCGGAAGAAATATTGCAGTCGTTGCAAACACTGAAAATTCCCGAAGAATTAATGAACAAACTGCGTGAATTATTGAACGTCGCCGACCTGGTAAAATTTGCCAAATACCAACCGGAGCAAAATGAAAATGAAGGAGCCATCAGCATCGTAAGCGACTTTGTATATAATACCCGTCCAAGTGAAGTGACGGAAAATAAATAATAAATTGAAAATAATAAATCATCAATGTTTTTTGAATATCCCAACATATTATACCTGCTACTGCTGCTCATTCCGGTGATAGCGCACTACGTTTGGCGTGCTATCAAAGGCGCTACGCCTGCGCTGCAAATATCGTCGCTGGCGGCGTTCGGCAACACCGGCAAAGGCTTGCGGCACTACTTCGAACATGTTCCATTCATACTGCGAACGGCGGCCATTGCGTTATTAATTATTGCTGTCGCCCGCCCACGCTCATCGAACACCTCTTCCCGCATCGACACGGAAGGCATTGATATTATCTTTGCGCTCGACGTGTCGACCAGTATGCTGGCGCGCGATTTCAATCCCGACCGTATCAATGCAGCCAAAGATATTTCTATACGCTTTATCGCCGAACGGCCATACGACCGCATGGGCATTGTAGTGTTAGCCGGCGAAAGTTTTACCCAGTGCCCGCTCACCACCGACCGTGCCACGCTGATTAACCTGATTAAAGAAATAGAAACAGGCTGGATAGAAGATGGCACCGCCATTGGCAACGGATTGGCCACTGCCGTAGCGCGGCTCAAAGACAGCGACGCCAAAAGCCGGGTCATCATCCTGCTCACCGATGGGGTGAACAACCGCGGGGAAATAGCCCCGCTAATGGCTGCCGAAATCGCCAAAACTTACGGCATACGCGTATATTCCATAGGCATTGGCACCCAAGGCATGGCGCCCTATCCTTTCCTCACCGAACGCGGCGTGATTATTCAACAGGTGCCGGTGGAAATTGATGAAGATTTATTGAAACAAATCAGCGAAATGACCGGCGGGCGCTACTTCCGCGCTACCGACAACACAAAACTGCTGGAAATTTATAATGAAATTAACCAAATGGAAAAAGCCAAGGTCACCGTGGATGCGCTCTCCGTATACAAAGAAGAGTTCATGCCCTTTGCTTTGGCTGCGCTGGCTGCATTCCTGCTGGAATTGCTGCTGCGATTGGTTATATTAAAAAGAATACCTTAAACATGCTTCAACTTGCACAACCCATATATCTTTGGCTACTGACGCTCATTCCGGTGATGATTCTCATCTACCTTGTTCATCTGAGGATGAAACAGAGAGCCCTGTCGCGCTTCGGCAATACCAAAGTGATGGAACCGCTGATGCCGGGCGTATCCAAACGGCGCGGCTGGTTCAAACTCATTTTACTGTGTCTGGCCGTATTTTTCTTCGCCGTCGGCCTCAGCCGTCCGCAGATAGGCGCCGGTGTGCGCGAAGTGAAAAGCAGAGGCGTGGAAGTGATCATAGCCCTCGACGTGTCGAACAGTATGCTGGCGCAGGACTTTAAACCTGACCGGCTGGAACGCGCAAAATTAGCCGTATCGCGCTTAGTCGACAGACTGAAAGACGACCGCATAGGGTTGATTGTGTTTGCCGGCGATGCTTATGTGCAACTTCCGGTGACCGCCGATTACATATCGGCAAAAATATTTTTATCATCCATTTCACCAAATATTGTGCCGAAACAGGGCACGGCCATTGGCGCCGCCATTAACTTATCTATCCGCTCGTTCACGGCGGAAAGCGACAGGAGCCGCGCCCTGATTATCATCACCGACGGTGAAAACCATGAAGACGATCCGGTAAGCGCCGCAACAACCGCCTATGAACAGGGTATCATTGTTCACACCATAGGCATTGGCTCCGCCGAGGGACAACCTATCCCTGTAGACGGCAGTATGCTGAAAGATAAAGACGGAAACATTGTAGTCACCCGCCTTGATGAAAATACCCTGCAAAAAATTGCCGCGGAAGGAAACGGCAGCTATACCCGCGCCACCAACTCCGACCTGGGATTAGATAAGATCTTAGACGACATATCGAAGATGGATAAGCAGGAAGTGAGCAATGTTGTGTTTTCCGAATTTAATGAACAATTCATGTATTTATTGGCCTTCACCTTGTTTTTCCTTATCGCCGAAACCTTTGTATCGGAGCGGAAAAACAAATGGAGCAAGAGCTTTGACATTTTCAGGACAAATAAATCCGCTTAGTATGAAACGTGTATTTTTTCTTTTCTCTTTACTGTTCTTATCGGCTGTAGCTTATGCACAGGCCGACAAGACCGAAGTGCGCAAAGGGAACAAATTGTACAAACAGGAACAATTCAATGATGCGGAAATCGCCTATCGCCATGCACTGGAAGTAGATTCCACCTCCTTAGCCGCCCGCTTTAATCTAGGCAATGCTTTCTATAAGCAAAACCAATATGAACAGGCGGAAAACACTTTTAAATCATTGGCGCCGCCGGAAGTATTGATGAGTTCCGGCAATAAAGCCAAAGTTTTTCATAATTTAGGCAATGCCGCGCTCAAACAAAAGAAATGGCAGGAAAGTATTGATGCCTACAAGCAATCGTTGCGCATTAATCCCTCCGATGATGAAACGCGCACAAACTTAGCCTATGCACAGGAAATGCTGGAAAAAGACCAACAGAACCAGCAGAATCAGCAAAATCAAGATCAGAATAAAGACCAGAATCAAGATCAGCAAGACAATAAGAACGACGACAAAAACGATCAAAACAAAGACAATAAGGATCAGGATAAACAAAACGACAAGAATAAGAACGATCAACAAAACAAAGACAATCAACAGCAGCAACAAGGACAAGCGCCTAAAATTTCGCCGCAACAGGCGCAACAATTGTTAGAAGCCATACAGGCCGACGAGAAAAACACACAGGAAAAAGTGAAGGAAGAAAAGGCGAAAGCTGCAGGAAAACATAAGGCAGAGAAAAATTGGTGATGAAAAAGATGGTTAAAATGAAAATGAGAATAAAATTACTTTTACTTACATTCTTATGCTGTAGCACGGTGGCATGGGCAGAGGACGTGTCGTTTACCGTTTCGGCACCGCAGGTGGTAGCCGTGGGAGAAAGTTTCCGCATGACTTTTACGTTAAATGCCGAACCTGACAATTTCACAGCGCCCGACCTCGCCGGCTTCTCCATTCTGGCAGGCCCTTCACGCTCTTCCAGCCAAAGCATTCAAATTATCAACGGACAAACCACACAAAGCAAAAGCATAAGTTTCGTATATATCCTACAGGCTACTAAAGAAGGTAGAATAACCATCGGTGCAGCCAAAGCCACTGTAGGCGGCAAAAACTACCAAACCCGGCCCACTACCATCGAAGTGGTGAAAGGCGATGCGGCGGCAGGCAACAACCAACAGGCAACGCAAAGCGGCAATCAGGGCGCCGCCGGTGAAACAGATATTTTCACCAATATTACTTTTAGCAAATCATCTGTTTACCGCGGAGAATACCTTATTGCCACCATTAAATTATTTACGCGGCAAATGAACATCGCCGGATTTGAAGAGGTAAAGTTTCCTACCTTCAACGGCTTTTGGAGTCAGGAATTGGAAGCGCCCCAGCAATTGCAGTTTCAGCGCGAAAATGTCAACGGAAAAGTATATAATACTGCTGTTATACGCCGTTATGTCCTGTTTCCGCAACAAACAGGCCCCATTAAAGTAGAACCCTTTGAAGTGACTTGCGCCCTGCAGGTGCAAGGAAGCAATCAGCCGCGTAGTTTTTTCGATTCGTTTTTCGATACGCCGCAGATTGTGCGTAAGCGCGTGGTATCTCCCACGCCCACTGTGCAGGTCAACGCACTGCCCGGCGGAGCGCCGGCCTCTTTTAAAGGAGCCGTGGGCGCCAACTTCCGGCTCGACGCCCAATTCAACCGCGACAGTGTGCAAGCCAACGACGCGCTCAACCTGCTGATAAAAATCAGCGGCGAAGGCAATCTTAAATTCATTGAAACGCCGCAGGTGAATTTCCCGCCTCATTTTGAAACCTACGATGTAAAAATTAACGATAATACCAAAGCATCTATGGCGGGTATTTCGGGCAATAAAACCTTTGAATATCCCGTAATTCCACGCAACGAAGGCAGTTTCAATATTCCGGGAGTTGAATTTACTTATTTCGATATTCCCAAAAAACAATATATTACCCTGCACTCTAAAAACTTGCATTTAGGCGTAAGCAAGGACCCTAATGCCGGCGCTGCTACTACTGTTGCCGGCATCAACCGCCAGTCGGTAAAATCGCTGGACAGCGATATTCATTACATCAAAACAGGTGCGTTGACATTGAAAGAAAAAGGCCGTCTGTTTTTTCAATCTACTGCTTACTGGGCATTGGTATCGGCATTTCTCGCCCTGTTCATAGCCGGGTACTACGGTCTGAAGCGCCATATTAAAAAATCACAGGACGTGGTGTTCACCCGTAACCGTAAAGCGAATAAAGTAGCCAAACGCCGGTTAAAAACGGCCGGACAATATTTGAAAGAGGGGAATATTAATCACTACTACGAGGAACTGAGCCGCGCCATGTGGGGCTACCTCACGGACAAAACCGGCCTTGATGTGGCCGGCCTATCGCGGGATAAAGCGCGAGAGGCCATGCAGCACAAAAATGTGAATGAAGAAGATACTGCCACTTTCCTGCAAGTGCTTGATGAATGCGAATTCGCCCGCTACGCCCCGGGAACCGGACGGGTGGAAATGCAGAAAGTGTACGACGAAGCGATGGCAATTATCGGGAAGCTGGAGCAGGTGATTAAATAGACTAAGAGACGAGAGACTGAGAGACTGAGAGATTAGAGACTAAGAGATTAAGAGATTAGGAAATTATGAAAAGAATAGTATATATTATCTTATTAATTATTTTTTCGGCGGGAGTTGTGCAGGCACAAACGCCGGAAGAAATGTGGACAAAAGGCAATGAAGCCTACGCTGCAGGTGATTATGCCGAAGCGGCTGCCGCATACCACGCCATTGAAAACACCGGCTACGTGTCGGCCGACCTGTACTACAACCTTGGCAATGTGTATTACAAACAGCAGTCGCTGGGAAAGGCTGTTCTTTACTACGAGCGGGCGCTAAAGTTGCATCCCGAAGATAAGGACATTGCCTACAACTTAGAAATGGCGCGTTCAATGACAACGGATAAAATTGAAACGGTGCCGGAATTTTTTGTCACCACCTGGATACGCAACATCCACAGTATGGCCGGCGCCGACACCTGGGCATGGCTGTCCATCCTGCTGCTGGCGGCCGGATTATTATTCGCCGGACTGTTTTTCTTCGCTCGCCGCGTAGCGCTACGGAAAATATCGTTCTTCATCGCCCTACTTTCCGTACTGTTATGCGCAGGCAGTTTTTGGTGCGCCGGACAGCAAAAAAGCGCCCTGTCCGACCGGTCGGAAGCCATTATTTTTCCGGCAGTGGTCACGGTGAAAAGCTCGCCCGACAGCAACGGCAAGGATTTATTTATTCTGCATGAAGGCACCAAAGTTGTTGTGTTGGAAACGCTGGGCGACTGGCTGCGTATACAGTTGGCCGACGGCCGCCAGGGATGGCTCATGCAGAACACCATGGAACGAATTTAAACAGGGGGAAATAGATTTTAAAATTAAATCATGAAAAAAATTGCATTGATCACAGGGGCTACCGCCGGCATCGGGGAAGCGGTGGCCGTAAAATTTGCACAGACCGGCTACCGCCTGATCATCACCGGACGGCGCAAGGAATTATTGGAGCAGGTAAGTCATCATCTGTCCGATAAATATGGCATCGACGTGTTGCCGCTGTGTTTCGACGTGCGGGTACAGAGCGAGGTGGAAAAATATTTAGGTCAACTGCCCACCGATTGGCAGGATATTGATGTGTTGGTGAACAATGCCGGATTAGCCGTAGGGCTTAGCTCCGTGCAGGAAGGCGTGGTAGACGACTGGGAGCGGATGATCGACACCAACATCAAAGGCTTGCTGTACGTGAGCCGCGTAATTACTCCACTGATGATTAAGCGGGGAAAAGGCCACGTTATTAATATCGGCTCTATTGCGGGGAAGGAAGTATATCCTAACGGCAATGTATACTGCGCCACCAAACATGCAGTGAACGCACTCAGTGCAGGCATGCGCATGGATTTACTGCCGCATGGCATTCGCGTGACACAGATTTGTCCCGGCGCTGTGGAAACGGAATTTTCAGTCGTGCGTTTCAAGGGCGATCAACAGCGCGCCGACGATGTATACAAAGGTTTTGAACCACTGCGTGCACAAGATATTGCCGAAGCCATTTATTTTGCCGCAACGCAACCGCCGCATGTAAACATTAATGATTTGGTGATTATGCCTACCGCACAAGCCGGCACTATGGTATGGAA
>QMCD01004003.1_pt2 | contig 17863 bp, 12 predicted proteins | sample 1821841 | NCBI WGS metagenome assembly QMCD01 (sample SAMN01991225, study PRJNA193472) | Termite gut metagenome, whole genome shotgun sequencing project. | isolation source: worker | host: Macrotermes natalensis
AAAAGTAAGAAAACAGGGGAGGGAAAAGTATAAAATACGGCAATTTACACTCCTTTTCCTATTACTCACATTAAATACAAAAACATATGACAACAGTAAATTCTATGACGCGACAAAAAAGAACAAAACAACAACTATATACTGACCCCGAAATGTTACTTTCCAAGGCATTTGAATACTTTACATGGTGTGAAGAAAATCCGTGGCTGAAGAAAGAACTGATGCGCTCGGGCGAAAAGAAAGGTGAATTCATAGAGACACCTATACCGAGGCCATTCACTCTCGCAGGCATGTGCGTATACTGCGGCATCAGCGAATCTGCATTTATGCGGTACGGCAAGGATGAAGAGATGCGTGATGCAGCAGCCCATATTTTGGGTATAATCCGCCAGACCTATCTCGAAGGCGCTATATTGGGAGAATATAACGCTACATTTGTGGCGAATCTGCTCGAAGATTTATACTAGGTATTTCGGGATAGTCGGAGGGGATTATATTAAAAACGGGATTGAAAATTAATTTTCAATCCCGTTATTTTTGTTTATCCTTCAAATTTTATTTCGAAACAGGAGCTTTTGACGTATTGTCTTTGAATACTCTGTTTATTATATTCAGCACCGGACCTGTCATAAACGTAGTCACCAGTGCCATTATCACCATCATGGCAAATATTTCGGCATTGAGCACACCCAGATCGTAACCGATATTGAGTACCACCAGTTCCATCAGTCCGCGTGTATTCATCAATGTACCTATGGTGAGGCTGTCCTTCCAGCTTTGCCCTACATACTTGGCGGCTACCGCACTGCCTACGAATTTGCCGAATACGGCCACAAGGATTATCACTCCGGTTACTATCCACAGATAAGAGTCGTTGAGCAATCCGATTTCGGTACGCAGCCCCGTGATGACGAAGAATAAAGGCAACAGGAGTACCAGGGCCACATCTTCTATCTTGTCTATAAACATGCTTCTGAAACGTGGATTGCTAGGCATGATAACACCGGCCATAAATGCGCCAAACAGGGCATGGATGCCGATTATTTCAGTGACAAACGAAGAACAGAGCAATACGAGGAAGAATATGGCAATGGCCGATTGTTTAAAGCCCTTTTCTGTCTTTAAGGATTCTGCCGTTTTTTTGAGGAAGGGACGCACAATCTTTATCATAAACGCCACATAAGCTACAGCCAGCAGAATGGTATAAATGGAACTGACAAACGAACCAGCCTTGACAATAGCAATCACAGCTGCCAGCAGACACCATGCGGTGATATCGTCGGCCGCGGCACAGGTGATAACAATTGCTCCCAGTTTGGTCTTGTGTATCCCGCGTTCCTGAATGATGCGTGCCAGCACCGGAAATGCGGTTATACTCATCGATATACCCAGAAACAGACCGAACGACATGAATGAAATGCCATCAGGAGCGAATGACGAATATATGAAATAGGCAAGCGCTATACCTGCCGCAAAAGGGATTATAATACTGGCATGACTGATGACAACGGCTTCGTGAGCCTTGGTCTTCAATACTTTCAGATTGAGCTCCATACCTACGATAAACATAAACAGGATAAGCCCTATCTGGCTCAGCACCTGTAGATTGGCTAGCGACTTCACAGGGAATATAAATTCGGATACCTCCGGCAGGTATAGTCCTAATAATGAAGGGCCGAGTACGATACCCGCAATTATTTCACCTACTACCACGGGTTGTCCTATCTTATTGAAGAGCCATCCGAATACACGTGCAAAAACGATAATGATAGTTATTTGCAGCAACAGAATACCCGCAGGATGTTGGATATTAGACACAAATGAATCAAAAAAATCCTGAAATGAACTTCCAGTAGCTGCATTTTCTATAACATGGCGTCCGGCTTCAAGACCTTTTCCTTGGGTAATAAGCCAGTAAACGAGAAAAGAAAACCCTCCGATAATGAGGATGTAGAAAAATACTGTCCTAAACTTTTTCACAATTTCCATAGTTGTGTGCGTGTTTTTATTATTAGTGATTTTTCATGTAGAAAAAGAAGTGAAGATCCGATCTGTAAGCTTTACATATTTTTCCGCATATGTTTTATAACAGTTAAATAATAAATGCTGTTTAACTGAAACTGTTAAAAATAACCGGTTACAGAGCACAAAAATAAAGAAATAAATATATCAAAGACATTCTTATACCAAATCTTTCGTGCAATTAACTAAGAATATACCGGCTTGATAATTGCCATTGGCTCTTGTTTACATTCCGTTTTCGACAGAAAAATGCCCTTAAATCCAATATACAAATAATAATACCCGTACTGTAGCGTTCTAATACAGATAGGAAAAACCTAAACAAGTATTATGAAAAACGTGCCCCTATACTGTTTTCTGACCATTATCCTATTTTTTCCATCCTGCGTTTTTCACAGGAATTATAAGTTTAGCCGGCTCGATTCGCTGCAATCGCTCAATGGGATATATGAAAACAGAGATAATATTATAACCCGGTCGCTGAATATGAGAGACGAAAAGGATGTAGACCTCGTCAGGTTCGAATTTACCGATTCGCAGACGCTGAATGTGTCATGCCTTGTTGATTCGGGCTTCGGGGTCAACCGGACTTTTAAAGGTAAGTTCAAACCGGAGAAGGGCTATTTTGAAATCGTTTTTGGCAAGAAATGGCTGTGTCTTCTAATATTTTACCATCATTCGAGCGATAAGGTCAGGATAGGACGGGATACTTTCGGAAAACTGTTTCTAACCAAGGAGGTAGCCTATAGGCAACAAACGCTCATCGTTTTCGGAGATGCATACTACTATGGCGAAAGCCTCGGCAAAGTGGAAGGAATCGTTCTGCGTCCCGCCCTCCGCTTCGAAAAATGGGGATATGCAGACCCCGCAGGCAAGATTGCAATACGTCCTGTTTATGATTTCGCATGGCGGTTTGAGGGAGAAGTAGCCCGTGTACTCAAAGACAAAAAGTGGGGATTGATAGACAAGGCCGGAAACGAAATATTGCCTCCTGCCTATAGCGAAATAGAAGAGTTCGGCACGCAGGAGGTTGCACGGGCTTACCGCAACAAAAAAACGGGCTTTATCAACCGGGCAGGAAAGGAAGTAGTACCTGTAATGTATGATAAAATAGACGATGTATATACCGGCGACAGTATTACCACGACAATGCTAAATGGAAAGTACGGATTTGTAAGCTATAGCAGGGTCATTGTACCTCCTGTTTTCGACCATGCCATGCGTAGGGACGATGTCACGGGGCACAACAAGGCAATGAAACGAATTTTACCGGGGTATGTGGGTACAGCTGAGGTAGACAGAGAACGGTATGCAGTAGACGAAGATGGCTATATTTACAAGATGGCAGGGCGATCGGAGATAGAGCCTGCATCGCGAAAGCACTGGACAGAATTGCCTGTGCCGCAGGGACAGCAAAATATACACAGGCTTTTTCCTGTCTCGGATAAGCAATAATCCACAACTTTTATTTATCTTGATTGCCAATTAGCCGACACTATGAAAAACAAGAGTTACGCACTATTTTTTCTTCTGCTTATTCTCATGCTTGCATCCTGCGCGTCGCATAGGAAATACACATTTAGCACACTGGATTCGTTACATTCGCTCAACGGGACATATGTGAACCGTGCTGGCTATATAACGCAGGCATTCAATATACGCAAAAATTATATCGACCTGGTCAGACTCGAATTTGCTGCATCTGATACGCTAAACGTATATTGCCTTACTGATACGGGCTATGTACATTTTGTTTCGCGCAAAGGGAAGCTGAATAAAAAGAAGAATTACTTTGAGATCGTTTTGGAAAAAAACAGAGCCATATTTCTCCTGATGAATGGTATATCGAACGATAAGGTCAGGATGGGAGTAGATTCGTCAGGTAAATTATTCTTAAACAAACAATACGATAGCTTCGGCAATTTTTTCATCTTGATGGGGGCCTATGATTATGACTTTGGGGAGAGTATGGAGATGTTGAGCGATACTGTACTCCGTCCTGTCCGCAAAGACGGCAAATGGGGATATGCCCGTGCAGATGGCAGTATAGAGATAGAGCCGCAATATGACTTTGTCAGACTGTTTGAGGGTAATGTGGCTCGGGTGCAGGTAGATAAAAAATGGGGCTTGATAAATAGGGCAGGCGAGGAGGTCGCTCCTGCGATATACACAAATATAGGGGACTTTGAAGGTCGAAAAACCACCCGTGCCTATCGCGGCGAAAAAGAAGGTTTTATAGGGCGTGACGGAAAGGAAGCCGTGCCCGTGATATATGACAGAATAGATTATATGAGTAGCGGGGACAGTATAGGAAGAAGCCGTCTGGATGGCAGATACGGGTATGTGAGCCGTACGGGCGTTATTGTACCGCCTGTATTTGATGGAGCCGAGTACATTGGTACTTATTACAATCACAGCTATGTGAAGGATATAAGAAAGACATTGCCCAATTATATAGGAGAAGTTGTAATAGAGAAAAAGCGATATGCTATAGATGATAATGGATACATATACAATATTTCGGATAATATAATAAGTAAGGTCCGTATCTTACTGGATTCGAAAAGGCACTGGACAGAAATATACATACCTAAGGGTAAAGATGAGGAACAAATGGATATACATCGTATCGTGCCTGCCACAGGGCAATAATATTCATACCCTCATATCCTTCTTGGCCGAAGCTTAATATATTGAATGATATCTATATTTATTGTATTCAATAATTTCTAATCTACTTCTAATCTACCTCTAATATTTATTTAATCCATATCTAAAAGACTTCTAATCTTAGAGAATTAATTTTGTAGCGAAATTGATCATGTGGAGATGAAATAATATTCACTCATATTTACCCGTTCTTTCAGCCCATATAATTTATAACAGAAAAACCGGGGATAATTTATCTATGATAGTTGAAAACAATTTTCAGTTGTCCACGGTTTAATATTTAATCTGTAAATCGGAATTAACGATTTAAACAGGAAGGAGACAATATATCTGCATGACGTTTTTTTAATGTTTTTTTAGACTCACAATAATATTACACATAAACATTTATACAAAATTATGGATAAAATAAATCACCTGAATGTTAAACGCATTATCAATAAACATGCTTTCCTCATTGCCGTATGTTTATTTAGCGGGATTTACCAAGCGAAAGCCCAGGTAACTATAGGTAGCGGAAGCCCTCCCGCAGAAGGCGTATTGCTACAGCTAAAGGAAAATGATAACACAGGAGCTAACGCGACAAAAGGCATGATGTTGCCTCGCATGTACCTATCGGATAAAAACAATCTCTACCCGATGTTTGAAGACCAGAACAACAGTGGACTGCCAAGCCCCGATTATGCCAGTATTCAGGATAAACAGAAACAAGACGAGTTGCATATCGGATTATATGTATACAATCTCAATCCGTGCAATCCGTTCGGGAGAGGGACTTATGTATGGAATGGACAAGAATGGATACCATTGGGCAAGACCTTTATCGAAGGTTATTCGACCTTAATGGCTTTACCCGATACACTGCACATCCCCAGCGGTATGGATAGCAGGTCGTGGACTGCTCAAACTATGAGTTTCGAGTATATTTCCCAGACATCCCCGACTTGGGGAAATCTGGTTTCCAGTCCTTCGTACAATGGATTGGAATTTGCCGATCAGTCCACTCAGATATTGCCCAATAATCCGGCATCATGGTCAGTCAGTCCTGCGGTTTTTTCTATTCAACCCAACAAAATGACATCTTCGCAGGTTACGAAACTGAAACCGTGGCATACCAGGCAGTCTTCGGTTACATTGTCTTTCGATCAGGCACCTTGTGGCGGCATCATAACCAAAAATGTTCTTTTAAATCAAACGAATTATGCTATTTCAGGAAGAATCCCCACCAGCAATAATAATACAACGGATGAAGAAGACATTCTGAATATGATCACAATCAGAAATACAAATCTGAATGGAACTGTAAAAGTATTGTCTAATGTACGCTGGCAGGCTTTTGTACAACCTTTGGGCGGAAATGTCTCCGAAGTACTTAGCGATTATACTCAAACTCCGCAGGGAATAAATCTGAGTGACGGGAATTACGGCCCGGAAACATTTTTTACTTACAACGGAGCCTCCGGTGCTCCCGGTAGCCGTTTCAAATATGTAAAAGTTAATCTCAGAGATGTGGACAACCGGGCGTCTGACTTCGAAATAACTATTATGCAATGCGAAGGGAATGAAGACCTGACAAGTGTGACAGAGAACGCGACTCCGGCTCAGACTTCCGGTTCTTCGTCGGACTGGGGAGATAAAGTTGTCCGTCACCTTGAAAAACCGGGTATTTATGAAGAATTTTATTCAGCGGATTTCGGTTCGGCAGGCCGATGGATGGTAACAAACCTGGCAGCAGTGGATTATGATTCAGATGTTACCCCCAACGGATTTTCCAATATGACCGAAAGTCTGGCATCGACATTGACGGCGGGGCATTATGCTTATCCGGGAAATAGTTTGCAGGCATATCTGGATAATACGTACCTCGGGTTGCTTTACAATTTTGCAGGAGCAACAGCCGGACAAAAGACGGGACTGAATGTGGATGAGCCTAACAATCCTTCCCAAGCTAAAGTTCAGGGAGTTTGCCCTAACGGATGGCATTTGCCCAGCGATTATGAATGGACTCAACTCGAAAATGAAATAATCACTAACACTACAAAATATGCCCATGTATCTAAAAATATAATCGACAACGGCGGAAGTCTGGTACCTCCATCTGCTTCGGGAGGGAATTACAGAGGCAAACATGCTCCCGCCATGACTAATGCATGCGAAATATATCAGGGCAACGTAAAAGGTACATCGAAGAGTATCGCTGAAGGCGGGTTTGGAGCTTATTTTGCCGGAGAGATAGTAAATGCAGCGCCAAACGATTTCGGAGAAACCGCAGCTTACTGGAGCAGTAGCTTATATAACATGGACCAGGCATATTACCGGGTAATGTCTACCGGTATAGGGGATGCGGGAGTGGCAGCATTTGCAAATAGCCAGACTAATTATATGTCTGTGCGTTGTAAGAAAGGCTGAACGTTTTAATTATGTGAATAAGCCAAAGTACCGAAAGCGTGGAATAAAACCGTAATAAAATTTTTCACCGTTTTGCACCTTTTTATAGTTTTAGCAATGCGTCCGGCTTTGGCTTGTTCTGTTTTGGTAGAATTGACCGCTTTTGCTGACCATCACTGGGATATACTTTAAAAGTAAAGTGCCCTTATTGGTCATATTTTATCGTTTATTGAATAGCAATTTTTAGAGGACATAAAAGGTTTGTGTTAAGTTTGCGCGTCAAACAAAAGAATACGTTAACATTTTAAATTCTAAAAAGCATGCAATCTTCTACTACACTAACCAGTAATAATCGCATAGAAATAGCAGATGTATTACGTGGTTTTGCAGTAATGGGAATTACCCTTATCCATTTCATCGAACGGTTCAGTCTTAATAGCTTTCCGGAAGAAACCAGCAACTTTCTGATATTTACCGACAGAGTGATCTGGGACAGTATATTTTTTACCTTTTCGGGTAAAGCCTATTGTATTTTCGCATTACTTTTCGGATTCAGTTTTTTTATTCAGGACAATTCGCAAAAAGAAAAAGGAAAAGACTTTCGCGGACGGTTTGCATGGCGGCTGGTATTACTTTTTTTTATAGCCTGCATCAATTCTACTTTATTTCCCGGTGAAATATTAGTGCTTTATGCATTGCTTGGTTATGTAATGATAGCGGTCTGCCGTCTTTCTACCCGTACTATTGCGGTGATAGCAGTTATCCTTTTACTGCAACCTCTTGAATGGGGACAAATAATTTATGCAGTCATCAATCCCGGATATGTAATTAACGCAGAATTTGATGGTCCGTACTGGGAGATAGTGAATACGGTACAGAAAGAAGGCTCTTTCCTCGAAATGTGCAAAACTGCAATCTGGACAGGAAATATTGCGAATATGGGTTGGATGCTATTGCATGGAAGGGTTACCCAGACAGCCGCGTTATTTATGATAGGTATGCTGATCGGGCGTAGCAATGTGTTCATCTATTCGGAAAAAAACATGAAGTTATGGGCTAAAGTATTCATCGCAGTCACTCTGGCCTTTTTCCCCATATATGGTTTGATAGCTGTACTTCCCGACTTTATAGACAGGGAAGCACTACTCGTTCCTTCTATCCTTATACTCAAATCACTTTCTAATATCGCATTTACAGGAATACTGTTTGCCGGGGTAATCCTTATATATTACCTGACAAGGTTTAAACATGTTCTTCACCAATTAGCTCCTTACGGACGCATGAGCCTGACAAATTACCTGTCGCAGTCTTTGATAGGAGGATTCCTGTTCTATAACTGGGGACTCGGGCTTTACCGGCATACAGGCATCACAGCCTGTTTCTTAATGGGTATCGGGATGTTTCTTATTCAGTTCTTCTTCTGCCGCTGGTGGCTTCGTTCACATCGCCAGGGGCCATTGGAATGGTTATGGAAAAAGGCGACCTGGATTAAAATAGGAAAAGGATAATATTCCGTATTACTTCGTTTAGTACATAACCGTCAGGCTATTGATTTATAGTCTGACGGTTATTTTAATTGATGGATATCTGATTCAACAAATAAATCAGAAGCGAATGTTAATTATTGAAACTACTATTCACCGGGGTTCTTTATTTAAATAATATTAATATCTTTGCACTCAGATTTTGGTGTCATGCTTCCGTATCCTCGGAAAAATGATGAAAAGGGAATCAGGTGTAAGTCCTGAACAGACCCGCTGCTGTAAGCTCTATTCAGTAAACAGTTAACAATGTTTCTGAAAAAAGTCTTCGAACAATACCAAATACCACTGATTGACAGTAATCAGTCATCAGTCAACCGTTATCAATCTTTTTGTTAACTGTTCACTGTTCACTGTTCACTGAATGTTGGGAAGGGCGTTCAAAGATGGAGTAAGTCAGAAGACCTGCCAAGATTGATTAGTTTAAAGCTTTCGGGAAATAAAGCTGAAGAACACTGATAAGAAATCAATCTTTTACGCTGGCGTTGTCTGACTTACTGTACTGATTTCCTGTTCACTCAATCTTCATACGACTTATTTTCAGTAAGCTATTTGATAATATTCTTATTAGCTTGAAATGTCATTTTCCAAGTCAAAGAAAAGGATTTTGATTATTATCCTATTAAACGTATGCTTGATTTCTTTTGCCCAGAACAAGTTGGATAGCATACAGTTGTTGAACGAAGTTGTTGTGTCCGCACGGGTTATTCAAACGGAAATTGTCCCCGTGCAAACCTTGTCCGGGACGCTCCTTGGGAATCTGAGCGCCCATTCCGTAGCCGATGCCATGCGATACTTCTCGGGCGTACAACTCAAAGACTACGGCGGTGTGGGAGGCCTGAAAACTGTAAATATCCGCAGTATGGGCAGCCAGCATGTCGGCGTATTCTACGACGGTATAGAAATAGGAAATCCGCAGAACGGCGTTGTCGATTTAGGCAGGTTTTCACTGGACAATATGGAGGCGATATCCCTCTATAACGGACAGAAGAGCGCCATATTTCAGCCGGCTAAAGATTATGCGTCCGCGAGTTCCATCTATATGACTACAAAATCTCCGGAGTTCAGACAGGGTAGGAGATACGGCCTCAAAGCGACATTCAAAACCGGAGCGTTCGACCTTGTTAATCCCTCCGTCCTGTGGCATCAGAAACTATCCGAAAATGTATCCGGTTCCCTCAATGCCGAATATATCCATTCTTCGGGCAGATATAAATTCAAGCGTGCGGTAGTAAATAATATGGATGACCGGGGCGGTTATGATACGACCGAAGTAAGGAAAAACGGAGATATAGATGTTTTCCGTATCGAACATGCCCTGTTTGGCAAGATCAGAGACGGAGAATGGAAAACCCGTTCTTATTTCTATACATCCGAACGCGGCTATCCGGGAGCCGATATAAAAAAGCCCGACGTATATGCCCATGAAGACAGGCAGTGGGATAAGAATTTCTTCTTTCAGTCCTCCCTCAAAAAGAACGTATCGGCGACATACAGTACATTGCTGTCCACCAAATATGCATATGACTATATTCACTACATAGCCGGCCCTTATCCCGGCCCCGAACTGAATAATAAATATATGCTCCATGAGGCCTATCTCTCGTCTGCCAATTTGTTCAATATATTACCTTTTTGGAGTGCCAATATTTCTGCCGATTTTATGTGGAATAAAATGAACTCCGATATGCGGGAATTTATTTACCCACAGCGTTATTCCGGATGGGTAGCTGCTGCAACATTTCGACCGTTTCAGATTGCAGGCCAGCCTGTTGGCTTCTTACATCCATGACAATACCCAAGAAGAGAAAAAGGAGATACAGCGCGATTGGGATAAATATACCCCGGCTATCATTGTTTCGTGGCAACCGTTCGATGCCCATGATTTTCATCTGAGAGCCTTTTATAAAGACATTTTTCGTATGCCTACCTTCAGTGAAATGCATCTCGCATATATGGGCAGCTTATCTTCTTTTCTTAAGCCCGAATATACAAGGCAATACAATATCGGGATAACCTATTCACATCCCGTTAACCACGCTTTAAATATTGGAGGGCAGGTCGATGCCTATCATAACAGAATAACCGATAAGCTGGTTGCGATTCCCGGCGGAGTCAATTTCAGGTGGACGATGAAAAACATCGGGTTAGTAAAGATCAAAGGCATCGATGCCGCTTTATTCGGAGATATACAACATGGACGAAATCTATCTGTCGATATACGGCTAAATTATACATACCAGCAAGCTCATGATTATTCCGATCCCGAAGAACCGGCTACCTACAAAGGACAAATAGCATATATACCGTGGCACAGCGGTTCTGCCATTATCGGCACAACATATAAGACTTGGAATTTCAATTACAGCTTTATATATACAGGAAAACGTTACGACGGAAGCGCCAATATCGTGGAGAACCGCATAAAGGAATGGTATACGCACGATCTTTCATTGAGTAAATCACTCAACTGGAAAGGAACGGATTTCCGGTTAACCGCTGAGGTTAACAATCTTTTCAATCAGCAATACGAAGTTGTGTTACGCTATCCCATGCCGGGAACAAATTTCAAATTCATACTAAATGTAATCCTATAGAAACCCAATTATAAACAATGCAAAAATGAGAAACATCAGATTATTTTTCCTGACTCCGATACTGGCGTTAGCTATGCTGGCTGGTATCTCTTCGTGCCGGAGCGATGATGATGACATCAAACCTCCTACCGAAACAGAAGTCACACCCGGTGAAAAAGGTCCCGTCGAGGGCTTTTATTTATTGAATGAAGCGAATATGGGGAGCAATAAGTCATCCATTGATTATTTCGACTATGGGTCCGGAACATATTTCAAAAACATTTATCCTACAATAAACCCCACAGTGGTAAAAGAACTGGGAGATGTAGGCAACGATATCCAGATTTACGGTAATAAGTTATATGCTGTTATCAATGTTTCGGGATATGTGGAAGTTATGAACAAAATAACCGGAAGGCACGAAAATGAAATCGTGGTCAAAAACTGCCGGTATATTGTATTTGATAAAGGATACGCATATATCAGTTCCTATGATGCTGAAGTTAAAATAACACCCGATGCGCCGATTGGTTGTGTGGTAAAAGTCGACACCACTACAATGAAAGAGGTAGGGCGGTGTATCGTAGGATATCAGCCCGAGGAAATGGTAATAAGGGATAACAAGCTATATGTGGCCAACTCTGGCGGTTATCGTGTGCCAAACTATGACAATACAGTTTCTGTCGTTGACCTGAATACATTCACGGAAACGAAAAAAATCATTGTAGGCATCAATCTCCACCGGATGGAACTGGACAGTGACGATAACATATACGTCAGTTCGCGTGGAGACTATAAATACATCGGTTCCAATACCTATATCATTGGCAGGAACGACATGGTAATCAAGACACTGAACCTGCCATGCAGCAACATGACGGCGAGCGGAGATTCTATCTATATGTACAGTGTGGAATGGAGCCATATTACACAGAGCAATACTGTATCGTATGCCATTGTGAATACAAAGACACGCAATATCGTTTCGCGCAACTTTATTACGGACGGAACGGAAAAAAGGATAAAAGTGCCGTATGGATTAGCTATCAACCCAGAGACAAAAGAAATATTCGTCACCGATGCCAAGGACTATACAAGCCCCGGGACCCTCTATTGCTTTAGCCCTGATGGTAAGAAGAAATGGGATGTGATAACCGGCGATATACCCGCACATATCGTATTTACCAGAAAGAAATTGGAGAATGAAAATATAAAAAAACAAAACTAATTTATCAAATAATAACACTATGAGAAATTTAAAACATCTGATTTTTCTGTTTCTGTCAGTTTATTTGATTTGTTCGTTATCGTCCTGTTCGAGCGACGATGACAACAATGAACTGACAGGTGATCCCACGATTACATTCGGGATGGAGGAATACAAGGTAAAGATTGGCAGGGATCTTGCCATCCAGGCTAATGTGGAAAATGCTGTAAATCCAATGTATTCGTGGAAGCTGGAAGGCAGGATCATTTCTGTTGATCCGGAATTAATTTTTAATCAAAACGATGCAGGGGAGTATTTTGTAACTCTCAGGATAGACGCCGAAAATGGTACGGCGGAAAAGCAAATTAAAATATCCGTACAGGATAAATTGCCTCCCGAGATCAACGTGTCATCTTCCATTATAGCCTATTCGGGAAAGGATACGGAAATTTCAGCAGAAGTGCTTTATGCGGAAGACGCAACTTATGTATGGAGACTGGATGGTAAAATTGTCTCCGAAAGTAAAACATACGTTTTTAACCAAACAAAACTTGGGGCACAGACACTTTCCCTCAAAGTCAGCAATGAAGACGGAACAGATATGCAGGTGATCACGGTCACCACACTGCCCGAGCCTACTCCTGAACTATTCTTCGATAACGGCCATTACCGTGTCGCTTCAAATATAAATGAATTGCGGAAGATGACTGTCCCATTAGGCAAGTCCCTCGTATTGGCTCCTGTGATTTGCAATATCGAAAATCCTACAACATTCAAGTGGACGGTCGACGGCGCAACACAAAGCTCTACCACCGGATATTTTAAATTCACACCATCGGAAAAGGGTGTTTATCTGATCACTGTGATAGAGCAAAGTTCATCGGCAAAAGCAGAAGTACAGGTGACCTGTACCGAACCGGAAGGGACATATTTCCGCCCTGTGAAAACAGGCAATAAAGCTACTGCTGCTACTGTGTTCGACTATATACCTGCACCCGGTCAGTTTGTAAACTATCAGATCGGTTCCACAAAAGCAAAAGCGTTGCAGGATGCGCAAAACTGGTTGAATACGGGTAATACAAGTGGCTATATCCATATAGGGGCTTATGGCGGATACTGGATTGCAGGGTTTGACCATAGTGTAAAAAATGAAGAAGGTAAAGCCGACTTGCTTATAAAAGGAAACGCTTTTGCCGGATGGAGCGAACCGGGTATAGTCTGGGTAATGCAGGATGAAAACGGTAACGGATTTCCTGATGATACATGGTATGAACTGAAAGGCAGCGAAGCTGATAGTAAAGACACCAAATACCGCTACGCTATAACATACTACAAGCCGAATGCCAGTGGTTCCAATGTTCTTTGGACGGATAATATCGGCAGATCCAATTCCGTAGATTACAATGGCTATCATTCACAGGCATATTACTTCCCGATGTTTATAGCCGAAGACTATTACACATTGGTGGGAACATGCCTTGCTGCAAACTTTTTTGTAGAAGGGGGTATTGAATATGCAAAAGACCTGCCTTGGGGATATGTGGACAACTATAATAGTGATAAGACCAAACCAATGAATGAATTCTGGATCGAAAATGCCATACAGGCCGATGGTTCACCTGCCAATCTGAAACATATAGATTTTGTGAAAGTACATACCGGAACGATCGGTAAAGGGGCTGCCGTGGGTGAAGTCTCGACCGAAGCCTGTGTCCCTGCTGATATGAATTTCAACAACTAACATATAAAAATGGTTATGAATATATTAAATAAGAGTTTTTACTTGCTGCTGTTAGCCGTTATAGGCTTGCTTTCTTCATGTAGTGATGAAGATGATCCATTTGCAGGAAAAGATAACTACATCGCTTCTTTCTCATTGAAACAAGGAGACAAAGAATTTAACGCGGTGATTTCCGATAATGTAATTACGGTGACAGCTCCCGAAGGAATCTCCCTGAACGGTGCTGCCGCCACGATAAAGTTGAGTGAGAATGCCACTATTTATCCCGATCCTAAGTCTGTGACCGAATGGGATGATGAAATGCAGTTTGCCGTTACAGCTTATAACGGATCGCAAATCAGGTATAAATATACTGTGGTGCGTTCAGATATTGGAATTGAAGGTTCTGTTGTGCTGGAAACACAAGCCGATGTGGATGCGTTTGGAGAAAAAGGTATTACTGCCATAAAAGGGAATCTGGTAATTGGCCGCACAATAGGCACCGAATCAGACTCTATTTCGACACTGGCTCCTTTACTCCAGCTGAAAGAAATCGGTTATTCACTTATTATTCATCCTACCTTTTCGGGGAAAGACCTTACCGGGCTTGACAAGCTTGAGAAAATAGGAGGGGAGATAAGAATTGATGGAGCAAGAAATCTTGAAAAAGTGAATTTTCCGGGTTTGAAAACAACAGGCGGTATGTATATTAAAAATACATTGATAGGTCTTGCGGATTTCCCTGTATTGACATCCGTATCAGAGACTCTGACTCTGGATTGTCCGCTTGCCGGGATAAACTTTCCTAAACTGAAAATTGTAAAAGGGAAACTGTCTCTTAATACGGCCAACGGATCGAACGCGATGATGTCTAAAATCTCATTCCCGTCTTTGGAAGAAACCGCAGACTTGTCCTTTACCTATTTTAAAAGTACTAAAAAGGTTGATCTGCCGGAATTGAAAAAGGTTGGAGCTATGACCTTCAGCCAGCTTACCATGCTTTCTTTTATAAATGCACCTAAACTGGAGGTGGCAGCAGGGGTTATAACCATTCCGTCGACTACATACCTGACAGAGGTCAGTTTCCCTGCCATGACTCAGGCAACAACACTGAGCATTGATAGTAAATATATAAAGGTACTTGATTTTCCCAAACTGAAAACCGTGTCGGACAGGCTGGCTATCACATATGCCCAGATTGAGGGAATCCTGGATTTCAAGGCATTGGAGAGGGTCGAAGGTGAATTATATCTGTACGATCTGCCACAGATGACAGCACTTAAACTTCCGGCCGGCATTAAATACATTGGCCGGTTAACTATCGGAACCAGAACCGCGACTCCTATCAAAGAAATCAATGTCAAAGGTTTGAATATAGGCGAACTTAAAGTTTTAGGTAATTCTATTCAGGCCGATAAGATTATAGGGGACGATGTATTCAAAGGAACGTTGACTATCGCTTCAAGCGGAGCCTCGTATAATAACGGATATCCGGGTTTCCCTGCTCTTGAAGGATTCCACGAGGTGGATTCTCTATCTCTCGACGGATATGTGTCTTATATGGATACAGTGCATATACGCGGTATCAGGAAAATAAACAAAGGATTCCGCTTAGAGAACAACAATATCAAACGGTATTCAATGCCTGACATCGAAGAAGTAGGGGGAGATTTTTATTTTGCCCGTCTGGATCAGGGAGTTGATAAAACACTGGAATTTCCGAAACTGAAAAGGGTAGGAGGGTATTTCGACCTTAATGTAGGATCTGTCCAAACCCGTATATTACGTTTCCCATCTTTAGAGTCTGTTGGCGGAGATTTCAGATTAGGCACCGGATATAATGCGGACAGGAGTCTGGAGGATGTACAGTTCCCTGTATTGAAAAGTATCGGTGGAGCGATGATCCTGAACGGATATAGCAGTAGTTATAAAAATCAACTGCTGAAAAATCTGGATGGCTTTGCCAGTCTCGAGAAGGCTCAGTCGATAGAGATAACTAACCAGATGGCAATCGAATCATACAACGGCCTGAAAAAAGTTTTTAGCTCACTAACCAATTCCGGCTGGAAAACATCGGGGAATAACTATAATCCGACTTATGAGGATTTGCAGGCAGGTAAATGGGTAAAACCTTAATTACAATAAGTAAAATCAACAGATATGAATATAAATAAAACAGGAATTATTTTGCTCTCATTGCTGGGAATGCTCTCCTTTTCCGCCTGTAGCAATGATGACAGTGACTTCGATGGAGGAGATAGCTATATAACCGCATTCCGCTTGAAACAGGGAGATGTGACATTGAATGCTTCGATTTCACAAAATACAATTGTGGTTACCGCGCCCGAAAATTTATTGTTGTCAGGTGCTACGGCTAATGTATTATTAAGTGAAAACGCAAAGATGGAACCTGATCCGGCTACCATTACCGATTGGGATACAGACCAGTCTTTTGTGGTTACTGCTTATAACGGTACAAAGAGTACATACAACTACCATGTGGAGCGTAATGTCGTTTCCAGAGAGGGGGATGTTATACTTCTGACACAGGCCGAAGTAGATGAGTTTGCAACGCTCGGGCTTGCCCGTATCAATGGAAGCCTGACTATCGGAGCTGCTACCGGAGCGGATTCGGTATACAGTCTTAAACCTTTAGCCGGATTAAGAACAATTGATTTCAACCTCATTATAAATCCTACATTTGCCGGAAACAGCTTAGAAGGGTTGGAAAATCTGGAAAGGGTAGGATCGCTTCAAATAGGACAGGTAAAAGGTTTGAAAACGGTAGATTTTGCCAAACTGGGATCAATTATGACCAATCTGGCTATAAATGGCGCTAACATCAGATCGGCAAAATTCCCCGAATTGAAAAATATTGACAGAGCGTTACAGATACAGAATACAGACTCTTTGGTTGAGATGTCGTTTCCCAAGTTACAGAATATCGTGGAAAACATGACAATTCAGGGTTCGTGGAATATGAATAAACTGGCAGCGGTTGATTTTCCAAAACTGGAGAAAATCGGCGGCAATTTGAACATAACGCAATGGAAAGAAGCGAAGTCGGTGAACTTCCCTGTACTAAAAAATGTGACGACACTCAGTATAACGTCTCTTTCTAAAATGGAATCGTTAGCACTCCCCCAGTTGGGTTCCCTGCCGGGTGACGTAACTATTTCAGCATGTGACCTTCTTGTAAATATGGATATAACATCGTTAAAAACAATATCGGGTAATCTTAGGCTGGAAAATGTCAATATTGAAGACCTGAAGGGACTGAAATCATTAGAATCCGTTGGTAAAGAATTATTTATATCCAATATGCCAAAACTGAAGAGTACCAAAGATATGAAATCTTTAAAATCGGTGGGAGGAAGGATATACATTTCAAGCTGGCCTGTACTGGAAGATAATATTGACGGACTGTCGCTGCTGAACAGTGTGGGAGGAGATATTATAATTTCCCAGGTTTCATTTAAGAAGTTTTCCGGATTTTCATTGTCCCGGGCTAATAAAATATCACTGTATGGAAACAACCTGACTTCCATCACAGAAGTAGACCTTCGCAATATAAATATGAACGGTCTGGAGTTATACAATATAACTACCCCTTTCACACTGAAAGGTAAAGATATCTGTGGATATGATGTTACATGGGGTAATTGCAATATTAAGAGTCTGGAAGGATTTAAAGAACTAAAGAGTTTGAATTTTACTACCGATATGAACACAATGGCTG
>QMCD01001952.1_pt1 | contig 17861 bp, 16 predicted proteins | sample 1821841 | NCBI WGS metagenome assembly QMCD01 (sample SAMN01991225, study PRJNA193472) | Termite gut metagenome, whole genome shotgun sequencing project. | isolation source: worker | host: Macrotermes natalensis
TTGTATTCATAGGTAATTCTATTACCGACGGGTGGGCATCTCAGCGTCCCGATTTCTTCAAATCCAATAATTATGTGGGTAGGGGAATAGGAGGTCAGACCAGTCCGCAGCTTTTATCCCGTTTCCGTCAGGATGTTATTAACCTGAAGCCTGCGGCTGTTGTAATTAATATAGGTACAAATGATGTGGCTGAAAATACGGGACCTTACGATGCTGATTTTACACTCGGTAATATAAAATCAATGGCAGAACTGGCGAATGCCAATGGTATAAAGGTTATCCTGTCATCAGTAACTCCGGCAGGAGAATATCCATGGAGAAAAGAGATTAAGGAAGTACCTCTTAAAATTGCTGCATTGAATGCCGGTATTAAGGAATATGCCTCATCTAATGGATTTGCTTATATAGATTACTATACCCTTCTGAAAGATGAAAACAGAGCTATGATCGCCGCATACACTACCGATGGCGTACACCTTACAAAAGAAGGTTATGCTGTAATGGAAAAGGCAGCAAAGGCTGTGATAGATGAAGTACTGAAATAGTAGAAATATAGATTATAAGTGAGCCTTTTAATAATAATATTAAGAGGCTTTTTTATGTAATAAGAAAAGTTTAAGATTGCCAATATTAAAAGCGATAAATAAAAAAATAGTAACTTTGTACCCAAAATAATTTAAAACTGAATAATGGCATTACAATGTGGTATAGTAGGCCTTCCGAATGTAGGAAAATCTACTCTTTTCAATTGCTTGTCGAATGCGAAGGCACAATCGGCAAATTTTCCGTTCTGTACTATCGAACCGAATGTAGGGGTTATTACTGTACCTGATGAAAGGTTGAATAAACTTTCGGAACTGGTACAACCTAATCGTATAGTGCCTACTACTGTCGAAATAGTAGATATAGCAGGCCTTGTAAAAGGTGCAAGCAAAGGAGAAGGATTAGGGAATAAGTTCCTTGCCAATATCCGTGAAACAGATGCCATATTGCATGTTCTTCGTTGCTTCGACGATGATAATATCACGCATGTCGATGGCAGTGTAAATCCTGTACGAGATAAAGAAATTATAGATATAGAGCTGCAATTGAAAGACCTGGAAACTATCCAATCCCGTATACAAAAAGTAGAAAAACAGGCTAAAACAGGAGGTGATAAGGATGCCAAACGTGCTTATGATATCCTATTACAGTTTAAAGAAGCATTGGAACAAGGCAAGTCTGCCCGCACAGTCAAATTCGATAACAAAGAAGATGAGAAAATAGCCAGAGAAGTTTATCTGCTGACCTACAAACCTGTACTCTATGTATGTAATGTAGATGAAGCCAGTGCTGTATCGGGTAATAAATATGTGGAACAGGTACGTGAATCGGTGAAAGAAGAAGATGCTGAAATACTGGTTGTAGCCGCAAAGATAGAATCGGAAATAGCTGAATTCGAATCGTACGAAGAGCGTGAAATGTTCCTTTCCGAAATAGGATTGCAAGAATCCGGAGTGGCACGTCTGATTAAGTCAGCTTATAAATTACTAGGCCTGCAGACATATTTCACAGCCGGAGTTCAGGAAGTACGTGCATGGACATTTACAGCAGGATGGAAAGCTCCTCAATGTGCAGGCGTGATACATACCGATTTTGAAAAAGGATTTATCCGTGCAGAGGTAATTAAGTATAATGATTTTATTACTCTGGGTTCCGAAGCTGCAGTAAAAGAAGCCGGGAAAATGAACGTGGAAGGTAAAGAATACATCGTTCAGGACGGAGATATAATGCATTTCCGATTTAATGTGTAAAAGATAACCTTAAGGTTATGATAATAAACTATGATTCTCCAGGTCAGTTATGCAACAGAATATGGTCATTGTTACCGTCTATTGCTTACGGGCTCGAATATAAAGAGAAAGTCCTTGCGATAAATCTTGATAAGTATTCGGTAGACTTTGAGAATCTGAATAGTAATAAATATATCCGGTTTGCTTCCCGGAAACTTGTCCAAAGATTCCTCTTATCTATGAAAGCGAGAGGATATATACAAAACGGAAAGCCTAATATTTTTTCGAAGTTGTTTAAGCTCAATCTGATAGAAGGCTGGTCGAACCGCTTGGGCAATGAAGAATTGGTAATAAAACATTCCGGTGAAATAAGGAAGATATTCACATTCAGGAGTGAAGTGACAAGTGCAGTAGACACTGTATTCTCAAAGTTCGATAATACTATTATCATTGGTGTGCATATTCGCAGGGGCGATTACGCTGAATGGAATAATGGTATTTATTATTATACTGATCAGGAATATCTTCATGTGATGAAGGACATAGAAAAGCAATTTGATGATAAGGGACAAAATATAAAGTTCCTGCTGTGTTCGAATGAAAATCTGGATATTGAGTATTTCAAAGAATTGGATTGTTTTATAATACCAGATTCGTCAGGGCCTAAAGATTTGTATGCTTTGTCGAAGTGTTCGTATATAACAGGGCCACCGAGTTCATATTCGCAGTGGGCTTCCTATTTAGGAAAGAAACCTCTCAGGCTGATATTAAAAGCTAATGATAACGTCTTATTATCGGAGTTTTCGCAGATTATAGCATTGAATAAATTTGAAAACGGAGACGTTATTAATATAGATTAAATAAACCTTAAAATAACACTGATATGATTAGTCCAGCAGACAAAAAAGATTACCCGGTACTGATAGCTGTATGGGAAAGCGCTGTAAAAGCTACTCATGATTTTCTGTCAGACGAAGATTTTGAATTTTATAAAAAACATATACCCATTTATTTTGAGCATGTGTCGTTATACAAATATAAAGATGACAAAGGCGTCGTTAAAGCATTTCTTGGAGTGGCGGACAATAGCATCGAAATGTTATTTGTAGATAATGAAAGCCGTGGATCAGGTGTAGGTAAGATACTGCTCGACTATGCCGTAAATAAGCTGAATGCCAGAAATGTGGATGTCAATGAACAGAATAAGCAGGCGTTGGATTTCTATTATCATTTTGGTTTTAAAGAAGTAAGCCGCGACGAATATGATGGTGAAGGAAAAGGTTATCCTATCTTACATTTAGTTAAGCCGGAAGAATAATAAAGAGAAAAAATTAGTTTACTTTGTACATCATTTGTTTACTTATAAATGAATGCTGCATATATAAAAAATAATAAAAAGGTCTCAGACCTTAATATTTTAAATACCTGAGATATGGCTCAAAAAAATAAAATCACTACGGTATTGTTCGGTTTAGATGGAGTTGTTGTAGACACAGAACATGATTATGACAATTTTTGGAGTAAAATAGCACAAGATAATGAACTGAAAATAAGTAACTTTCCTGATATAATAAAAGGAATGACCCTAAACTCGATCATAGAGCTTTATTTTGCTATCTCCAGTCCTGAAGAAAAACAGGCTATAAGACAGGCATGCTATGATATGGAACAATCTATCGATTACAGAAAGATAGTGATTCCGGGTGTACTCGATTTTATCAGATATATCAAAAAAGAAGGCTATAAAGTAGGTTTGGTAACCAGTTCTCCTGCCAGCAAAGTAAAAGTTGCACTTGCTCAACTATCGTTGGAAGATGCGTTTGATACGGTTATTACATCCGATAGTATAAAGAAAGGTAAACCCGATCCTATGGGATATGTTTTGGCTAAGAACAATTTGGGTGTTTTGTCTTCCGAATGTGCCGTATTTGAAGATTCATTTACCGGAATTAAGGCTGCTACGTATGCATTTATGCGTGTGATAGGGATTTCCACTACATTATCGGCCGATTATCTGAAAGATTACACTTATGCGGTTGTATCTGATTTTTCGGATACAGATAAGTTGAAAACACTTTTAGGATAAAAATAATAGTTAGATATATGATGAAAGAGTACCTGTGTGTACTCTTTTTTCGTTTCTTTCCGACGGTTTAAAGTAAATATTTAGATTTTTATTATTTCAAAGAACGATAAGCTGACAACTATAAACTGACAGCTCATTATATTGATAAAATTTTTCTGACAAAATACAAAATAGCTAGAATTTCTTATTCTCAGGGAAATAAATATCGAATCTTGTCCATCCATTCTCAGACTTCAGATCAAATTTACAGTTGTGATTTATCAGTACCTCACGCACGAACATCAGACCTATCCCCTGTCCCGACGACTTTGTAGTAAAAAATGGTGTAAATAGCTTTTGCTTTACATCATCGGGTATTCCGGGACCATTATTTGCAATTTGGATGGATAAAGGGTTCGATCGTGTAACTATTCGTATCTCTCCGTTCTCTCCGATAGCTTCATAGGCGTTTTTAATCACATTTACGAGTACTTGCTCAAATTGGATACCATCCAATCGGATAATGTTATTATCTTCCGTTAAATCCAATTTAAGGCCTATATTGCGGTGTTTACATTCGAGCCGTGTAAGTGCATCTACCGAACGTGCGAGTTCATTGAGGTCTGTTTCTGCCAGGGAAGGCTCAGGTATTTTAACCACTTCGGCAAAGTTGCTGATAAAATAACCCAGATGCCTGCACCTGTCGAAAGATGCATCTACCGCAGGAAGCACATCTGACAGTTCGTTATTATCATTTTGCCGTAAGATATCCGATATTACATTCAAAGTAGAACTGACAGCGCCCACCGAATTATTTACTTCATGCGCCATCATGCGGATAATGTTTTCGTACGATTTCTTTTCTATTTCCAGCAGTTCATGCGTAAGTTCTTCTATCAGTATAAATGGATGGGAAAATCCCCTGTCGATAAATGAAGAGCGGATGCAGCGGTACATGGTGATACCCGAACTCCTGATAACTACATCTTCGCTTGCTTTAAGCATTTCCAACTGACTGCCTATACTGATACCCGAATCCGAGAGTTTCTTCCCTTTTACTTCGTTTATATTATTGATGTCGAGTAAACGCAGGCCTGAAGGATTGATCTCGGATATATGGTCATCAAAATCAAGGATAATTACTCCCTGTGGCGATGCCTGGATAAGCAGATCCAGAAAGTGGTTTTTTTCCCTTACTTGTAATCGTTCGTCTTTTAGCTGGTCCATCATTTTGTTGAAAATAGAGATCAGCTTATTGGCTTCACTATCGGAGATAAGGCGTAAGCGTGTCGAAAAATCCTGTTCTTTCAGCAGTTCCATTCCATCAGCTATTATCTGGTAGGGTTTTATGAGCCGGTAATATAAAATGATGAACAGGATAATAGCCAGAATAGCCACACCCTCTATTATCATAAATTTATATATATCCGTTTTATAAAAAAGGAACCCGATGGAAAGCAGTGCCCCAAATACCAATATAACCAATAGCCAAAAGAGAATTTTCGATTTCATACGATTATTGTTCGTTGCTGCTTATGCCATATTTTTCCATACGCCTGTATAATGCCTGACGTGTCAGTCCCAGAGCCATTGCCACTTTAGAATGATTGCTCCCATATAGTTCTATCGCTTTCAATATCATGTTTTTTTCCAGTTCTTCAAGAGGATAAACAGAATCGGTTAATCCCGTAGAAGGACCGGGTATCTCAGTATATTGTTCTTTAAAATCCTTATCAGTAATAAGATCCTTACCAGATACGAGGATAACACGGTCGACCAGGTTTTTTAGTTCACGGATGTTTCCCGGATATGGAAGCCTTTGCAGGTAATTCATTGCATCGGATGAAATTTCTATACTATCCAGTCCGTTCAGTTCTGCTTGTTTCTTTGCAAAATGATTGACCAGTAAAGGAATGTCTTCTATACGTTCACGCAACGAAGGCACACGAATAGTGATTAAGTTTATACGATAAAACAGGTCTTCGCGGAAAGTACCTTTCGATACCATTTCGGCCAGATTTCTGTTCGTAGCACTTATCACACGTATATCTACCTGCTTTTGTTTGCTATCGCCCAGCGATTCAAATGTTTTATTCCTGTAATACCCGCAGCAGTTTTACCTGACAGGTGGCATCTAGTTCTCCTATCTCGTCCAGAAATATACTGCCCTTATTCGCCAGTTCGAAGCGCCCTACCCTATCATAATGCGCATCTGTAAAGGCTCCTTTCTTATGGCCGAACATCTCGCTTTCGAACAATGATTGGGAAATACCTCCCAGATTGACCTTTACAAATGGATTCTTGCTGCGGTTACTATTTTCATGTATTGCCTCGGCTATAAGTTCTTTTCCTGTCCCACTTTCACCCGTTATCAGCACAGATGCATTGGTTTTGGCTATGCGTGAAATGGTATTGAATACGTTTTGTAAGAGGGGCGACTTACCTATAATCCTGTCACTTCGGAAAGGCTTTATTGTTGAACTACTGCCAGTTTCCGTTTCTTTTTCTGTTTCTTCTTTCAGCTGTATGGCAGTTTGTATGGTATTCAGCAAAGCCAGATTATTCCAGGGTTTGGTTACAAAATCGAATGCGCCTGTTTGTATTCCCTTTACAGCCAAACTGATAGAACCCCATGCTGTAATCAGTATCACGGGTACACCGGGTGCGAATATTTTCACCTGACGAAGCAATGTAAGGCCTTCTTCACCACTGGTACCTTTTGTATAATTCATATCCATCAGGATGAGGTCGGGTAGGGTAGTGCGCACAAAGTCAATGGCTTCTTGTGGGGAAGCGACATTTGCTGTCTTATATCCTGCCCGGTTAAGAACCAGAGTCAGTGAGGAGCGTATGGCAGCATCATCGTCGCAGATTAATATCATAGATTATCTTTTTTGAATCAGTAAAAATAGTTATTTCCAGTATATTGAATCGAAAAAGGTAACAAAAGTAACACCTTTTACACATTTTCAATGGTTGTTACTTTTTGGTTTCCTTGGTCATTAACTCTGTATTTCTCATAAAAGGTAACAAAGGTTACACATTTTCATTCATTTGCTAACTAATTCATTCTTTCAAAGAGCTAAAATAACAGCTTACTGTATAGATAAACCTTATTTAATTTGTTGCACTTCCATAGTTAACAAAAATCTCCCTGTCGCTGATGAAGTCATATAGCGTCAGACTTCTTATCTGATAATAATAAGACCATAGCTGATACATCTGCTCTATATAATTCCTGCGTGCTTCATCTTTCGATGATTGTGAATCATTCAGGTTCAATACATCTATTTTTCCCAATACGAATGCTTCGATAGATGTATTGTAGCGCTGTTGGGCTATCTTGTCAGTTTCTTTGGCAAGTTCGAGTTGCTTCGACTGGCTGTTGAAATTCTGTACCCGCAGGAAAACGTTCTGATTAAAGTCCATTTGCTCTTTTTCTATTCGTGAGTTTTCTACATCACGTTCCGCTTCGGCGATTTTTACTTTCCCTTTTCCTTTTCCCCAGTCGAGGATAGGTATTTTTATACCTACATTTACTATCTGGTTGCTGCGCCAGTTGTTACTGTTGAATGCACGGGAGAATGTATCTTCCTGCCCCGACATGCCGAAGGATACAAACAGTTTTGCATTCCAGCGGTCGGCCTTTGCCTGACTTACGTCACGGTTAGCTTCGAGCATCCTTTTCTGTACATTCTGGGTAAATGAATTGTTTTCCCGGGCCAAAGCTATTACCTGCGCATACGAAAGGACAGGTAATTTATCTGCCAGTGATTGGGGTATTACAGGTTCCAATATAATATTTTCCCCATAATTCAGGAAAGAGCGCAGCTGAAACATACGCGCATTGAGTGAAGCCTGAGCATCGGTGAGGTACGATTCGGCTTTCAGTAGCGATACTTTCAGCTGTAATAAATCGTTTTCCGAGATCTGTCCTATTTTTCGCTTGGCTTCGGCAATCGTATATAGTTTCTCCGAGTTTTTAAGGTTTTGCTGTGCTATTTCCATATTTATCTGTCCCAGCAACAGATTGAAATAGTACTGTATGGCCGTGTTGGAAACTTCTTCCATATCTCCTATAAGTTTTTGCTGCGCTTCCTTATATTTTACAGGTTCTATACGTTGAAGCCATTTTACACGGTTGAATCCGAAAATAGGCTGTTCTAATGTAACGGATGCCGGTATGCCCATATAACGTGTAGAGCCTCCTTCCCCATATTGCTGTAAACGTTCGAAGCTGCTTTCTACAGACAGGATACCTCCTGTGAGAGGAATGTTCTGCGATATGGACAGGCCCCCGTCTATCCGGCTGTAATCATTGCTTACATAGGTGTATGTTCCGTCCGTATTCTGGAATTGGTTGTACGACTTTGAATAATAGGGTAGGGTAGAGTTGAGAGTTACTTCGGGTAACAACTCGGCTTTATAGGTACGGTAGCCCCAGTAACTGGACTTGTACTGGTTGCGTGCCACAACTGCATCTACCGAATTGGATACACTGCGGTTAATGGCATCCGTCAGGCTGATAGCAATAGTGTCTTGTGCAGTCAGCCCGGCAGAGAACCAAAGAGAAATTGCTATGGTAGAAAGAGTTTTTTTCATAATCCTTTATTTTTTATTCATCCCTTAGTGCTATTGCCGGTTGTATCTTCGATGCTCTCTTTGCCGGATACCATACGGCAGCGATAGCTATTACGGCCAGTATAATAAACGTGAGCCCGTAATTGATGAAATATTGCGATATGTGTATAGGATTCCATACCCTGTTGATAGATGGTACTCCTATGTCTTTTAATACATCTACTAATGTCACATTTATGCAAATAACTGTGGCTATTATACTTGCCAGAAACAACAGAATCAACGTTTCGGTCATAAACAATCTTTTTACCCTACTGTGAGATGCACCCAGTGCGATCCGTAATCCTATCTCGCTCCTGCGGGATTGTATACGGAACCAGAATGTACCTACAACAGCGAGGAATATATTGATAAGCAGAAATGCACTGATAGAATAGATGCTTTTCAGGTTATTATCCCAACCATTCCATTTTATATAATTACTGCGTATGTCTCTGAAAGATTGTACCGATGACAGGAAGTAGGGGCCTACAGCAATCTGTTCCTGCATATTTTTAGAAAATCTTTCTTCAAAACCCTTAGTTGTTCCGGGTTTTACACGGACACTGATTTCTATGGAAGGTGTATAAAGCAGGTCGCCTTCATCCCTTCTCAGAGGTATATATACCATCGTGTTGTATGCGTCGAACTGGCTTCTCTTCGATTTATTGGCGACCCCTGTTACCTTCAAACGTAAATAATCCTGACTGTTGTGATCTCCGTAATTTATTGTGTCTATCTGGAATACACTTTTTTTCAGGAGTATGTTATCCACATCTCCGGAAACAACAGCTTCGTTCATATTATCTCCGGAAAAACTCTTTCCTTTTTCCATATTGATTCCGAATACATCGAAAAATTCAGGAGTAACACTTTTTTTCTGAGGATAATCTATTACCGTATCTATAAAGAATTCCCGGCTCATCCATGAACCAGAATGAGGTACCGCCGCAGAGGATATACAGGCGTTCTCTATTTCGGGATATGCTTTTATACGATCGAAAATAGTCCATATATTTTCAAATAATTCAGCCTTTTTTTCTTCGTCATCGGAATTAATAACTGACTGTCCTTCATCCTTTATTCCCAGATTTATAGCATAGACTTGTTCTATATCGAACCCTTCCGGTTCTATATACTTCTTGGCGAGAAAATAGATGTAATCGACACAAAACCACATAATACAGAAGACCAGAATAAGCTCGATCAATATCCATATATTCACCTTTCTTTCTGTCCAGATTATTTTGAGAGTATGAAGTATCATATTTATACATTTTTTTGATTAAGAGAATCTACTATTTTCATTGTGGAGGCACGGTATGCAGGTAGGCCGGCCGATAACAGGTTGAGAAGGAAACATGCTGCAAATACTCCCAGAAATACCGGAGCTGATACTAAAGCGCCTATTGGTATACTACTGTCTGTACCAATATCGAGCAACCATTGTTTGAGCCATATTACTACCAGATAGGAAAGGATCAGGCCGATGATACCTCCAATGAAAGAAGTAATCAGATTTTCATATATTACCTGAATGAGTATCACGTATTTTTTTGCACCGAATGCTTTTCGTATACCGATCTCTTCGGTGCGCCTTTTTATACGCGACATACTGAAGCTGGAAAGGTTGACGGCAGGTATAAGCAAGAGAATCAATATGATAAAAACCATTTTTCGTGTTGCTTTGCCGTCCTCCGGATCTTCATTCGAATACCGGGCCAGTTGCATTTGTTTATGGTCGTATGGCCCTCTCAGAGTCAGATCCCATTCATTATCCACGGCATTGAATTTCCGTTCGGCAGCCCTGAACTCTTTCCTTAGCAAATCAAAATCTGCCTTGTCTTTCATCAGAAAAAGTATAAGAACCTGCCTGCTTTCATATCCGCTTTTAGATGTATAAGGAATATAAATTTCGCCATATGCGTAGGTGAAGGCCTGTGATACATCTTGTATAATACCTATGACTTTATATTCTTTAAAATCTATTTCTATATTTTTCCCTATTGGATTTGTGTTACCGAATACTTTTGTCGCCATGCTTTCTGTAATTACAGCATTTCTTATACCCGAGTTAAATTCTTCCTGATTGAATGGTCTGCCTTCGATGAATGAGAAAGAAAGCACTTTCCAGAAGTCGGCATTTGTCAGTTTTGTTTTAGCCAGAAAGCGTTGGTTATTATTGTTCTCCTTCACCATATACTGGTCTCCACTCCATGTATTATCTATGACGGCAGTATATTCCGGACTTTTTACCTCCGACAGATAATTCTTATAGACATCATATGGGAGATTACCGCTCCACATACGGTCTTTCTTTTCTTTACCGTATTTAGTGAAATGTTTTATGTACATCGTCCTGTCTCTGTTAATTTCGGGAGCGATACTTATATTTTTTATAGAATCGGTTACTACGATCACCATTATCATCATAATAGCGAGGGCTGTACCTATAATGGTTATAATACTCACAAACTTGTTTAGTTTGAGTATCTCTATGGCTTGTTTGAAGTAGGTTTTATACACGGCTTCTATTTTTATGTTGTTTTTTACTCATCTCTCAGTGCTTCTGTTGGTTGTATATCCGATGCTTTCTTTGCAGGATACCATACGGCAACAATTGCTATCAGTGCAAGGAAAAGGAATGTAAATCCATAGTTTATAAAATATTGTAAAATACCTGCGCTTTCTCCTTCCCTGTTAGGTATAGGTACATTGATGTCCCTGATTACATCTGTTACCGATACATTTATACAGATTATGGTTGCTACGATACTTGCCAGAAACAGCAATAAGATAGTCTCCAATACAAACATATTTTTTACATTCGATTTTGATGCTCCCAATGCGATACGCAATCCTATTTCACTCCGGCGCGATTGTATGCGGAACCAGAATGTCCCTATAATGCCGAGGAATATATTTACAATAAGGAAAGCTGTGATGGAATATATGCTCTTGAAATTGTTTTCATAACCATTCCAGTTCATATATTGCTCCCTGTCTTCTTCTATCGATATTACTGATGAGAGGTAATAAGGGCCTACTTCCAGTTGGTTTCGCATATCTTTAGTAAATTTCTCTTCGAAATTCTTATCGGCTTCCGGTTTTACCCTCACACACACTTCCCTGTATTCGGCTACATAATGGTGGTCCTTTTTCATAGGCCTGTAGAGGACGGCACTATAATTCTCATATTCATTTCTTTTGGTTTTAACAGCTGTTCCTATAACAGTCTCTTCATGTTCTCCTCCGGGGTTTGTACATTTTACTTCTTGTGGAAGTTTATTGGCTATCAGTCCGTCCCGTCCGGGGCTTATTATGATAGGCCTGCCTACAATTACATTATCCCAACTGAAGGGAGTACCCGAAAGGATATCTATTTTGAATACATTAAAAAATTCGGGAGTTATAGTTTTAAATTGGAAATACGCGCTTACCGAATCTATCATCATGTCTCCATTCGACCAGGAACCGGAATAAGGATAGGCTGAACTGGAATAACTTAGATACTCTATTGCCGGATAGCTTTTTATGCGATCATAAATAGTCCATATATCGTCCCTCATCTCATTTTTCTTTTCTTCATCCGATGAGGCCAGTATTTCGCGTCCTTCATCTTTCAGATCTATTCCTATCCGGTATGTATGTTCTATATTGAATCCCCGGGGTTCAAGATATCGCTTTGTCATAAAGTATAAATAATCGGTACAAAACCACAATATGCAAAACACGAGAATCAGTTCCAGTAATATCCACGCATTTACCTTACGTTCTGTCCAAATCAGTTTTAAAATGTGCTTTATCATGGTTATAAGTTATTTCGGTTAAGAGAATCTACTATATTTACCTTAGAGGCTCTGTAAGCCGGAATACCAGCCGAAAGAAGGTTCAGGAGCAGGCATACGAGAAATACAGCGAGGAATACCGGGAACGACACTAACGTTTCCAGCGGGATAGAACTATCTTCTCCTACATCCAGGAGCCATTTCTTCAGCCACATTACCACAGCAAAAGAGAAGATAAGTCCTACGACACCCCCTATAAGGGATGTAATGAGGTTTTCGTATAGTACCTGCATCAGTATGACATATTTTTTTGCTCCGAATGCTTTTCTTATTCCTATTTCTTCTGTCCGTCTTTTTATTCGCGAAAGGCTAAAGCTGGACAGGTTTATGGCCGGTATGATCAATAAGATGGCCAAAACAAATATAATTTTCCTTATATTTCCTTTAATGTCCGGATCGCCGAGAGAGTTGGTCATTTTATGCACTGCGTGACTATACGGCCCTAAAAGTTTAAGTGTCCATTCTTCGTCTGTAGCATTGTACTTCCGCTCGGCTGCACGTACTTCTTCTACAATGGTATCAAAGTCTTTTTTGCTTTTTGCCAAAAATAAAATCTGAAAAGATCCCTGCTCGTAAGCAGAGCGTGATGTATATGGAATATAAATATCTGTAGAGGCATATTTGAATATTTGTGATACATCTTTCACTATTCCCACTATGGTATACGGTTTAAAATCGATGTGAATGGTTTTACCTAAAGCATTTTGATTCCCGTAAAGTGTTTTTGCTGTTTTTTCTGTTACAACGGCCTTTTTCAGACCGGATTTAAAATCCTCTTCACTGAATGGGCTACCTTCGGTAAACGAAAAAGACATGATTTTCCAGAAATTTGCATCTGTCGATTTCAATTCAAAAGGCATTCGTTCCATCAGGTCTTCAGATGTTGTTACCTGACTTTTGTTCCATGCATTAGCTTGTATGCTGATTAATTCAGGAGACTTCATTTCCGACAGATAGTCCTTGTATACCTGGTAACTGGTATTACCATTGCTTTGCCTTCCTTTGTTGTTTTTCTGTTCTTTTATTTCGCCGCGGATGTACATCGTTCTGTCGCGGTTGACTTCGGGTGCTACACTTATATTTTTGATAGATTCGCTGACTATGAGAACCATAATCATCATAATAGCCAATGCCGTCCCCGCAATAGTTATTATACTGATAAACTTGTTCTGTTTCAGCATTGCAATGGCTTGTTTGAAGTAGATCTTATACATGATATGTGGTTTTCAATTGTCGGATAATCATATTAATACGAATTTGTTATTACCTGTATTTCTGTTGCCGGATAAAGGTCTATTCAACTCTTCTGCCATCAAAGAAGCGGATAATCCGTTTTGTGGTTTTGGCGATATGTTCATCATGCGTTACCATCACTATGGTTGTGCCTTCGTTGTTCAGTTCAAATAACAGGTCCATGATTTCAGCTCCCATTTTGCTGTCCAGATTTCCGGTAGGCTCATCGGCAAGTATGATCTGCGGGTCGCCGATGATAGCACGGGCGATAGCTACACGTTGACATTGCCCGCCCGATAGTTGTGACGGGAAGTGTTTCATACGGTGCGATAAACCAACTTTCTCCAATACTTTTTTAGCCATCTCACGCCGGCTGCTATCTCCCGATTTGCGATAAAGAAGGGGGAGTTCCACATTGTCGAGCACATTGAGCGAGTTTATCAGATGGAAACTTTGAAATACAAAACCCAGAGTTTTATTCCGGAACTCCGCCATCTCTTTATCTTTCATATTATGAGTTTCGGTATTACCGATAAGCACTTTACCCTCGCTGGGTACATCGAGCAGTCCCATGATGTTCAGCATTGTACTCTTTCCACATCCCGAAGGCCCCATTACGGAGAGGAAATCTCCTTTCTGTACTTCCAGATTTACATTTTCCAACGCTACTGTCTCGACCTCTTTTGTGCGGTAAATCTTTGTTATACCTTGTAAGTTGATGATTGACATAATTTTATGAATTATAGGTTATTGATTTCTTGTTTATTTTATCTTTATTGATTTCTTCCCCTTATATTGGCTCATATCAGAGACAATTACCTGTTCTCCCTGATTTAATCCATTGATCACTTCTACATATTCGAAGCTGCTCTCTCCCAGTTTCACTTTACGAATCTCTGCCTGCCCGTCTTTTACTACCCATAGTTCATATTCTCCTGCACCGATGTAGTAGGATGCATTTGGTATGCGTAAGGCATCTTCCTGAATGCCATGCGATACAAATACGTCGGTTTTAAGCCCACTTCGCAGGCGTGAATTCCCTGCATCTTTCAGCATAACTATGAATTGGATAACCCCATTTTTTACAGATGGCGTAATGTTGACGACGGTCCCTTCCAGTTGCAATTGTCCGATTTTGATGATTGCTTTTGCTCCTGTGCTTAATTTTTCGGCGTAGCTGTCTGCTATATCGGCTTCTACCTTAAAGTGGCTTAAATCGGATATAATCGCTATTTGCGTGCCTGCTGATACCTGCGAACCAATCTGGTTGTTTACATAAGTCAGGGTTGCCTTTTGCGGCGACAGTATCCGTGCATCTTTTAGCAGGCGTGCACTTTCGGCTAACGATTTTTCAAAAATGCTTATTTCCAGTTCCTGTACTTTTGTTTCTGCAGAAGCGTTTTTCTTCTGATTCTCTATTTGTTGTTTCAGCTGTTGAAGTTCGAGTTTGGCTACTTCATAGTTCAATGCTGCCTGACGCACTTTATCTGTTGTGCTTGCTCCGATACTGTCGAGGTATTGCTCATTTTTGAGTTCGGTCTGCATCTGTTTCAGGTTCATGTCTTTCACCTGCATCTGCATTTGCAGTTCCGATATTCTATTTTCGAGGGTAATCTTCGATTGGATCAGCTTGCTGGCCTTCATCTCTTTCTCGTCCAGTTTTTGGTTATAGTCCGTTTCTACGGAAGCCAGTTCCAGTTTCAGGATGGGTTCACCGGAAAGTACCGAATCCCCTGCATTTTTATATACTTCGAGTATTCGGCTGTTGATGGGGGAAACGATAATTTCTTCGGTCAGAGGAATCACTTTGCCGGACGCATTTACTGTTACTTCTATTGTACCTTTATCCACTGTACCTATCGTTATACTTTTATAGGAGAGTGTGCTTTCCAGTATATTCATTAAGAAAATAATAACAATTATTATTGCCAATGCAATTATTCCATACCGGAGTATTAATTTCCGTTTTTCTTTTCGCTGTATACTGAGTGGTATTTCCCTGTCCATTTCTGAAATTATTTAGTATTCCATACTTTATTTATCAATGAATATGCCAATAAGTCAATATGTTTATTTTCAATGTTTTGATGATATCCAGATTGTCCGTTTTCGGACAGTTGTGTACGGAAAGTAATATTCGGGCCAGCATGTTTTATTGCTATTTTCTTTTATTGGATGCTTTATATTTAACTTTCCTCATTATATTTATGGAATTTATATCAAAACGCAATCTATCTTATAAACTACTTAGTCATTAATCTAATTATTTATACTATGGGACTACAAACAAAACGACACATTATCCTGTTTTTAATCAGCTGTTTTTTCATGTTCTCTTATACTATACATGCCATTACTGTAACAGGTACAGTGCGAGAAGATAATGGAGATGCGCTGATAGGTGTATCGGTGATGGTGAAAGGTACTACAAAGGGCACGGTAACAGATGTTAATGGAGAATATACCATCGAAGCTAATATAGGAGATCAGCTTCAGTTTAATTATGTGGGATTTATATCACAAACAATTAAGGTAACCGGATCAAAACATGATGTAGTGCTAAAAGAAGACAATAAATCGCTTGATGAGATGGTAGTAATAGGCTACGGGGTATCATCTTCAGATAGTTATTCTTCATATTCCTACAGCGAACCAGTACCTCCTGCCTATTTCGATAATACTGAAAGTTACAGGGCATTTACTGATAATAAGTTTGTCAAGGTTTCTGCTGAGCCTCTTTCTACTTTCTCCATAGATGTGGATAAGGCTTCGTATAGTAATATGCGCCGTTTCATCAATAAGGGTGAAGTGCCTCCTGCAGATGCTATCCGTGTAGAAGAGCTGGTAAATTACTTTAAATATGATTATCCGAAGCCTGAAGGGGATGACCCTGTAGCATTCGGGATAGAGGTAGGGAAATGTCCATGGGATGGTAAACACCGTTTGGTGAAGATAGGTCTGAAAGCTCGAGAGATAGATACGGATAACCTGCCTGCGACCAATTTTGTATTCCTGATTGATGTTTCGGGTTCGATGGATTGGGATGGCAAGCTCGATCTGGTAAAATCATCTATGAAGCTTCTGGTAAATAATCTTCGCCCTATCGACCGTGTTGCTATAGTGGTATATGCGGGCGCAGCGGGACAGGTTTTGCCTTCTACTCCAGGCAGTGAGAAGTCCAAAATATTGGATTCTCTGAACGATTTGATTGCAGGTGGTTATACAGCAGGCGGTGAAGGAATAATGCTTGCATACAAAATTGCGAAAGAGAACCTTATTAAAGGAGGAAATAACCGTATAATCCTTTGTACAGACGGGGATTTTAATGTAGGTGTATCCAGTAACGACGGATTGGAGAAGCTGATTGAGAATGAACGTAAATCGGGTGTATTCTTATCAATACTCGGTTATGGAATGGGCAACTATAAGGATGATAAAATGCAGACACTTGCTCAGGCTGGGAATGGTAATCACGCTTATATAGATAATATGCAGGAAGCAAATAAAGTATTGGTTTCCGAGTTTGGAGGGACTATGTTTACTGTGGCTAAAGATGTCAAGTTACAGATAGAGTTTAACCCTCTGAAAGTTGATTCCTATAGGCTGATAGGTTATGAAACCCGTTTGCTGGAAAAAGAAGATTTTAATAATGACCAGAAAGATGCCGGAGATATGGGTATGGGACATACTGTGACAGCTTTCTACGAGGTAATACCTGCTAAAGAGAAGAAAGATAAGAAGAGTAAGGGAGAAGATACGTCTGTAGATCCGCTCAAATATCAGACAATGTCTCCTACAGGTTCGGATGAGTTGCTGACAGTTAAATTAAGATATAAACATCCCGAAAGTGAGGAGAGCAAGCTAATGTCTGTGCTTGTGATAGACGATGGCCTGGATAATGTCTCCGAGGACTTTAAATTCGGATCTGCGGTGGCTATGTTCGGTATCATGCTTCGTGATGATAAGCAACATGGTTCAGGTGACCTGTATAAGGTTATTTCACGGGCCAGATCGGGTTATGGAAAAGATGAGGATGGGTATCGAAGGGAGTTTGTTCGATTGGTACAGTCGCTAACCGGAGAGTGATAATTTAATCAATTAATATAAAGAGAGTTATCAGAATGATGGCTCTCTTTCTCTATGAGTTAGCTACAAAGAAAAAAGACACTCACATTTCTGTAAGTGTCTCTTCATCAGAGCGGAAGACGGGGCTCAAACCCGCGACCCTCAGCTTGGAAGGATTTTCTATTATATACTATGATATTAATAGTTCCCTCTTATTATAAGCTACTTACAGAGTAAATGATGCTCTTTAAATTTTCT
>QMCD01001052.1_pt1 | contig 17859 bp, 18 predicted proteins | sample 1821841 | NCBI WGS metagenome assembly QMCD01 (sample SAMN01991225, study PRJNA193472) | Termite gut metagenome, whole genome shotgun sequencing project. | isolation source: worker | host: Macrotermes natalensis
TCGCTCTCGCTTTTTCGGTACATGCTTCTATTCTATCATTTTTTCCCTTTTTTGAAAATTCCCTCCTTCTCCACTCTTTTCGGAGGGGAGTCAAATTGAAATCGACAACGGAGCTTTTAGCAATATTAGTGATGAAGTTGTAGTTGTTATTCCAGATGGAAGCGATGAAGGTTTCAAAGGCATAATCGAAGAAAAATTCCCCGACGCGGAAATAAAAGAAGAAGATCAAGTTGTCGCGGTAAGCGGAGTAACGCTTTCTCCAGAAACGCTTAGTCTTGATGTAGGCGAAACGGAAACATTGACGGCAACAATAACACCGGATAACGCGGATGATAAACGAATAAGGTGGAGCAGCAATAACACAAATGTCGCAACAGTGACGAGCAGTGTTAATGGTGAAGCAACGGTAACAGCAATCGCAAGCGGTACGGCTGTTATCACCGTTACCACAATGGACGGCGCTCACACCGATACCTGTACTGTTACGGTCAAACCCATCGCCGGTGATCCCGCTAAATTTATAGAAGCCGCTTTCACACAGCTTGAAGCCGGCAATTACGACGCGGCTATTGCCAGTTTTGAAGCCGCCTATAATGCTGATCCTGACAACAATGAAGCGATAGCATATTCCGCTCTCGCGAAACTTGCCGCCATCAGCACAGACGCTAAAGTTGCGACGCTCTTAAAAAGCAGACTCGGTCTTACATCTTATCCCCAAACCATGAACGCCTTGCTCGATCCATCATGGCTTAAGAAGTATGAAGGGGCATCCTATGTGTGGACTTACCGCGACCTTACACCTTCTGCGAATGGGTATTATGTAAGGGCAAACGGCAGCCTGACAACTTCAGATGGAGAGAAGCTTATAACAGGTTTTGATTATGTGCTGGCAACAAGTGATAACAGTGATCTCGATTGGATAAATCGATGGGGTTATGGGGCATATATCTTACATGATTATAATTATGACTATAATCTCGAAGTTACAGAATTCAGTGATGATGGAAAGTATCTTATACCTTCTTATTACTATGATAACCGCGAGTATTACGGAGGAATCCCCGGAACTTCACAAAAGTACGATCTTGATTGGAACAGCGAGGAAAGGGTCCTTATCCTCAATGAAAACGGTTCAGGATTAGCCCCTGAATTTAATCTCCCCAAATGGTTTGAAGATTCAGATATGTACACAAGTTCCCTCGTAGGCGGACTGCAAACCACAGAGACCTTAATGTATCTTTTAATGGCAAACGCTTTGGAAGGGAACAGCGCGGGCTTGAACGGTCTCCTTGACGGAATACTGGACAGCGTTTTCGGCGCGTCCTTTGAAGCAGCCTGCAGCCGCATTGCCGAACTTGATATGAATGATCGTATCGAAATTCCGGAAGAGCTTATCGAAGGATTAGGACTGGAATTTATCCTGGAAGAAGGCTTTGAAGCGGAAATAGGAAGAGCGGAAATTCAAGCGCTTACCTCGGCATTAAGGCTTATCAAGGGGACTTTACAGTGGATCGCTTCCTATAATCTTGATTCAGACCTTTCCTTCATGAAGTTTGACTGGGCAACTATCGATTCTCCGGAAGATGTTATTTCAAAAATAGCATCGAAGAACGATCCCTTTGCCAATGGTTTCCTGAATGCCAGAAACAACGGTTCGATGGTGGCGTCAAAGGAAAGTTTCAAAAAAGCCCTCACTGACATTAACGCATCTTACGAGTATCTTGTCAGCGATGCCAATACATCGTATCCGCAAGGCATAAAAAATACCATGAAAGATTATTGTGAACCTTTCAATGATGGTATCGAAAAATTAATCGCTGCTATCAACGACGGAAGCAAATTCCATGTATCGTATGATGCATTCAACAACCTATCGGGAACATGGCCTGATTCCAACGGAGACATAACCATCGACATGGGGCAATTCTTTACTCCCGGTTTATTCACTCTGGATAAACTCGTCGAAACCCGTAATAACAAACCGGTCTTCTACATCAGAGATTCTGACACAGGTGATGAACGTGAAATGACTGCCGCCGACGTTACTGCAATAAAAAATTTGCGGAATGAAATGATTGCCGCGGAAGAAGCCGCGGAAGATTCTGGTTCTTGGGAAGATTGGGATGAATTTTATCAACTTGAAAATGCCTATTACAACAACACCTACGCCGGATTTATGATTAAAACGTCTCCCATGACAACTGTCGTTACCATTAAAGGACAAGAAGAAATGCCTGAGACGATGCTTGTAAATTTCGGTCCCGATATTGCGGTTGCTTTATATGAACATTACTGGTAATCATTAATCAGTTTTTGTAAAAGACGCATGGAAAGTTACAGCCTTTATGGACGGGCTTTCCATGCTGTTTTTTCATTCTATGAAGCAGATATTTTGTATTTTGGTTTTTATCTTTTTTATCTCATTGTTTCCCTGTATCGTTACAGCTGAATCTTTTTCTGTTAAAAACGATACAGGGCTTTTATGGACAGATTCCGCGGGAACGGCGTCTTATCTTTCATTCGGTCTTAAAGGCGGAGACAGTTCTTTTTTTCTCGCGTATGACGGAGGAGCCGTATTCTCGGATCATTCTTTCATGGATGTTACATTGCCTTTTTTCCGCTTACAGTCCGGCTATCGCGGAGATTCATTCGGCATTACTTTGAGCGGAGGATTTGTTTCTTATGAAGAGTTACACTCAAGCATTGGAGACTATCAATTTTCAAGCGACGGAGCCGGCGGCGGATATGTTTTCGCTGAATCTTTTTTCTCAATTGAGAAACTTGCGGTAAAACTTTCTTTCTTTCACGCTTCCGCCGATTGGAATAACGGCGATCTTTACTATTTGTTCGGAAAGCCGGATATCAGCTTTATCACGCTTCCGGAACTTTCTTTTGAGTATGATGAAAAACACCGCATAACAGCGCGCGCGTTTTTTCTTGAAGGAGCTTTGTTGAATAATGACGAAGCACAATTGGGAACCTTGAACATTCAGGCATGGAATGTTGAATACGGCTTTCTTTATGAACGCTCCGATTTTTCTCTGGATGCATCGTTTGGATGGCTGTATGCCGGCGCCGAAGCGGAAGGAGCACTCAATCCCGAAAATCAAAATTATTTTGCTTTTCCGTTCAGATTTCTCAACGCTGAAGGAAGCGGAAATCTGCATATCGGATACGGATTCTTGACCGCTGATATTGGAAAATCGCTTTTCCATGCTACTATTTCCGCCGGATTGTTTCAGTTAATCCATGATGATATTCGATATTCATATCAATACAGAATGAAACAATTTTTTGGCGGGGAAGAAAACGCGTTATCCGAACAAGTTGATCTGGCGAAAAAACCGGGCTTTGTATTTCTCAACCTCGACGCGGGCATCCGTGATCTTTCTCTTTCAAAACAGAACAATGCCAGTCTTTCTGTTGGTCTGCGCAAAGTATTTATCATTCCTTGGAACATAGATGTTTTTTCCGGCGGCGGAACATCGGCAACTGATTTTAATTCTGATTTTATAACATCAATACTGCTTTCAGGGCTTTCATTTTATATAAAGGTTTCAGTCTAGCCGAAACAGGCGGGAAATGCGGGAAACTCTTATTACAAAAACTTTACTCAGCTTTTACTGAAAATTGATTTCTGTCTTTTCAGTTACTCCTTATGATAATAGCAAACGTAACATTTGTTATGATTTTAAGGAGGTATTCACATGAAATCTATGCGTGTAAAAATTTCGCTTATTGTTTTGGCGTTTGCCATTATCGCGGGAATGATTTTGTTCACATCGGCGGGACAGACTGATTCAAGCGGCGGCAATAACGCGGTGTCGTCAAACGCGGCCGCAAATCCAAAGTATGTGTTTATGTTTATCGGCGATGGAATGAGTTATCCGCAGTTAAGCGTAACGCAAGCCTATCTTGGCGCGCTGGAAGGCAAAGTCGAAACGGTTGATTTGGCAATGACCAATTTTCCTATAGCGGGCAGCGCGGCAACATTCGATTCCACATCATTCGCGCCCGACTCAGCATCAACCGCTACATCCTATGCCACAGGGCATAAGACGCTTTCCGGTGTTATCAACATGGATGAAACCAAAACAATAAAATATGAAACCATTACCGAAAAATTGTTCAAGCAAAAAGGATGGAAAATCGGCGTTGTGTCTTCGGTTAATTTGAACCACGCGACTCCCGCCGCGTTTTACGGACATCAGGCATCGCGCGGTAATTACTATGAACTTTCCCAGGAATTGGTAAACAGCGGTTTCGATTATTTTGCCGGCGGAAAACTTCTTGACAGCCGCAAGGGTACTTATGACCGGCTTGATGTGTATGCCGATTTGAGAGCGAAAGGTTATACGGTTGCGACTACCGCCGCCGAATACCGCGCGCTCAATCCTGTTGGGAAAAAAGTTGCCGTCTTTTCTGACGATAAAGATTTTTCCGATGACACAGGAGCCATGCACTACGAGCTTGATCGTCCCAACACCCAGCCATCTCTTGCTGATTATGTACGCACTGGTATCACCGCGCTCAACAACGACAAAGGTTTCTTCATGATGGTTGAAGGCGGAAAGGTTGACTGGTCAGCGCACGCCAACGATGCCGCGACCACAATAAATGATGTGATCTCTTTCAGTGAAGCGGTACAGGCTGCCGTCGATTTTTATAATCAGCATCCTAATGAAACACTCATTATTGTTACCGGAGACCATGAGACCGGCGGGCTTTCCATCGGATTCGCGGGAACCGGTTATGATACGCATCTCGATCTTCTTACAAGACAGAAAGTTTCGTTCATCGAATACGATAAGAAGATAGCGGAGTTCCGCAGAAACAGAACGCCTGTTAATCAAGTTATCGCCGACATCAAAGCAAACTTCGGTCTTCTTACCGCGGAAGATAACGGCGATCCTCTTCTCACATTGAGCGAATTTGAGTTGAGCCAGATTAGAGCCGCTTATGAAAAGTCAATGACCGATCCAAGCCGGCGTTCTCTTAATGAAGAAGAAAATCTTCTTTACGGAACCTATGAACCTTTGTCTGTCGCGTTGACTCACATCCTGAATCAGAAAGCGGGGCTCGGCTGGACATCTTACGCGCACACCGGCGTTCCGGTTCCGGTATTCGCGATGGGCGCGGGTCAGGAAATGTTTAACGGTTTTTATGACAACACAAAAGTGTTCCATAACTTGAAAGCTCTTACAGGCGTTAACTGAGATTGAAATGATGAAACAAGCAAGAGTGCGGCAATCTATAAAACAGAACATTGCTCCGATTATTGTGGTGTCTCTGTTGATTGCCATACTCCTGCTTCTGCCCGTTCAATACGAGCAGAAGCTTTTTCCTAACACGGAGCGCGTAAAAGTAAAAATAGTATCCACCGATGAAAGCGGTATTACCCGCGCGGGGATTATTCAGTTCGGTGATCAGCGGTGTCAGGTTGAAATAAAACAAGGGCGGTTCAAAGGACAGATAGCAGCCGCGATGAATCATCTAAACGGTTCGCTGTCGAACGACAAAATATTTCAACCGGGAGACCATGCGCTTGCCGTTATTGATTATAACAATGACTCTATCGTTTTTGTAAACCTTGTTGATCACTACCGCTTGAATTATGAATTGATTCTCACTTTGATTTTTATTGCCGCGCTTATCGCGTTCGCGGGCATGGTTGGTTTCAAGGCCCTGCTCTCTTTCTTCTTTACGATACTGACTGTTTGGAAAGTTTTGCTTCCCGCGTTTTTATCGGGACATAACGCTATTCTTTTAGGCGCGTTCATTACGATGCTTTTAACTGCCGCCATCATCGGACTTGTGTACGGATTTGACAAACGTTCTCTCGCGGCAATAGGCGGAGCGGCCGCGGGTTCTCTTGTTACCTGTGTTACGGCAATCATCTTTGTGCACTTGTTTAAAATACACGGCGCAGTCATGTCCTATTCGGAACAATTGCTTTATTCGGGATACACCCATCTTAACCTTACGGAAATATTTATCGCGGGGATTTTTATTGCGTCAAGCGGCGCGGTTATGGATTTGGCTGTGGACATCACAAGCGCGGTTCATGAAATCGTACAGAAGCGTCCTGATATTTCAAAATGGGAAGCGGTAAAATCCGGTCTTTCTATCGGCCGCGCGGTTATGGGTACGATGACGACAACGCTGCTGCTTGCGTATTCGGGCGGCTACATCGCACTGCTTCTTGTCTTTATGGCACAGGGAACGCCGATCATCAATATTCTTAATCTGAAATATGTCTCAGCGGAAATTCTGCACACGATTGTTGGAAGTTTCGGGCTTGTAACCGTTGCGCCGCTTACCGCGGTTATCAGCGGAACATTGCTCGCGCATGGTACGCCGTCAATCAAACATGAAGAACTGAAAAACGAGGAGGGAACTACATGAACATTGCGTATTCATGCGCCGGAGAAGGATTCGGTCACGCGGCAAGAATGGCGGCATTGTATTCATATCTTGAATCAAAATATACAGTGCATTATTTTATTCCATCTACGTTGAATGAATTTTTAAAAGCGCGGATGCCCGGAAAAAAGTTCCGCCGTATACCGTGTTTTACATTTATCCGCGATGGGAATAAAATCAACTTCGCAAAAACATTTGCGTCCGGCATGATCAATGTCGCGTCACTTCCCCGGACTATTTACATATTATCAAGATGTCTTAAAAAATTATGTATTGATGCGGTCATATCAGATTTTGAACCATATCTTCCGTGGGCCGCCCGTCTTGCGGGAATTCCTGTGATTCAAATGAATCATCCGGGGATTGTAAGAAAACATATTTCGTTTAGTTGGCCTTCATGGATGGCCGCGGCAAGCGCCTTCCTTATGGAAGGGCCTTATACCGAACGCATTCATATATCGTTTTATCACGGCGATACAGGACCAATTATCCGCAGAGGATTATTGCAGCAGCAGAGAGAAAACGGTAATTTCATTTTGGTAAATATAAAAAAAGGCATCAGAGAAAAAGTATTGGCGCAATTACAATCCTATTGTGATATTCCGTTTGTAGTGTATCCGAATCCCGACGGTGATTTTGACCGTGATATGAACCGGTGTTTAATGGTCATCAGCAATGCCGGTCATCAAACAATTTCTGAGGCGCTTGTTCTCCGCAAACCTATATTGGCAATTCCGGAAGAAAATCAATATGAACAAACGCTCAACGGTATCATGTTGAAAAAATCGGGACTTGGAGATTGGTGTTCCGTTGAAGATTTGGGACCATCGTTAATAAACTTTTTGAAAAATATTTCATATTATCAAACACCAAGAATTCTTCCACAGGGATTTAAGATAGAAGATTCTACAGAGGAACTGCATGATACATTGGATGATTACATTATGCGTTTAACCGGAAAAGAATCCGCGCCGATTGATTTCGAGAAAAACAAATCCCGTTCGGCATAAATCTTGGGGAAAAATATGGCACTTACACCACAGAGGATTTACATTCATGCGCTTTGAAGATTTTTTTCAATCGTATTCGCATTTAATACATCATATCCCTTGTGAAACAGTAGATAAAAATAAAAAATATGTTGTCATGAGCGATCTGCATTTGGGAGACGGCGGATCAAAAGATGATCTTCGCCATAACAAACATCTTATTGAATCAATCTTGCAGTATTACCTGCAAAATGATTATACGCTTGTTTTAAACGGTGACATTGAAGACCTTAATAAATTTTCCTATTCGGAAATTTGCCGGGCCTGGAATAAACTATTTGATATTTTCTATGAGTTTCATCAGAAAAAACATTTGATTAAAATTGTTGGGAATCATGATCTTGCTCTGTTCAATGAAGATGATTATCCTTTTCCATTGCATCATGGTTTTACATTTAACCTTGCGGACAAAAAAATAGTTATACTGCATGGGCATCAGTCATCAAACTTTTTCCTCAAGTACGGATTCCTTTCCGAATTTCTTGTAAAATATCTCATCAAATCTTTGTCAATAAAAAACAGCGGTGTCTCAGGAGATTCCAAGCGGCGTTACGTTACCGAAAAATATTTTTATAGAGCCGCCCGCCGGATGGGAATCTTGACCATCATAGGACATACGCATCGGCCGCTTTTTGAATCGCTTTCAAAGTATGACAGCATTCGATGGAAGCTGGAACATCTTTTGGATGAATATCCGCGGCTTGAAAAAGAGGAACAGGAAAAACAGAAAGAAAGCATTATCTATTACCGCCGCGAACTTGAACGCATCATAAAGAAAAAGCGGCATAAGCACCTTTCCAGAAACTTGTACAGTACAAATCATCTTTTGGTTCCATGCCTTTTCAATTCCGGCTGCGCCACAGGGAAACACGGAATTACCGCTTTGGAAATTGATGCCGATACAATCTCCCTTGTACATTGGGGCGAAGAACATGTCATAAAATCTTTTACACGATCAGAAGCTCTTACGGCAATTGAAATCCCCGGACGCATATTTTGTCATACGCTTAAAAAGGACAGCCTTACGGGACTATTTCTCCGGATGGAATTGGTAATATAAATGGGATCATAAAAAAAGAGAGCAAGATACAGTGATGGAGGAAACAAGGACCTTTTCAAAGTTCTCGTTTTGTATCTTGCTCTCAAAAAAACACAAAAAAATCTAAGGTTGTTTTTTACTGTACTTCCTTCAAAGGCTTCTCAAACACAACCTTTACTTCCGTTCCGACTCCCAGTTTGCTTTGCAGTGATAGTTTCCAGCCGTACAAAACGCAGATATGTTTTACAATTGAAAGGCCCAAACCCGTTCCGCCGTTTTTTACGGAACGGCTTTTCTCAACGCGGTAAAAACGTTCAAACAATCTTGTTTGATCTTCACTCGATATACCAATGCCGTCATCTGAAACAACAAGCTGCATGTTTTCTTTTTCATTGCTTTCAATTTTTACAGAAACTTTACCGTTCTGATTATTATACCGCACAGCGTTTTCTACAAGATTCTTCACAAGTTCATAAATATGTCCTGGTTCGGCTTTCACAACCGCATCGCCTTCTGTTTCAAACGTGATAGATTTTTCACTTATGGCAGTCGATAAAACTCCGCGTATTTCATTCACGGTTTTTGCAAGATTTATGGGAACAGGACTCAGCTCCCGCATATTTTCAAGTTCAGAGAGTTTTAACATATCACCCACCAAAGACAGCATACGTTCTGTTTCGCGGGAAATGCTTTCAATATATTTGCCGATGGATTCATCTTTGTTGTTAATAGCGCTTAATTCGCTGAATCCTCTGATAGCCGTCAACGGAGTTTTTAGTTCATGGGAAGCGTTGGCAAAAAACTCTTCCCGCCGCTTTGCATTCTCCCGGTTTTCTGTAACGTCCGACAAAGCGATCATCGTTAAAGAAGTTTCGGGAAGACGCTTCACAGCGGTAAAATAAATCCGTCCGTCTATCATCATCTCAAAGCGGGATTTGTTTCCGTGATTCACGCTGTCATCAACCGCCGCAGCTAGTGCTTTATCGTAGGACAAATAATTCAAATTCTTTCCGCTTACATTTGCGTTAGCGTTAAATATTTCAAGCGCCGATGAATTAATAAACGCAATATTTTTATGTTCATCAACAAGAAAAATGCCATCAGTAATATTGTTGAGAATATAATCACTTTTATTTTTTTCATTACTCAAGGCGGTAAAGTTATTTTGCAAAATAACGGCAACATCGTTAATGCCCCAGACGATTTTATTTATTTCATCATACGTTCCGGTCTCGGTATCGGGCTCATCACCGTAATGCCAATACACGCCGTTTGAAAGAGAACGTAATTTCTTTTCTATCGATTCCAAAGGATGCGTAATCCGGTTTATTATTTTCCGCGTAAAGAAAAAACAAAGCAGCGAAACAATGAAAAACAAACATACCAACAGCGGCAATGACGTATAAAGGTATGTGTTGATTTTTGCTATAGGGATAGCGGTTCGTATGAATACATAACTATCATCCAATTCTTTTTTGACGGCATAATACATTAAATCGGTGCCGAGTGTACGGGAATAGCGGATGAAGGCCTTCGGTGTTCCGTTTGCCGCCGCTTGTATTTCAGGACGCCGCAGATGATTTTCAATCTTGTTCATATCAAGAGGACGGCTGTCCGCCAGAACTTTTCCGTCAGATGTAAGAATTGTTATGCGCGTATCATTTCCCGCCTGTACAAATGACACTGTGTCAGTTTTATCGGTAAAAAGATTCGCGCATATCCGGGCCGCTTCCATTACCGTGTCTTTTGCAAAGTTTATATTGTTCGTATGGGCGGTATAAATAGATACACCAAAGAAACCAAAAAGTCCGGCGGAAATAATCATGATAATATAGAAGAATAATTGTCTTCTCATGCTTAATTCTTGTTTCATGATAATATGTAACCTACACCCCGGATAGTTTTAATACTAACATTACTTTTTGCCGCCGCAAGTTTTTTCCTGATCTCGTTGATGTGAATATCAAGCGTCCGTGTTTCGGCAACATAATGTTCTCCCCACACTTTCGCAAAAATAAGTTCACGTTCCTGTACCTTTTCAGCATTGGCGCATAACAAACAAAGAATGTTATATTCTTTCAATGTAGTTTGAATCGCCATCCCGTTTATTGTAATTTGATGTTTTAGAAAATCAATCACAATGTCTTTATAAGTTATACCGTCTTCAACTGTCTTATCGTTTTTTCGCAGATTTGCTTTAATGCGCGCCGTCAATTCCAAAATGCCGAAGGGTTTTGCAATGTAATCATCGGCCCCCATATTCAGTCCCTTAACTTTTGAAATCTCATCGCCCTTTGCCGACACCATAATCACCGGAATATGAGCGGTTGTCTTTCCAGATTTTAACCGTGATAAAATAGTAAAACCATCTTCACCGGGAAGCATAACATCAAGCAAAATAAGATCAGGAATAATTTTTGAAAGCGCGTCAAAGAAGGGTTCGCCGCTGTCAAAACAGCGGCAGTTAAATTCATTTTCCAATGTATACATATACAGTTCCTGAATCGCAGTCTCATCCTCAACCACGAAAATAGTTTGCTTCATCAAAATCACTCCTTTGCATAATACTTTTTTTTATCTCTCATTTATACTATACTTGCTCATATATCACCTTCTAATTCAAGGAGAAACCCAATGACCACAAATGCTGTTTTGTTGCGGGAGATTGAAACTCTTCCTCAGTCTTGTGTTGAGGAAGTAGTGGATTTTGTAGCATGGATAAAACATCGAAAGCTCTCACAAATGCCGGAAACCATGCTCTTGAGCGAAGCAGTTCTTTCAAAAGATTGGAACACACCAGAAGAGGATGAAGCATGGGCCAGTTTGTAAAAGGAGATATCGTTGTTGTTCCGTTTCCCTTCACCGATTTATCGGGAAATAAAAAACGTCCTGCCTTTGTTATAGCTGATCTTCCCGGTGATGATATTGTTGTATGCCAAATAACCAGCAAAGCAAAATCTGATGCGTTTGCATTATCTCTGGAAGCGGGTGATTTTGTTTCAGGCGGACTGCCTATTGAAAGCTTCATTCGCCCCAACAAAATATTTACCGCCGACAAAACAATCATTCTGTCTCTTGCCGGACATCTTTCTGAAGCAAAAACAAACAGTGTACTCAATGCGATTGTTGAGATAATCACTTCATAATTACTCTTGAGACAATTGTTTTGCTTCATCAAAATCACTCCTTTGGAGGATGCTTCCCTGTTATGCCGTATTCAACCCATTCGCCAATATTGACGGCATGATCGCCGATTCGCTCGAAGTATTTTGCAATCATCATAAACATGATCGCCTCTTCGGCGTTATCAGGATTCTCCCTGACAAACTCAATAAGCCCGTTTGTTACCACGTTAAAAAGATTATCGACTTTGTCGTCAGTTTTATCAAGCGACCTGGCAAGCGCAATGTCACGGTTAATATAAGCGTGAACACCGTCTTTCACCATCTGGGTAACGATGACCGCCATCTCCGGAATGTGTTCCAGCTTTTTGATATATTCCTTCCCGCCGAACTGCATCGTAATTTCAGCAATGTCACGCGTCTGATCTCCAATCCTCTCAAGGTCGGTAATCATTTTCAGCGCCGCCGTAATTTCGTGAAAATCATTTGCGACAGGATGTTCCATCAGCAAAATCCGCAGACACGACTGTTCAATCTCACGTTCCATAGTATCGATAAGCTGCTCTTCTTCGTACACTTCCCTCGCGATTGCAAAATCCCTGCTCGTCAAAGCCTGCACACATTTCTCTATCGCCGTTTCAATGTGCCGGCACATCAGCACAAGATTGTCAAACACATCTTTCAATTCTTTTTCATAGCGCGCGCGTATCGGCATAGCTTCTCTCCTGTTAACCAAAACGTCCGGTTATATAATTCTCGGTCCGTTTATCTTTCGGCATCGAGAAAATATCTTCCGTACTTCCGTATTCTATCATCTCGCCCAAAAGAAAGAACGCTGTCTTATCGGATATTCTTGTTGCCTGCTGCATATTGTGAGTAACAATCACTATTGTGTAACTCTCTTTCAATTCACTCATCAAGTCTTCAATCTTTCCCGTTGAAATGGGATCGAGCGCGCTTGTAGGTTCATCCATCAACAATATTTCAGGATCAGCGGCAAGCGCGCGGGCAATACAAAGCCGCTGCTGCTGACCGCCGGACAAGCCCATCGCGTTTTTCCGCAGCCGGTCTTTTACTTCTTCCCAGAGTCCCGCCTGTTTCAACGAACGTTCAATGATACCGTCAAGTTCGCTCTTTTTCTTTATCCCGAAAGTCCGGGGAGCAAACACGATATTATCATAAATGCTCATGGGAAAAGGATTCGGCTTTTGAAATACCATGCCGACATTTTTCCGAAGCAGATTTATGTCCGTGTTTTTTGAGAAAATATCTTCCCCGTTGATGGTAATCTTTCCCGTGATACGGCAGTCTTCCACAAGATCATTCATCCGATTGAATATTTTTATGAATGTTGATTTACCGCAGCCCGACGGTCCGATTAACGCCGTAATTTCGTGTTCATCAATTTCTATATTGATGTCTCTAAGCGCGTGAAATTCTCCGTAATAAAGATTACAATCCCGGACCGCTATAGTATGATTATTCATTTCCTATTTTTTAACGGATATGTCCGGATCGAGAAATCATGAAATCGTAAACGAAATGTAAAATGCATGTAAAATTTTTCTGCGAGGGGAAACTGCTTTAGTTAAAAGTTACATTAAAACCTTTTCAACAGCGAAAAAATCGGGAATGCTGACAATAGACATTCTTCATTACAACTATTTTTTCAGCATTTCACCGCAAAATTATTTTAATCCATCCAATGTTTTGATGGAATACCTTTTTGATCTTTCGCTTCGTTTTCTTCGTCCATGGCAATGACCATCTTGAAAACGGCTTCTTTGACTTCATCCAATCCTTCACCGCTGAATACCGAAAGTCCAAGAATCTCTTCGTTGGGGTAGGCTTTTTTGAGCTCCAAAAGCCGTTCGCCGGTACATTCAAGATCGAGTTTTGTTCCAAGGATGATGCGCTTTTTTTCCGGCAAAACCGGGCTGAAATTGCCGAGTTCCGCGGAAAGAATGCCGAAGGCTTCAAGATAATTATCTTCCGATAAATCGATGAGAAAAAGAAGGCCCGCCGTCCGGGAAATATGCTTGAGAAAACGGATTCCGAGTCCCGCTCCGTTCGATGCTCCTTCGATAAGACCGGGAATGTCCGCAAGGATAATATCGCGCTCACGCATCGTTAAAACGCCGAGATTGGGAATTTTTGTGGTAAAAGGATACGGCGCGATTTTTGGCCGGGCATTCGTGAAGCGGTCCAAAAGGCTTGATTTCCCCGCGTTGGGAAAGCCGACAAAGCCGATATCCGCCATAACCTGCAATTCCACCCGAAGGCGCCGCGTTTCCCCAATCTGCCCCGGAAGCGCTTTTCTGGGGGCTTGGTTTACGGAACTTTTAAAGTGAACGTTTCCCCAGCCGCCGTTTCCGCCTTTTAAAAAGGTAAAATCTTCGGGGTTTTTCACAAAATCGCGGATAACGTTTCCGGTTTCATAATCTTTCAAGACCGTTCCCGGCGGAACCGGGATGATCATGTCTTCGCCTTTGCGGCCGTAACGTTCTGAACCTTCTCCATCACGGCCGTTTTCAGCTTTAAAATGCTGCTTGTACCGCAATTGAGACAAAGTCCGGAGGTTTTTGCGGACCGTGAAGATAATGTCCCCGCCCCTGCCGCCGTCTCCGCCTGACGGACCGCCCATAGGAACATACTTTTCACGCCGGAACGCAGCGCAGCCGTTGCCCCCGTTTCCGGATGAGACTTCAATAACCGCTTCATCAGCAAATGTATTCATTGCCGCTGTCAACCTATTCCAATGATTTCATTATTGCAAAAAAATACCGGGCTTCATTTGTTTTATACAAATTATTCCAAGCGTCCAAGGTCTCACTCTTCATTACATTGATTTTCTTTAACACTTCATAAGTAAAATCGAAATAACCAAATTCGCTTGCGGTAATAACATTTTCATCGACCGCAGCCGGTTTATGTTCATACAGATGTTCTCCCCGGTAGTTTTTGCAAACCATCTTGAGATATTCCACGGAATTGCTTGTGTGTTTTATATCATCAAAGAGTCCGTTATCCGCCAAGGTTATGGTTGCCCCGCAAATCGCGGCAAGCGTACTGTTTTTATTTGCTTTTACCTTTTTCGCGGCTTCGACAATTTTTTGATGATTCCCGCTTTGCCAAGTCATACCACCCGGCAAAACCAACAAATCGCCGTCTTTTATATGCATAGCATCAACATCGATGTCAGGAGTTATGGAAAGCCCGCCCATCGTCTTAATGGGCTGCATATCATTTCCGACTTTTACGATTTGCGGCTTTTCAATATCTTTCCGCAAAAATCTTCCGCTGTTGACTTCTACAAGCAGCTGCGCAACTTCCATATCCGCAAGCATGTCCGGTACGTATAAAAAGATAGTCATGTTTTTTCTCCTGGTTGTTCATATTTTCTCAAATGAAGAAAAAAAAGGACTGTCACACTCTTTTGACAGTCCCAATTTCATTAAAACAAATAAACCGGAAAACGCAAAAATTACGCGTTTACAGGAACTATGCCTGCCATTTTTCGGCCTCGGCGTTGGGAAAATTCGACTTTTCCGTCAACCAAAGCAAAAAGCGTATAATCGGAACCGCAGCCGACGTTTGTTCCGGGATGAATTCTGGTTCCCCGCTGCCTTACAATGATGCTGCCCGCGGTCACACTGCTCCCGCCGGAAGCCTTAATACCGAGATATTTGGGATTTGAATCCCGTCCGTTTTTAGCGCCGCTGCCGCCTTTCTTTCGAGCCATTTAGGGCCTCCCTCTTATGGAACCGTTCTCCCTTTCAGGCGGTTCCTTTTCTATACTTATTTTAACATGATCCGGAAACTCCACGCAAACCGATTGCAAACCTTCCCGCAAATACGTTCCCACGGCCGTGAGAAAACTTTCATCGTTTCCAAAATCATCAATTTCCATCCGGAATTCGCCCCTTTTGGGAGCGGAAGCCCGGATTTTCAGTTCTTTCCGCCCGGAAAGAACGGTATATGCCGTCCGAGTGAGCACCGAAACCGCGGCGCACACTATATCTTCACCCTTTTTGCCTGCATCGGCATGTCCGGAGACTCGGCAGGACTGTAACAAACCCGCCTTATTCAGACACAATTCGACGCTTATCATCGACGCAAACCGAGGCGGCTCACGCTCCGGCAATATCCTTCACTCTGATGTAAGAATACTGCTGACGATGGCCGGTTTTTCTCCGGTAATCCTTCTTGGATTTATACTTGAAGATGATGATTTTGGGATCTTTCTTATGGCTTTCAACAACGGCGGAAACCTTCACTCCTTTAACATAAGGAGCTCCCACCGTTACAGTATCCCCGGATACAAGAAGTACCGAATCAATATCCACAGCGGAACCAACTTCCGCTTCAATCCTATCAACTTTTAACAGGGCATCTTTTTCCGCCTTGTACTGTTTTCCCTTAAACTCAACCAGTGCGTACATGAACATATATCCTTAATTATGAATAGTACTATTTTATACATCGAATGTGAGCGGAAGGTCAAGTAGGATGAAAATATCCTCAGCAATTCCGCATGTATTCAACAAAACCTACATCCTATTCAACAAGCCATTTTAAAACATTTCTGATTTTTATGCCCTTATACGATGATGTTTCATAATCGCGTGTTAATATAAATTTTGGATTATGATCATTAATTGCTTCTAACGATGAAACTTCACGCAAGAATGTATCTTCGCCGCGTATTGTATCCGCTACTTGATAATATTCAACGCCGTCGGGACCTTCAGCAATGAAATCAACTTCTTTGTTTCCAACCTTTCCGATATAAACAGTATAACCGCGCCTAAGCAGTTCCAAATACACAACATTCTCAAGCATTTTTCCACTGTCGCTTTTTTTATCACCTAGCAGCAAATAACGTAACCCTAAATCTACCAAATAGTATTTATGCTGCGTTTTTAATATTTCTTTGCCTTTAACATCATAACGATAAACCTTGTATAAAACAAAACTATCACAAAATGCCTCTATGTAGCTTTCAACAGTTTTGTTGTCTATCTTTCGCCCATGAGATGTCATCGTATTCGCAATATTGTTTATCGATGTTTCCTTGCTGATACTATCCGCCATAAATTTTATAACAGATTCCAGGCGGCTTATGTCTGATATGTTTTTATTTTCAACAATGTCTTTTAAAACAATCTTTTCATATAAATCATGCAAATATCTGCGGACAGATTTTTTATCCCATTTAGAAATAGCATTATTTGTTCTAAAACTCAAAACGCGCGGAAATGAACTATACACAAGATAATCATTGTACAGATCGTCATAAGAATTTTGATTTAACGAACTTTGCCAAGCCGATAGATATTCTTTAAATGATAAAGGGAACATTGGTATGGTAACATATTCACGCTCAATTTTGCCGGAAATATCTTTTGATTGTATTTTGGAATTGGAGCCCGTCAAATATATATCGATATTGCCTTTTAAATAGAGGCTGTTCACAACCTGACCAAATTCCGGCACCACTTGTATTTCATCCAAAAATATATAATTTTGTTTGTTGGTGTAAATAATCATAAAGAATGGCAAAAATAAAAAAGCCTTACATGTTTTCCTATTTCCTTATCTGTCAAAGACTTACAGTAAAAACAAGACACTTTTTCCATGATAAACGAAATTCACAAAAACAGCCAAAAAACCACGAAAAATGATCATTTTAAGCCCTATCTGTTACCTAAACCATTTCTTCAAAAAATACGTTATAAAAACATCCTGAAAACACCATTTTTACGGCATTTTTTGATCATTTTAAGCAAAGCTGCCCCGGATAGTTTTTCTATCATCATTGACGATTCTCACCTAAAACATAGCCCTGAAAAGTGAAAATATTTCAAAAATAATAACGCAAAAAAACTATTTTCAGGTATAATATTTTGGTGGGGGATATAATGAAAAAATTCATGTTTATTATTTTTGTACTGTTGTTTTTTGGGTGCATTTCTGAACCTGATACATTTCCAGACTATACAGAATCGAACCAAGATACAAATATAAACTCTGTTGCCACAGCAGCACAAAAACCGGAACCCACTGTTCAAAAAACACCGGAAGAAAACTGGTCTTATTTCATAACTGCCAATGAAAGATATCCAGAATTGACTCCCCTCCGAAAAGAGTGGAGAAGGAGGGAATTTTCAAAAAAGGGAAAAAATGATAGAATAGAAGCATGTACCGAAAAAGCGAGAGCGAGAAA
>QMCD01001805.1_pt1 | contig 17858 bp, 20 predicted proteins | sample 1821841 | NCBI WGS metagenome assembly QMCD01 (sample SAMN01991225, study PRJNA193472) | Termite gut metagenome, whole genome shotgun sequencing project. | isolation source: worker | host: Macrotermes natalensis
GCAGGCCGTCGCCGACGCCGGGGCGGGCAAGCTGGTTTTCCTGCTCTTTGTTCTGTCCATCGGTTGTTTTGTCGCGTTTTTTGCCATCGCGTTTTTCATGCCGTTGGTGAAATTGATCCAAGTGTTGGCCTGACCGTTTTTCAAAAGATACCATGAAACGTAAACACCCCCGCCGCGCCGTTTTCCTTCTCGACGCCGCCGTCGCGCTGGCCATTACGGCAACGGTCATGCTGGTGCTGACTCAAGCCGTTTTTCAGCTTGCCGACCACCGGCAAGACCGCAAATTGCGTCAAATCGCCGTCGACACGCTGATGAATGTCAATGAAATGATTGACTTTGAGACGGATTTCGAAGCGTCCCTTGAACCGCTACAAGAAATGGCGGCACGAACCTTGCCGGAAGGAAAACTGGTTGTCGAGACCTTGCCACGGGAAGAAAACCGGGTCGAAGTGCAAATCACCGTTTCCTACAGTGAAGGGGCGAACAGGCCGCGAAGGGAATATCGGATACAACGAGTTTTTTGAAACTTTCGAGGACTGATTGATCGTCGTCGAAGATTTTTTAACGTGCGCACACTTCGTTGCCCCTGAAACGGGGCCTCCCGTTGGTTGCCCCTTTTCAATTTTTATTTGAGGGTCTATGGAAATGGCATTCTCCACTCTGCATTCCCGCCGCCGTCGCGGCTGGACGCTCGTCGAAACGGTCTTCGTTTTCAGTGCGGAAACGGTCGTGATCGGTCTCTGCGTCGGGATTTTGCTGCTGGTTTTTCAAACGCACACGAAGGAAGGACGGGGCGATCCGGCACGATGGGCCGCCCCGCGGCTTGCGGAGCAGTTTCGAGCCGACGTTCGTGCCGCAGAGGATGTGAACTTGGACGGTGCGGTGCTGACCCTGACTTTTCCGGACGACAAGGAGATCACGTACACGATTGTCCTTGAGGATTCGCCTGAAGCGACGACGCGGCGAAAGTGTGAACTGAAACGTGAAGAGCGAAACGAAAACGAGAAACCGAGCCGCGAAATTTATGCGTTGCCGGAGTATTCGGAGGCATGGTTTGAACAGGGCACAGGCCGGTATGACGGCTTGATGGCACTCCATATTTGGACCAAGCCCGTCGATCATGCCGGGACGGAGGTGGCTGCCATGCCGGCGAAAGAGAATTTGAACGGCTTTACCCGCGAAATCACAGGAACAAGTGCCGTTGACCCGAAATTTGCGGCAAATTGGCGAACGATTGTTGCACGAATGAAAAATTGACGGTCAGGGAACGAGATTGCAACGAAAAAACAGGGGCAGATTTGACAAAATCCGTTTTTGGAACAGCCATGAACACTTCACACATTCGTCGCATCAAATCCACGATTGTCCATTCCCGCCGGGGCGTGGCCTCGATGGTGGCTCTCGTCACGCTGGCCGTGGTGGCCAGTGCGGTCATGCTGTTTGCGCAGACCATCACACGCGAACTACGCCACGACGCCGCCGCTTGGGAACGGATTCAACAAGAGATTTTGGAGCAGGATATGCGGAGAGTTAGCGAAACAGACGAGGTGACGAATGAACCCTAACGACAGTATGCCATACAATACCTCCCGCCGCGCCTTCACGCTCATTGAGCTTTTGGTGGTCATTGCGATCATCAATTTGCTCATGGCCATCACGCTGCCTTCTCTGGACGTCATGCGGGAAAACGTGAGACGGAATCAGTGCCGTAGCAATCTGTCGAAACTGGTGCTGGCCGTCAAAGCCCACGAAGAGGCGATGGGGGTGTTGCCGTCGGGAACGACCAACGACGCCGGACCAGTGAGAAATATCCCAGTCGGTCAACATATCGGCTGGATAGCGCGCACGTTGCCGTTTTTGGAACAAACGCCCCTTTACGACGAAATCAATTTTGAAAAAAGCGTTTATGATACGGAAAATCGCGCTGTTTGGCTGTTCCAAGCCCCGGAAGTTTTGGTTTGCCCCTCCAACGTGCAACTCAAAACACCTTTTTCCCACTACATGGCCTGCCATGACGGCGTGGAGACGGCCATCGACACCGCCAACCGGGGCGTCTTTTTTCTGAACAGCAAACTGCGCAGCCGGGACATTGCGGACGGGAATTCCTACACGATTTGGCTCGGAGAGGGCCAAATTCCCGCTTCATCTTCACTCGGCTGGATGTCGGGCACGCCGGGAACGCTCCGCAACACGGCTGGCAAGATCAATTCCGTGCAAAAACATGCCGTCGATTGGCCGATGCCGTTTGACGGCGGCGGATGTTTCGATGCCACCCTCTTGCCCTACCAAGGCACCGAAATGCCGGGCCAGCTTTTCGTCGGCAGCTTCGGCTCGCTTCATCCCTACGGGGCCAATTTCGCGTTGGGTGATGGCAATGTCCGCATGTTGTATGTCGAGCTTGACGCCAAGATTTATGAGCAGCTTGGACGGCGCGACGACGCCGGACCGCTTTTACTGGACGAATGAGAGCCGGCACACGGTCGGAAATCCACCGAACGAAAGCCGGAAAGAAGTAAAGCGTACACGACGCTATTCAAGTGTTACAGCGAGGCGATCTCGTTGCGAATTGCCCAAAGAGCCGCCTGAGTACGATCCGCCTGCGATGTTTTCCTCAAAATATTGTGCACATGCTCTTTCACCGTATCGAGAGCGATGGCCAGCGTTTTGGCAATTTCCTTGTTGCTTCGGCCTTGAGCGAGCAAACGGAGCACCTCAATTTCCCGGCGTGTAAGTGAAGCGGCGGTTCCGGCGGGCAGACATGTTCCCCTCGCAGAAATCCGTTGCGGCGCAACCCGGCGAAGCGCATGGAGGATTTCTTCCCTCGACGCCGATTTTAACGGGCCTGATAATTCGACGACTTGACAAGCCCAGTGCCGTTGCTGAATGAACCGTTCCGGCGAAATGTCAGCAAAGGACTTTTGCCGTGTGTCGAGGAGCAAAATCTGGGGGCGATGTTCCTCCAAACCGCTTAGCAGTTCGGCAAAGTTCCGTGCCGTGCCCACGACACGGAACTCCGTGCCGCTGAAGAAGCTGTGCAGGCCAGCCAAAACCACCGGATACTCGTCGGCCAAAAAAACTTGAATCATGGCCGCCTACTCCACATGTGCCAAAAATTTTTCGTATACGTTCATGACCTGGCCGTGTTGATACTCGGTCGCCTTTCGTCGGGCTTTAGGGGTTGGGGGCAAGTCACAAAGGCAATCCGGCCTTGCCCCTCATTCCTTGCAGGCCAAGAGTTTGTTCGTGTGTATTGAATCATGCCCATGAAAGCCCCGCCATCATTATAGCTTGAAATTGAACGTGTTGTTGACAAAGAGCCAAAGACGATTACCCAGCGTTTGTGGCTCGACATGCACCTTGGCCGCCCCGGTCATGCCCACCTTGATCGACAAATCCGGGTTGTCCAGCAGCATTCGCACCCGGTACGAGGCACTATTCGGCTCTTCCGCACCTTCCTTGTTGGTTGTGGTGGGCACTTCCCCGCCTGCTCTGGTGGAAAGCTGGACGTCCAGTGCGGTCACTTTTTGCCGCTCGATCTTGTGAATGTCACCCTCAAAAGTTTTGCCGGGAAATTCGTTCAGTTTGAGTTCCACTTTCTGGCCGAGTTTCAAAAATCCGATTTTCGTTTGGTCGACCACGACGACGGCCTCCAAAAATTTTGGATCGCCCACACTGCAAAAAATCGTGCCCGGCTCAAAGGTCGCCTCCAGATTCATTTTTTCCAGCGGCGATCCCCACCACGCCGGCAACATGTTTTCCACCGGAGCCTGATACGGTTTCCACGGCGGCGATACAATTTCGCCGTCCATCGGGGCCTTGAGCGTCAGCTTTTCGTAATCCAAACACATGTTTTGATACATTTCCCGCGTGGCGGCCAACTCTTTTTCCTTGGGACCGATATGCAAAAGCGTGCTGCTGTCAAAGTTTTTGAGCACATCCATCGTTTTCAATTCCTGCTCCAGCGTCCTGACATTGCCTTTGAGTTCGAGCAATTGCGAAACCAGTGTGAGATTTTCGAGCCGACCAAGTTCTTGGCCTGCCTCGACCATCTGGCCGGGTGCCACGTCGATGCGTTTGAGCTGACTGCCGCCGGGAAAATTCGGGATGTTCGGAATGTAAACATGCTGCGAATGGGAAGCACGCAATTCCGTGATGGTCGGCGCGATGACCGTGTAGGGCAGCGGGCAAAAAATCAGGAAACCAATGAAGGCAAGGAAAAGCGACAAGGATAGGTAGAAACGTGCTTTTTTCACTTTATAAATCCTCCCTGGTACCCAGAAAAATTTGGCCACCTTGTAGAGCGGCATGATGAACAGGCTGAACAGCGACATGGCCGCGATGATATGGCCAATAATTTGCAGACCGTAGTTTTTGAACAGCGTGTGAATGAAAAACAAAATGCCCGCCATGACTACCCAGCGATAGCAAAAAGCCGCCACGGAATACAGGGCGAAGAGCACTTGATTTTTCTGCGGCAAAAACGGGTCTTCCTGCTGTTCCATGCCCAAAAACCACTGTGAGCATTTCCGGGTTAAAATTTTCGTCGCCTTTTGCCGCAGATTCGGAATTTCGAGCCAGTCCGCCATGACGTAATAGCCGTCGTAACGCAAAAGCGGATTGATGTTGAAAATGACCGTGCTGACCGAGGACACGAACATGATGTTCAAGGCCAAGTAGTTGAGCAAGCCGGGCTGGGAAAACCACCAGAGAAACGTGCAGACGGCGGCCAGGCAGCATTCGACGTAAACGCCGGCAAGCGCGATGGCAATGCGTTTCCATTTGTTCGGCAGCAGCCAAGAATCCGAAACATTGACGTAGAGGCAGGGCGTGAGCACGAGAATCATCACGCCCATTTCGTGGCATTCGCCCTTAAAATGCTTGGCCGTCAGACCGTGGCCAAATTCGTGCAGCACTTTGGTCGCTCCCAGCGTCATGCTCAGAAAAATCAAATTGACCGGACTGAAAAAGCTGTGAAATTCAGGCAATTTAGACCGGAATACGTCGAAATTGACAAGCACCAAAAGCAACGCCGCCACGCAGAAACAGAGGCAACAGACGACCGTGAACGGATGAAAAAACCAACGAACACAGGGATACATGGCCGACAAAAGCCGGTCGGGATCAAATCCCTTGAATTTGATGGATAAGATATTCGTGAATTTTTGGACAAGTTCCTGCTTTTTGCGTTTTTTGCGGCGTTTGAGCAGTTCGGGACCTTGGTTGGGCGTGGCAGCGATGAGGAGGCCGCTTTGGTGAAGCTGACCCAGAAAATGCTGAATTTCTTCGAGCGAAGTTTTTTGCGGCGGGGGATTGTTTTTCAAATTCTTCTTTTATGTCGTCGAGGCTGTGAAAGCCATCGAACATTTTCAGCATGGCGTATTCCTCTTCGTGCAGGCGAAAATAGCGTGACCCGACAGGCTCCTTGAGCACTAGGTTCGGCCTAGGTACTGCTGACGCTTGGCAATCAGATCGCTGCGCACTTTGATCGGCAGCTTTCGAGCAGAACTGGAAACAAGGCTGTCGTGAAGGGAAACCACAGGGGAAGTTGAGAGTTGAGAGTTGTTTTCGCTCTAGCCTGATTCTAGTGTTTCCTTTCGATAAATCAAGAAGAACAATGGCCAAACCTCTTCCCAACAGGCTTGAATGGAGTACGATGGGCACTGTTGTCGCCCACTTCGTTCTGTTTGCCCACGCTGTATTGAGACCTTCAGGTAAAAAGGTGAAGGGGTGACCGTTGTCTGGAATATCCAACCGCAGCCCGGTTTTAAGGGCAGGCGAGTATTGCACAGTAAAATTTTTTGACGAATATCTGTTAAATTCCCAAGTGACCATGCAATTGTTTCGCTTTTTTTCGTCAACCGTCCTCTTGTTGCTCATTGTTTTTTCGTGTCCTTGTTTTTCGGCGGAATACCGTACTTGGACTGGCAACACCGACGATTTCCCGGTCGAAGCGGTGTACCGGGGCTACTCCAGCAGAACGGCGAACGGTGTGACCACACGAACCATCTTCCTGCAAACGAAAGCAGGCGATGAGTCCCTTTCCGTGGCATTTGAAGACTTTTCAGAGGCCGACCAGAAATATCTGGAAGAATTGCTGGAGCAGGCAAGAATCGCGCGGGAAAAACGTCGGTCCACGAGCGGTGTAGAGGCAGAGGTCGACGCGGAGAAACGAGCACTTGAGAGGGAACAAATCGCGTTAGAGCGTGAGAAAGTTGCCGCCGAAAGAGAAAAATTACGCGCGGAAAAACAGGCGGCGGCAGAAGCGAAAAAAAAGGCGGAGAGAGAAAAACTCGCTGCGGAAAGGGCGGCGGCGAACGCGAAAGCAAAGGCGGCGGCGGAAAAACGCGAATCGGAACGGAAAGTGCGCGAGGCACAATACGCGGCGGAGAGGGCCGCTAGGGATGCGGCGCAGGAGAAAGCGCGGATAGAACGAGAGACGAAGGCTCGAATTGAAAAAGTTCGCAAGATGACGGAGCATCGAACATGGACGGACAATCGGAGCAAATTCAAAGTCGAAGCTCAGCTACTCGATTGCAACGACGGCAATGTTCTTCTGGAAAGGAAAGACAATAAAAAACAGGTCTCCATGCCGCTGGACAAGCTGTCGAGTCCAGATCGAGATTACGTGAAAGTTGCGATGGTGGAATTTACAAAAGAAGCCCCGGATTTCGTCCGGTATGCCAGCCCCGATAACAGCTTCGTAAGACGGATTCCCGTGACCCAGCTCTCTAAGGTTCCTCTTACCCCAACGGATGATATCCCTACGACGTGGTCGGTCGTGCCCGACCCGGCGAAAACCAAAAAAATGGATTTTATACCAACGGACGTCTATGTCGGTATGGATAAGCAGGCCGGGAGTCCTTCCCGTGCGGTTCACTTTTGTGATGACGCCTTGGAAAAAATTCTTGCCGGGACTACTTCACCGTCGTCTCACAATAATACCGCAACCAGTCAATTTGTTTTCAAAGACTTGAAAACCGGCGTGAGATTTTCGCAAACCTACCCAGTTCGCACCGAGACTTTCGGCCTTTCTCCCGATGGAACAAGAGCTTTGGTTGGACATGCCGCGGGGGCGAAAGACACCTTGATCACGTTTTTGGCGGTCATTGACACGACAAAGCATTCATTACCGTGTATTGAGGCCTTTCAACTATGGAATCAAGAGAAGGTCGCAAGCATTCGCGGGGCCCACTGGATTGACAAGGAACATATTCTCGTCGAGGCCGGCTATCTTGTGCTACTCAGGATTACAGATGGCACCGTGATGTGGAAGATGAGCGGGTATGAAGCAAAATTGTCACCGGGCAAAAAATATTTTGCTGCGATAAACAAAGGCCGCGTCTTTCTGGCAGAATCACTGACCGGCAAATTGGTCGGCGGCATCACGCTGCCCCTTGGCAACGGTTCGCTGAAGCAATTGGTCTTTTCCCCGGATGGCAAAAAACTCGCTAAGCCGGTATCCGTCTTTGGTGGTTGGATGATTCAGGTGCAAGACATGGAAACCGGTGTCGCCGGAGAACCGTTCTATGTTCCCGGCACGCACTTCGCCCACACGTGCTTTTGGGTCGATAATACCCATCTACTGGCTACCGGCGTCTGTTCTGGAAGTCGCGGTTCGACCGAGGGCGGCCCTACTTTGAGCGTGGCTCTTCCCGGCTATAAGGACATTGTAGCGGTGCTTGTCGATGTCGACGCCCAACTACCGGTCTGGGCGTATTCTTATCCTTCTACCGGCTACTTGCGGGACGAGTGTTTTTTTGCCGGGCGACTCTGGCATTGCGATGTAGTGGCAAACGAATGGTTTAGACTGAACAGTATGGAATTTCCGCCACGGGCCTTGCCCCGACTCCCACCGCTGACGGACGAACAGAAATACTTCGTGCAACCGGGTCACGCCGTAAAACTGGTGGTCGACGAAGCCGTCCCGGACGGCGACAAACTGCGTGATTATTTCACGACGATGTTGACGGATAACGGTCAGAAAATCGCGTTTGACGCACCGCTCGTATTGAACGTGCGGATTGTCACGGGAATGCCCGTGGAAATTTCCTATCTCTCGGAGTTGGATTATCGTCGCAAACAGTCTGCCGAACGATACACAGGCCGCATGGGAGCCGTGAGTCCAAAATTGAAGGAATACTTTGAAAAAGAAGCTAAAGTATTGGCTAAGGCTTTCTTTACCCCACGCACCTATATCGTTGAGTACGTGAAGGACGGACAGACGCTTTGGAACGTCAATGCGGCAATGTACAAACCCATCATATCCTATGATGATTTTCCGAAAATCACCTTAGTCGACCGCATGAAAGTCCTCGGTATCGACGACGAAACCATCCAAGACGTTATTGCGAAAATATTTCAAAGCGGTCTGCCGCCAGACCTGACAACCAACCTTCTGAACGTTCCCGATGTTAGCAACGAAACCACCCAGAAAATCCTTACGGAAAAATCAAAGCCCACATCCGAATGGTTTTTCTGCGTCAAAATTCCGCCGCAAATTCCGTATGACAAGATGGGAAGGTCACAGCTCCATCCATGAACGATATTTTAAGAAGACCCGCCGCAGGCTCTTTTCAAATCATCGCACAATTTTCGCATTTCATCGCCGTCAAACCCACTGATAAGATAATACGTTTTCCGATTATGTTCAAGCGACAAGTCGAACAATGGCCGGCCATGACGGTCCGTGGCGGGTAAGCAAACAAAACGGAAGTCCGGGCCGTGTTCGAGGAGATGATCGCGGAATTGCCCGTCTTTGACGGTAATATCGCCTTCGGGATGAAGCACAAAGCGGGTCTGATGTTTCATCTTTCGATGCAGATACGTCGCCAGTCCCACGGCGAAGGCGGTTTGAAGCATTCCATACACGATCACCAAGATGATCAATGTCGTGAGCTGATATGAAAAAAACCACCACCAAAGCCCTGCCGCTAGAACAAGAATAGGAAACACGACGGCCTCCACGGCAAAGGCCAAGACCGTCAATTTGCGGATGGTCACGGGAAAATCCGGCCCGATAAGGACATACCCATCCCGCTCAATCAGTTTTATCGAGGGGCGATACAGAATACGCCGCCGCAGAGTGTTGTCATGCCTGTTCATTCAACGTGCCGAGGACTGTGTCCCCGGAGTATGCTCAAGACGGATGAGTTTTTCCGTCCTTGGTTTGCATGGCTGTTTTCACCGCGGGAAAACAGGGGTTATACGGTAAACGATGTCAATAGTACGTTTTGCGACAATCTCTTTCCAGCCTCATCCGCAGGTTTTTCGTGTTGCCGTGGCCGTGATGTCCTCACTTTTGCCAATGTCTCGCTTCATTTGCTGCACAAGAGCTTCCGCAGAATCGAAGCGAATACTGCCTCGTAGCCACGCATAAAAATCAACATGCAGCGTCCGGCCATAGAGGTCGCCGCTAAAATCATGCACAAATGTTTCGATTCGCTCGCCCGATGCGTCGCTCGACACATCGAACGTCGGATTGGGGCCGATATGAGTTGTTGAGGCATAACGCTTTTCCCCAATGTGGGTCACGGTTGCATAGAGGCCTCGTTTGGGAAAGACGGTTTCCACATCGCTGAGATTGGCCGTCGGGAAACCGAGCGTTCGTCCACGCCGGTCTCCGCTCTTGACCGTCCCCGTCATGCGATAGGGTTTTAGCATCAGCTCGTTGGCCTCGATAATCCGACCGTCACGGAGAAGTGAACGAATGCCACTGCTGGAAATGACATGGCCATCCCTACAAACCGAGGCGAGAATATCCGTTTCAATCCCGGTTTCTGCCCCCAAAAGCTGCAAAGTTCGGGCATTCCCGGCCTGCCCCCGTCCGAAAGCGAAATTCCGGCCTTCGACGATGGCCTTGGCATTGAGCTTATTTTGAAACATGTCAAAGAAAAAGGCTTCGGCACTCTGCTCAAGCAACTCTCGTGTCGTCGGAAGGATAACGAGGGCATCAAGTTCCAGCGTCTGGATCAATTCGATTTTTCGCGTGAGCGTGCAGATCGAGCGCAACTCCGAATTTGGGCGAAGGACCTGAACCGGCGGCGGGTCAAAGGTCATCACGATGGCCGGAACGCCTAACTTCGCCGCGCGACTCTGGACGCAACGAATCGTCTGGACATGGCCTGGATGAATTCCGTCGAATTTCCCAAGGCTGACAACACCGCCTCGTAGTGCGTCAGGAATGGCATCTAGGTTGCGGATGATCTGCATGTCGGATTTTGCACTGGAGCGAGATCGGAATTGGTTCAGGGGGACGAAGACCGAACAAGCCGCGACCGGCAGGAGTGCGCACTCGCCGCGGCACTCCAGACCATCTCTTGAAACGCCCTAGTCCTCTTCGGTTGGTTCTTGGAAAACCGTTTCAAGTACCCGCGTATTCCGCTCGACGGACAAAACAACGCGATGCATCTCCACTCCGTCACTGCCTTCGGCCTCGATAGGAAAAATGGTTCGCTTTTCCGGCATGGGGAAACGCACCAAAAACGTCCCGTCCGGGCCTGTAGGAATAGGCTCATTCCGAATCGACACCAGCACACTTGGATCGGTTTGCCCACGAATAATCAGGTCGGCGTCGACATTAAACTCAAAGTTTCGCCTCGTTTTATCGAGTGCCATCTTATTCCGAGCCGCACGATACCGCGACAGCATCGTCCCGGACATAGAGCGGCCAAGTTGCTCTTCGAGCACTTTTTTTAGCTCATTATTATTGGTTTCGCCGCTGCTGAGCCGATAAATACGGCCAATATCCTCCTCGACGCTACGCCAGTTTCCGTCCAAGCCGACGGCAATTCGCCGTTGTGGAGTCTCCACAACATTGCTGGAAACGAGCGGATGAAATTTTTGCCCCTGGCCGATATAGCCCACTTCAACCTGAAACTTTGACGGAGGATCATCAACATCAATATACCAGTGATTGACTCCGCCGTGAATACGGAAGTCTCGAATCCAAACTCGACGCGGATGGCTGGAGCCGTCTGAGTCAATCCGGTAGTGGCGAAGAACGGGAAAAGCACTGTGCCAGAAATGCCCCAGTGAAACTTCAGCCCGCTTCAGCGTTTTCACGCTCAGTTCCCAGTACGCTTGCAGCCAGTACGAATCACGAACCAACAAGACCAACTGGTCATTGTGCCCAGCCGAAGCACACAAGGCAAGTCCGCGTGGAACTGTCGTAGATGCCGCACCTGCCCTATGGTCTCTATTCCCCTTCCTCCTCGATGAAACGGGATGCCGCTCTTTGTCCAAACGACGCTTTTGTTCCGAGGATGTCTTTGCCGGAACTTCCTGGGCACTCTTGGAACTCGCTGCGGCAATCGGGGATTGCAGGCGAAGCTGTATCGCATCACGCCCGGCTTTTGTTCGGGATTTTTGCACCAGTGAGCGAACAAGCTCCTCTTTTCGCATTCCATGCCACCCGGCGACCTTCGCGGCACAGGCAATCTTTCTCAAATCTTTTACAGTCAATGCGTTTAGCTCTGCGGTACTTGCCACGTTTCACCTCGGTATGCCGTCCAAAAAAGCAAATGCAAATTATTTTTCAGCGTCTGATGCTCAGCAACCCAATGCAAAGCCCAGCGACAGCGTGAATTATCCCTCTTGCTTATTTTAACAGATTGTGGGTGATAATCAACTAATCTCGCAAAAAAATATCGCGGTTTCATGTCGAAACTCCCATGAAAGCCGGTCACAACCCTCATTCCTGCCCAAGTCAACAATTTTTTCTCAATCTTTTTTTCGCCCCATCTCCACATTTCGATTTCCTGTCCTATAATGATGGTAATAAACGATGACAATCAGTGGCTAGGGTTTCCTCGTGTCGGATTTGCGTTGTCGATGGTGTTCCGATGAAATGCCATGAAAGATGATCGTTCTCCATTGGCCGTTGGCTATGCTTGGGCAGCTAGGATCACCGGGATCGGAATCGAATTCGTCATTCCCATCCTAGTGGGCGTTTGGCTTGATCGGCTGTTGGGGACGCTGATCGTTTTCCTGCTCGTGGGATTATTCTTCGGGATGGGGATCGGTTTTATTCGCTTGCGTGAAATTATCCGGCAAGCACAAAAACCATGACGGTTATACTGACAACGGTGGCAGAGGGGGTGGTGACGGCCATCGTACTTTGTCTGAGCGGTTTCCTGCTTTCCATGAGGGCGACCCGCGTCGTTGAGAAGAAGTTGTTGCATCGCGGTCAATCGCCGGGAGCCTCCGGCCTTTACGCCGGGATGTTGGTGCGATTGTTGGTCGCCGGTTTCGGTATCATTGCCGTATTTTTTTTACTCGGCAAAGAACGAGCCGTGCCCTGTGCCCTGGCCATGCTGCCGTTGTGTTTCCTTGAAGTGATGTGCAGTATGGCAGTCCACTTGCGACGCATCAAACATCAGAAGCAAAGTGCCGGAGAGGTCGGTTGTGTGCGACCGGCCTCTCCGGGCAGACATAAGGATTCATAAAGTATATGAGTGGAATTGACGCCGAAAAACTCGTTGGCGATCTCGCCAGTCACGTCAAGGATACGGAGAGTTTTCATTTTCCGTTTTGGCACCCAAACATTCCTGAGACACTGACACAGCTCGGCATCACCAAATTTGTGGTGGTCGAGTTGGCCGTGCTGGCCGTCATGGCTGCGATTTTCATTCCGCTGGCCGCTAAAATCAAGAGTGGCACGCCCATCCGGGGTCGGTTTTGGAATATGATCGAGGCCATGCTCGTTTTTCTCAAAGAGCAAGTGATCGAACCGTCGATTGGCAAGAAAAACGCCGGTCCCTACGTCCCCTATCTCTGGGCCTTGTTCTTCTTCATTTTATTTTGCAATCTGGCGGGCATGGTTCCTTGGGCGGGCACGCCGACCGGTTCGCTTTCGATTACCGTAGTTTTGGCCTGCTCGACTTTTGCCGTGGTGCTTTACACGGGCATGAAGCACCACGGGGCGGGCGGTTATTGGCTCGGCCTCGTGCCGCAGATGGATTTGCCCTACGGACTGGGTTATGTTTTGAAGCCGATGCTCTTCGTCATCGAAGTTGCTTCACTTTTCATTAAGCATATCGTGCTGTCAATTCGTCTGATGGCCAACATGTTTGCCGGTCATTTGATCTTGGCTGTGCTCTTGGCGTTCATTTCTTTGACCGCCGGAACGCTGATACTTTGGATGCCGGTCACAATCGGTAGTATCGGAATGAGCGTGGCCGTCAGTTTTCTCGAATTGTTCGTCGCCTTCCTGCAAGCCTATATTTTCACGCTTTTATCGTCCATTTACATTGGAATGTCCATTCATCAACATTAACGGTGTAAGGTATTAGGTGTAAGGTGTAGGGCACGCGAAAAAACCATCTCTACACCCTACATTCCACACCCTACACTCCACACCTTTCACCTTTTAAGGAGATTTTTTGTGAACAAATTTGCCAAAATTGCCGTGCTTCTGTTCGTTTTCGCCGTGATCTGTATGCCCGCCGTCGCTTTGGCCCAAGGGGGTGATGCCGCTGCTCCCGCCGCCGCTTCAAGCCGAATGCTCGCCTATATCGGTTGCGGTATCGGTGCAGGACTGGCCGTCATCGGTGGTGGTCTTGGTATTGGAAAAATCGGTGCCAGTGCCGTTGAAAGCATGGCCCGGCAGCCGGAAATTGCCGGTGCCATTCAGACGGCCATGATTATCGCCGCCGCTCTCATCGAAGGTGCGACGTTGCTTGCCGTCATCATCTGCTTGCTCTGTTTGTTTTTGTAAAATCGGCTTGTTCGAGCAATTTGAGCGATTGAAGTGCCAAACGTGATATTTGGCGTTCCCTTCTCCCTCCGGGGGAAGGTTGGGATGAGGGATTTGTCTTCCTTGAAAGGGCTGCCCCTACTCACCCTAACCTATCGGCCACGCCGCTCCCAAAGGGAGAGAGGAATAGTTACTTGCTTTTCACACGAAATACAAATAATGAACAAAAACACCTTATTTTTAAGCATTGCAATCGCCCTGTTCGCCGTCGTGCTTGGCGTCCCGGCTTTTGCGGCCGGAGGACATGGAGGGGAAGCGAATCTAAGTCCTATCGATTTCAAAGCCGAGACGGCCGTTTGGACGCTCGTGATTTTTCTGATCGTCGTCTTCGTGCTCGGAAAATTCGCGTTCAAACCCATTGCCCAAGCACTTGATGCGCGGGAAAAAGCGGTGGCAGACAACATCGACTCCGCGGCGCGCGCCAACGAGGAAGCCAAAAACCTGCTCGAACAATACCGGCAGAAGCTGGCCGACTCAAAAGATGAAGTGCGGCAGATTTTGGAAACCGCCCGAAACGACGCTCAGCGAACCGCCGATGGCATTGTCGCCAAAGCCCGCGAGGCCGCTCAAATGGAACAGAGTCGGGCCGTTAAAGACATTGAGGCCGCGACCGATGCCGCCTTGCAAAGTATCGCCGAGCGAAGTGCCACGCTGGCCACCAGTTTGGCCGGTAAAATGATACGTAAAGAAGTCACCCCCGAAACGCACCGCGATCTGATCGGGGTGGCACTTGAAGAATTTATCAAAAATTAGTGACTAACCACTGGTGACTGGTGACCAAAGCGGAGGCTATCACTAATCACAGTTATTAGTCACTAGTTGCTAGTCACTAGTCACTATGTCAGATTCCCAGTTTGCCGCCGAATTTCACGCCGACATTGCCGTCGAAAAGATCGCCGAGGTCTATGCCGAAGCGTATTTGAATGCCGCGCAGGAGCACTCTGTTCAAAACCAAAGCGTCTCGCAGGATGACGCCGTCGCGGAATTCGAGTCGTTTATCAACGTGCTCCGCTCACAGCCGAAATTCGCGGACATTATCGCCTCGGCCATGGTGTCCGGCGAAGAAAAATTGGCTCTTCTGGCGAAAGCGGTTGGCCCCCAAGGGGCTGCGCAGCCTGCGTCGCCGCTTTTCTGGAACTTTCTGCGCATCGTGGCCAAGCGGAATCGGCTTGACATTTTATCGGCCATCTGCAAAGAGTGCCGAACACAATTGGATGAACTGCGTGGTCGCGTTTCCGTGACGATTACCTCCGCCGCGGAACTGGACGATCCGATTTTGGAAAAACTAACCGGCAGGCTCCGCGATGTTTTGGGCGGTGAGCCGGTCATAAAAAGCGTCGTTGATCCTGAAACAATCGGCGGCCTTGTCGTTCGCGTTGGAGATACCATCTACGACGCTTCCATTCTTACTCAACTTAAAAATGTTCGTCAACAAATGATTGACAGGAGCGCACATGAAATTCAACGCCGACGAGATAGCTTCCGTAATTCAGAAGGAAATTGAACAATACGAACAGAAAATCGATGTCCGTGAAGTTGGCCGCGTTCTCGAGGTCGGCGACGGAATCGCTCAGATTTATGGTCTGTCCGGTGTCATGGCCGGGGAAATGATCGAATTTCCCAACGACGTGATGGGGATGGCCTTTAATTTGAACGATAACTCTGTCGGTGCGATCATTCTGGGCGACTACCTCAAGTTGGAGGAAGGCGACGAAGCTAAAACGACGGGAAAACTGCTCAGTGTGCCCGTCGGTGACGCCGTGCTTGGCCGCGTCTTGGACCCGCTGGGCAACCCGCGAGACGGCAAAGGACCGGTTGCGACCAACGAATTTCGTGATGTCGAAAGCATGGCTCCCGGCATTGCCGACCGCCAGCCCGTGCGTGAGGCACTGCAAACCGGTATCAAAGCTATCGACGCCATGACGCCCATTGGCCGCGGCCAGCGTGAATTGATCATCGGTGACAGGAAGACCGGCAAAACATCGGTAGGAATCGACACGATTATCAATCAGAAAGGCACGGGCGTGAAGTGTTTTTACGTAGCCGTCGGTCAAAAAGATTCGACCGTGGCCGGTATTATTGAAACGCTGCGTGCCAATGGAGCCATGGATTACACGACGGTCATCGTGGCCGGTGCCAGTTCGCCCGCCCCGCTGCAATACATTGCTCCGTATGCCGGTTGTGCGATGGCCGAGTATTTCATGTACAAAGGCGAACACACGCTGGTCGTTTACGATGACTTGTCGAAGCAGGCCGTGGCGTACCGGCAAATTTCGCTGCTCATGCGGCGTCCACCGGGCCGCGAAGCGTTTCCGGGCGACATCTTCTACTGTCACAGCCGCTTGTTGGAACGGTCGGCCAAGCTGTCGGATGAGCTGGGCGGCGGCAGTTTAACGGCACTGCCGATTGTCGAGACGCTGGAAGGCGAGGTGTCGGCGTACATTCCGACGAACGTGATTTCGATTACGGACGGCCAGATTTATTTGCAGCCCGACTTGTTTTTCCGGGGGCAAAGGCCGGCCATGAACGTGGGTATTTCGGTCAGCCGCGTTGGTGGATCGGCCCAGATACCGGCCATGAAGCAGGTGGCCGGCGGTATGCGGCTCGACATGGCGGCCTTCCGGGAATTGGAAGCCTTTGCCCAGCTTGGCACGGACTTGGATGCGGCCACGCAAGCACGGCTTGATCGCGGTTATCGGATTAACGAGTTGATTAAACAGGGCTTGTGCAAGCCGATGAACGTGATCGACCAAGTTTTTGTCATCTACGCCGGCACGCACGGCTTTTTGGACAAAATCCCGACCACGGACGTGCTGCGTTGGGAAAGCGAGTTCCTACAATCGCTGCACGATACGAACAAGCCGCTTTGGGATAAAGTGAACGAAAAGCGCAAACTCGACGACGAACTGACGAAGGAAATGGACGGGGTGTTTGAGAAGTTCAATCAGAGTTTTGTGTAACTTTCAATCAGGGCCGGGATGGAACGCATTGTCACCTATCCTGAGCTGGGAGAAATAAAGCAAAATGATATTCGTAGTATTATTGTAAAGCCGTATCAATTATTTTATCAAGTAACGAAAACAGAGATTATTGTCATTACCGTTTGGGACGGCCGGCGGAATCCAGAAGATTTGAAGTTGGGGTGACGGCATGGACAAAAAACTGCTTGCCGAGATTGAAGAACGCCTTCCAAAATTACGGGGTTATGTGAACAGATTTGGGATGTTCAAAATTGACGCAACAAAAATTATTGCAGGAACGGTCGATGCCGTTATTCCTCTTATGAGCCTTGTCCTCGAACAACAAAAAGAAATCGATGCGTTAAAAAAAGAGATTGCATCACTGAAACGACAATAAGTCTTACAGGCCGCCAAAACTTTCAACTCAAAATTTTAACTTCTAGCTCCTGACTCCTCCCAACAATGGCCAAATCACGAGCACTTGACAAACGACGCAAGTCAGTACGAAATATCCGCAAAATCACGCGGACGATGGAACTTGTCGCCACGGCCCAGTTCAAAAAATCCATGGAACTGGCCATCGCCGCCGATGCCTACACGCAAAGGCTTGTCGACATGGTGAACGATCTGTCGCATTCAGGCGAAGAGCTTTCGCACCCGCTTTTGGTGGAACGCAAACAGCCGAAAAGCCAAAAAGATGTCACGCTCCTCGTGCTCAGTGCGAATCGCGGCATGTGCGGCGGCTTCAATGCCGGTATCATGCGACTGGCCGCCCAGCGATTGACTGAGTTACAAAAAGACTACAACGGCGTGAGCCTCGAAGTCTCCGGCAAACGCGGTATCGCTGCCTTCAAGTTCAAAAAAGCGAAAATCGATTGCGAATATCTTGATCTTCAAGACAAGCCGCAAATCGAACAAATCATGGAACTTGCGGAGCACTACGTCGAAGATTTTCTGGCCGACAAAATTGACCGGCTTGACGTTTGTTACATGAAATTCGAGTCGATGGGCAAGCAGTATCCCGTCATTGAGACGCTTTTGCCTCTGGCCGAGCTGACGAGCGAAGGAGATGTGAACGCCGTGAAAGAGGAGGTCAAAGTCGATTTGAAGCGGGCCGCCTTGGTCAAACAGGCGGACGCCGTGAC
>QMCD01001127.1_pt1 | contig 17835 bp, 10 predicted proteins | sample 1821841 | NCBI WGS metagenome assembly QMCD01 (sample SAMN01991225, study PRJNA193472) | Termite gut metagenome, whole genome shotgun sequencing project. | isolation source: worker | host: Macrotermes natalensis
CGTTCCATCAGCTCGTCAATGCAGGGTTTCATCAGTTGGCACGACACCTTCACGATGAAAAAACTCACCAGCAAAGCTGCCAGCGGATCAAGGAATGTCCATTTTTCACCTAAGAGAATGGCGCCGCCAATACCGATAATGGTAGCCACAGATGAAAATGCATCGCTACGGTGGTGCCAGGCGTTAGCCATCACGGCGTCCGAGCGGAGTTTCTTTCCCCGCACCACGGTGTACCAATAAAGGGCTTCTTTAAAGATAATGGACACAGCAGCGGCTATCAGTGCCAGCATGCCGGGGCGAGCCAACGTTTCGCCATGCAGCACGCCCCAAATATTCTCCGCACTGCTCCACGCAATGCCCACACCCACCAGCAAGAGCACAAAGCCAATCATGAGCGTAGCCATGGTTTCAAACTTGCCGTGCCCGTAATCATGTCCCTTATCTTTCGGTTTATTGGCAATGTGCACAAACACCACTACAATCACATCGGTAAAAAAATCGGAGAGCGAATGTACAGCGTCGGCCACCATGGCAGCGCTGTGTCCAAGGATGCCGGCCACAAATTTAAACGCCAGTAGCATAGCGTTCACTATGCCCCCCACAATGGTTACCTTGAAAATAGCCCGTTCACGTTGTTTATCTGTCAATATATTATTGTTCGTAGTCATATCAAAGCATTTTATATACAAAGATAGAAAAAAACAGGACATGTCCGGAACAAAACAAAAAATTACTTATATTTGCAACGTTAAAATGTCGGTTATATGCTTAGAATGTGGACGAAAAGACGGCGTACAATACCGGTAGATACTATCTGCCGCAATTGTGGCACACAAACTGTGGGTCGTTATTGCCATGTGTGCGGACAGGATATTTTCGCCGGACAGGGACAACCTGTGCTGAAATTTATCGGGCAACTGCTGACGAACGCTTTTGCACTCGACGGCAAAACGCCGGTCACGCTATGGTCACTGATTGCCCGGCCGGGCTTCCTGGCGAATACCGCATAGGGCGCATCAACCGCTATGTGCATCCGGTAAAGCTGTTCTGGATGGCGACACTGATTTTCTTCGCCCTGCTAATTGCCCAGGTTGATGCCCAAGAAGACAGGAAAAGGGCTGCACAGCAGGACACCACTACCGAACTGCCGGTTGCTGCAAAAGACAGCGAAAATAATTCATCGCCGTCCCACTCCGACGATAAGTTTGACTTGGCTAAAAGCCGCGCATATATTGCCAAATACGGCCCCTTCGCCGTGTTCCTGATCATTCCTGTTTTTGCCCTGTTGCTGGCGCTATTTTTCTGGCGCAACAAATTCTACTACATGTACCACATGGTGTTCGCCCTGCATTTCCACACCTTTCTGTGGATATATTTTAGCCTGCTGTATGTAGTTGACATTTTCACGCCCGAGCTGCAATTTCCGGACCTGCTGTCGTGGCTGCTATTTTTCATTCCGGGCGTTTACCTGAGTGTAGCGTTTCACCGCTTCTACCTCACCAAAACAAGGTGGAACGCCGTGTGGAAGGCCATTGTCATTTCCCTGCTGTATATATTCCTGAACCTTATATTCATTGTGGCCTTAACCTTTGCCATCCTGCTAATATTTTTTCCGGAGAAATTGTAGCAGGCTAAAATTTACCCCTCCCGTAACTGGTTTGCAATATCCGGGAAAATGATTATCTTTGTACTCATAAAATGAAACACCGTATCCTGATAGTAGAAGATGACGCCGCGTTTGGCGCTATGCTCAAAGGCTGGTTTGAACGCAACGGCTACACCGCACGGCACTGCTCAACGGTGGCCGCCGCAAAGCAGGAACTCAACGCCAATAGCTATCACCTTATCCTGAGCGACCTGCGGCTACCCGACGGCGACGGCATTATACTTCTGCAATGGATGAAGGAGCAACGCCAATCCACGCCCTTGATAATTATGACCAGCTATGCAGAGGTGCAAAGCACTGTGGCAGCTATAAAGTTAGGCGCCGAAGATTATTTGGAAAAACCTATCGTTCCGGGCGTACTCAAAGAAAAGATTGAGCAGGCGCTGGCAAAGCCTGCCGGGCCTGCAAAAGAGCCGGTAAAGCAGGTAAAAAAAACACCGGAAGGCCTTGTGACCGGCAACAGCGCTATAGCCCGGAAGATGTATGAACAGATCGTAAAAATAGCCCCTACAAAGTTATCGGTGTTGATCCTCGGCGAAAGCGGCACAGGCAAGGAATATGCTGCAAAGATGATCCATGACCACAGTCCGCGGAGCAATCAGCCTTTTATAGCCGTGGATTGCGGCAGTCTTTCCAAAGAATTGGCGCCGAGCGAACTCTTCGGGCACCTCAAGGGATCATTTACGTCGGCCATAGATAATAAAACAGGTGTGTTTGAACAGGCCAACGGCGGCACGGTGTTTTTAGACGAAGTAGGCAACCTGCATTACGAAGTGCAGGCGCAACTGCTCAGGGCTTTGCAGGAGCAGAAAATACGCCGTGTAGGTGCGGCCGGTGATATAGCTATAGATGTGAGAATACTCGCGGCTACCAATGAAGATCTGGAACGCGCTATTACCGGCGGACGCTTCCGCGAAGATCTATACCACCGCCTCAACGAGTTTTCGCTTCTTGTACCGCCCTTGCGCGAGCGGGGACACGATATTCGACTGTTTGCCGAAGAGTTTTTAAAGCAGGCCAATGAAGAACTGGAACGAGATGTCAAAGGTTTTGCTTCCGACACCATGCGTTTACTTGAAAAGCACCACTGGAGCGGCAACCTACGCGAACTCCGCAACGTGGTGCGGCGCGCAGTGCTCTTCGCTGCCGGGAATGAGATAATCCCCAACGACCTGCCGGTGTTCAACGAGCCGAAAACGGACGACTTTGCACTTTTTCCGGGCAATGAAAAGGAGCAGATTGAAGCGGCATTACACAAGGCCAGGGGCAATAAGACCTTAGCGGCACAGTTGTTGAAAGTAGACCGCAAAACATTGTACAATAAGATGCATCAATACGGCATTAAACTTTAATGGCCAATATTTCCGCCACATCATCCCGCCAATTTTCGTAGGCCCCACTGCGGTGAGCATCCATCCGGCGCAAGGCTTCCGTGGGATAATTCATCTGTGCAAACATCGGGAACATTTTGTGACAAACAGCCTGGGCCTGCTCAAAGTTATTGCCGGCCAATGCTTGACTGAGCGCAGCAAAATTCTCCTCAACGGAGGCGCGGAAAAGCGCCATGATCTCTTCGCAGTTATCGCCCAACAATTCATCGAAGGCTTCGCTCCCACCCACAAGCCCGCGCAAGGTAGCTATAGTAAACGGCTTGGCTAAAAATCCGGCAAAGCCCAACTCAGCAGCTTTCTGTGCTGAAAAATCCGTGCGGCCGGTCATGACCACCACCGGCACGGAACCGGCGTTATGCAATATGTCAAGTCCTGAAACATCCCCCATTTCCATATCGGTGATGATTAATTCTTCATCGCTATCTACCACCTGATGCCCCAGTTTCACCAACATCTCCGACACCACTTTCACCACCACCGGATCATCATCGTACACCTTAATCCGTCGAGCGCTCTGCTGTATGGATTGCGACGAGTGTTCTATGGAGATGGTCAAAAGAATAGCCGTGCCCTCTCCCACCCTCGACTTCACCGTAATTTTTCCGCCGAGCAGTTCCGTCAATCCCCTCACCACAAATAGGCCCAAGCCGGTACCGTCCGCCACCGTATTATTCTCCTCAATGCGGCTGAACGGCATAAACAGTTGCGATAACTTATCTTCGGGAATACCCACCCCTGTATCTTTCACTTCCACGTACAAGCTATTGTCATTTACCTTTGCGCTAAATATCACCGAACCGATATTGGTATATTTTATGGCATTCGACACCAGATTAATCACCATTTGTTTGAGTTTCACCCTGTCGGTGCGAATCCTCACATCGTCGGCCGTGAATGAAAGGACAAGCGCCTTTTGAGCGGCCAGCGGAAGAAACATATTGTAAATATCCGTCAATAAATCCCGCAGGTTAATATCCGACATACTCTTTTGCAACGTACCCTGCTCAAGACTCGAAAACTCCAGCAAATTCTCCAACAACGAGAGGATATGCTCCGATGAGTTTTGCATGGAACGCACATTTGGATCACTTTTCATTAGCGCCAGGTAGCCCAGCACCGAATTGAGCGGGCTCTTAATATCGTGCGACACAGCCAACAATAATTTGTGACGGCTTTCCATGATGCGGCGCGTGCGCTCATTGGCGACTTCCAAAGCCTGATGCGCCCGCCGGCCCTTATTGACATCCATAATAATCATCCCGATAAACACAAACATCAACGCCAGCGCCAACACTCCGCTAATGGTGGAATAGATGTAGTTGCGACCTACAGCTTTTTCGCTACGATCAATCATGGCCAGTGTGGCATCCAGCGTCTCCCTGTGAAATTCAAGTAACAGCGCGGACACTTCTGTGGCTATGTCCCTGTCGGAAGAAAGCAATGCACCCACCTGTTTTTCTATTTTCTTTATATTCCGCTCATACACTTTTTGTGCTTTCTGCGCCACATCGCCCACCTCGGATATAATCCCCAGGCTGTCATTCCGTACAGTCATGACCGTGTCCATCCACTGGTTCACCACCACGGACACGGAATCCCTGCCCGGACTGAACACTTCGGCCAGTCGTCGGAAAAATCCCTTGCGGGGCACGGCACTGATCACCGTATCTTTTTGTACATTTAAAACATAGGACGTGTCTTCCGTTACATGTAGCGCATACTCCCGCAGCAGTTCGTTGATAATCGTCACCGGATTTCTTTCGGCGAATTGAAGGTTGAGCCTGGCGATATGCTGCGATTGCTCACGGAGTAAGGTATCGATCCCGCGCAATCGCTCTTCCTCATTCGGCTTAAGCTGTATAATGGTTTTTATTAGTTCTCCGATGGTGTCGACAGATTGGATATAATTATCAAAATACCTTTCGTTTTTTGTCGACAGGTAAAGGCCTACCGATGCTTGCGCATCACTCACGGCAAACATCAAATCGTTGACGGACAATAGCAGCGCATGCTGGTTTTCTACTTCAAGGCGGTGAGCAGAAATATTTTTGCGCAGGTTGTTCAAATAAATCGCCATGGCCGCCACAGCCAAAGCCACTATAATGTAAACAATTGCCGCCTGGAAACCAATTTTATATTCAATACGCTTTGCCATAGCACAAAGATAATGATAATTTCCACAGTCGAAACGGGGAAAATTTCCTCAATATTCCACACAATTCCACAGTTATAAAAACCGGTGATATTAATTATAATACATTGATTATATTTTATTTGCAAATTAAAGTTAAAAATGGCACATGCATTGTAATTATTCTAAGTAACAAGATCAATAATTAAATTTTAACCAAATAAATAAATACAAACATGAAAAAAATTATTTTATCCGCAATTCTTTTGGTTGGCTGTGCAGCCTTCGTTAATGCCCAAGAGCCTGAAAAAGCCCAAGCTGCCGCCACAGAACAAACCGCTGTAGCCAACGACTTCAAAGAAGTAACGTTTGACAGTCTCAGCGAAACAGTTCAAACAGCAGTAAAAACACTGGCCGGTGAAACTTTTGAAACTACGAAAGTAGAATTCGATGCCAAGGTTGAACTCACGAAAGTTACCTTTACGAACAAAAGTGACAAGAGTGTGAAATCCGTTACCCTCGACAAAGAAGGTAAAGAATTAGCTGCTCCTGCTGCCAAATAATTTTGGCGTTTTTTTTGAGATTAGTTTTAAAAAGGTTTTTTTAAGGCGGAATGAATAATCATTCCGCTTTTTTATTGAAAAAATCGATTGCACCCGCAAAGAGTTTGGCATGAAAGTTGCTGCCTTTGTTAAAGTTATCACATCTTTAGTCGAACCAGACAGTATAATCATGTGATACAGTATTCGTGACAGAAAGCTAAACTAAACGGCTCATGACTACAATCAAACACAGGACCAAATACCAGCTCATCTCGGGCATTGCCATATTGGTCCTTTGTTTGTTGGCGTGCCCCCGATCCGCGTATGCACAAAGCAAAAAGACAACCATTTGGGTGATAGGATACGAAGATCACCCGTTACTTGACTTAAAGAAAAATAAGATAGTGGCTGAACCCGAACAGCATCCGTTGTTCGCCTTAAAGACCAATCTGCTTTTCGATGCTGTGTCGGCGATCAACGTGGAAGTCGAAATCCCCATAGGTAAACGCTGGTCGGTGGCCGGAGAGTGGGTATTCCCGTGGTGGCTGTATGAGAAAGAGCAGTACGCCCTGCAAATGGGCAACGGCAACCTCGAAGTGAAATATTGGTTCGGCGACCACCGAAAACACGGACGGTTAACAGGTTGGTTTATTGGACTTTATGGCGGTGGCGGGTATTACGACATTGAGTGGAAAGTCCAAGGCCGGCAAGGAGAATTTTGGCACGCCGGCCTCAGCGGCGGATATGCCCTTACTATTAACAGGCGTGGGAATTGGCGGATGGAATATACGCTCGGGCTCGGTTATATGGGTACCGGCTACCGCGAATATGTCCCTGAAATGGGCGCGGACAACCGGTGGCATTTGATGCGCCGGGGCGGCGGACATCTTAACTGGATTGGCCCTACACGGGTGAAAGTATCCCTTATGTGGATGATCAATTACGGTCATAGAAGAAAGGGAGGTGAGCGATGAAAAGGAGGACAATAATATTGATCCCTGCCATCGCCGTCGCGATGCTGCTCTTCATGGCCTGCGAACGCCGTCCGCTGGATGATAATCCCGGCATTACGGCGCTGATTCCGGTAAAGATAGACTGGAGCCAATCAAACATACCCGTGACGAATATTGACGGCGATGGCTATGTGCACCGCGTTTCACTGCGTTTCTTCCCTAAGGACGGCTCTGCCGCTTTCGACCGCTACCTCGAAACAAACGTTATGGAGGGGGAGATCAGTGTTCCCGTCGGCGACTACTCAGTAGTCGTTTTCAACGAAGCGGTGGACGACATCTATTGGGGAGATGCGATCCGGTTCAGCAACGTGAACAGTTACGCGGATTTTTCCGCCACGATTGTCCTCGACAATGCTGCGAATTATCCACTCTACCATCCGCTTGAGAGCGAAGAATTGATCGTCCAACCTTTTCCGCTGGCGTCGTGGAGTCTCGACGATTTCACGGTAACGAAAGAATCAGTTACAAGAACCCGTTTGGCGACAAGGGCGACCATCCATACCGACGACCCTGAAAGCGCGCTGACTAAAATAGTGATGCGCGCGCTGACACATCATGTGAACGTAGCCGTCCACGTGGATAATCTCTCTTCGGCACAGTTGATCCAAGGGGCAATGTACGGCTTTGCACGGAAGATCTATATGGCCTCGGGCGAAACCGCTCAAACTCCTGCTACGTACATTTTCAAACTCAATAGTCGCGTGTGGGACGATGTTTCGCAAAGGAGTGGGACGGTAAGCAAGAGTTTCCTGAGTTTCGGGCGGCTACCCGGAGCCGAGGCGTACCGGCTCAGTGTCGACGCCGTGTTCATCGACGGCACGATATACGACCGGACGATGCTGTTCGATATAACCGACCGGGTCATCTCCCATCCGATAGGTGCGATAGATATAAACATTGACCTGGACATGGAATTGCCGCTTATAACGGAGGGTATCTTCGTGGGCGATTGGGAGGATGAAGTAATTAGGATAAATTGATTAAACCGAATTGATAATATTTTTAAACATTAATTTATTTATTAACCATTTAAATCGTTAAGCTATGAACAAACTTTTTGTAATGATCGCGGCTGTGGGCATAATGCTAAGCGGCTGCACAGAGGTTGAGACCGAGCGCTACGATGTGCCGGACTCCAACATTATCGGCTTTTCAGCCTTTACATCGAGGGCTGCCGTAAACAATCTTACATTGCTGCAGAACGACGCAGCAGGATTTAAGGTCTACGGTACGACCGCCAACGTAGATGGCGAATGGTACACGAATGTGAACGGGGAAAACAACTATGCGTATAACCTGTCTATTTGGGGTTGGGCAGGAGACGATGCGGTATGGCCCTCCTCCGACGCTTCCTACCCTATGAATTTCTACGCGATCTATCCGGTCAAGGACCTTTCCTCGGTTACTGCGGGCAACCAACTGTCGGATAACATAACCATCGCCGCCACTGCTGCCCAGCAGGTGGATATGTTGTCGGCGAAGGCTACCGCCGACGGCAAGCCGTCAAGCGGACAGATCTCAATGACTTTCCAGCACATCTTGTCGAAAGTGAACTTCGGCATAATCGCCGGTCACGAGATGACACCGGAAGTGATGACGGTCGCAATCAGGAACGTACACAGTAAAAACACTTTCGATTACATCGCTCAGACTTGGAGCGGAACCACAACCGCCGCCACGGGCTACGACTACTACGTTGCGGCAGGTACACCATTCACCACGACGGGCGGAGTGGATGAGGAGACTCCTGCACAGATATACCCGGGCACCACCCACTCCAATCACCTGATGCTTATACCACAATCGTCCGCTACCAGCGCACCTGCGGCATGGGACAAGACCTCCACCACTCTTCCGAACAACGCCTATATCGAAGTGGTTTATCGTATTACCGACGCTGCGGACGGCTCCGCTGACGACTATGTGGGCTATACCCGGGGGGCGGAATATCTGATCGACAATTCGGATTTCGAACAACAGGGCCTTAACACAGGATGGGGTGATACCTACACCGGACTCGGCAGCGCCGAAGGGCAATACAACGGTCCTCTTTACGTCAAGGTAGGTTTCCCCGTAACCCTCGACTGGGTAAAGGGCAAAGGTTATACCTATAACGTCTGCCTCGGTACGGCCAATTCAAGCAATGGTTACTATGTCGACACGAACTACTACGATAACGAGGGGGCAAGAACGGCCGTTCCGATCATAGGCCCCGATGGCCAGCCGGTAGATCAGGGCGATCCCGTAACCGACGGTATCATCAACTTCCTGGTCGATGTTTCCCAGTGGGACGAATCGACGCCCACCGTCCTTCAATAGACGAAAATAACGCATACCATGAAACGAATTTTCATACTCGCAATTACAACGCTGGCCTTTACAGGTTGCACCAAAGACCAGTCGTTCGATCAGAGGACGGATTTTTCCGCCGACATAGTGGGTTTCTCGACCGATCGCGGCACTCGCGGTATGCCCGTTGAAGATGCTTCGGAGCTTACCGACATAGGTACGTTCGGGTACTATACGGGACAGCGCAAATGGACAGCGGCGGCACTTCCCAATCGCATGTTCAACCGGAGGCTTTACCGCGACGGGGTGGAGTGGAAATATGAGGGCACCCCGGTCGAGTGGGACGGCAATGTGATCAGCGATATGTACACGTTTTATGCATACGCGCCTTACGAGAATGAGGATAACGGCATAGTGGTACAAGGAGACGGATCCACCGGCGGTATTCCTACGCTGACCTATACGGTGCCTGCCGACGTTACGAAGCAACCCGACCTGATGGTGGCTGTGCCGCGGGTCGACATCGTCAGGCCGGGCAGCGGTCATGTTTCACTGAATATGGCTCACGCCCTGACGATGATTGGTTTTCAGGTGGCCGGCGACGGCGAACAGATCACGGGGCTTTCCGTTTCAGGTGTTTCGATGACCGGAACGCTGAAATTGGACGGCGGCAGTATCGAGTGGACAGACCTCGACGCGCCGCCCGAGGCCGATTTCAGCGCGTCGATCAATTTCGACGACGACGAGAATTACTATACGGCCACGCCCAACATGTCCACCAACCTGATGAAAGGCGACGGGTACCTGATGATGATCCCTCAAACACTCGAAGATGATGCCGCGATAGTCATCTCATACGCCGACGGCACGTCGGTCGACATCAATATCGACCCGCATCAGTGGCTGCCGGGCAAAAAGATAATCTACGAGTTGACCATCGTTCAGGGAGGGGTTATAGTCATGGAACCGTCCGAGATCACGATGCCTTATCTCGCATCGAAAACCGAGATGGTTGTCGACTGTTCCGACCTGCACGGCGATCCCGCTCCCTCATTGGAATGGACGCTCACATCGAACGCAGCGTGGCTAACACTCTCGCTCAACAGCGACGGCTCGGACGCGGGGTTGACGATCAGCGACGCCGGTCCGAAGACAGTTTACGTCTTCGCCACCGAAAATGGCACCGGCGCCAACCGCACGGCTATCATCAAACTTAACGGTGAGGATAACACAGTGACCACCGTTAGGCAGCTCTATTCCAACGCCCAGCGTTTTGCCCGAAGCAATATCGTGATGTACATCGACGGGAACGGGAACAAGGTATTGACGTTTGCCGAGACCGAGGCCGATCACACGGTGAACAAGAGCGTAACCTACACCAATCCGTCCAGCGGCGCGACGACTACAGTCAATGTGCCGGCCATAGCGGCCAACGTACAGGGGCTTCATTTCCGGTGGGGATCGTTAGTGGGTGTAACGGGCAACTGGTTTGACAATCCGCCTTTCAACGGCGGCACGAGCGGCGTGGCTCCTTCACACGTTGTGTTCTGGCCGACGGAATACTCGTCCAATATTGCGGGCGCATGGGTTTTCAGCGAGCAGTCTGCAACCGGACAAGTCCCGTACACAGGCAGCTCGGACATAGGGGCAAATCCGAATGGCGGTTCCGCCGGTTTCGGACTTGATGCTTTCGCCGGCTATCCCGGCGGCACGGGGCCGGGGTTCGACAAAGCCAACGCCAAGGGCGACATTTGCCGCTATATCAGCGATATGGGATGGGTGGACGGCAATTGGCGCATGCCTACCACTGCGGAAATAATCGCACTTTTGGAAGAAACCCCGGGGCAGTACGCATACATGGGCCGTGTACTTGGTACATGGAACGGCGTGGATCGTATCTCCAATACAGGCAGGGAGAACAAATACGGCTACTTCGCGGTCGGCAGCGTGCGTATCGTGGGCAGGGGTGTGACCGGAAATGAACTCGCCTCCAACTCGTTGCCGAATCCGGGAGCTGCAAAGGTGGTTTTCCCCGCATCCGGATACCGCATTTCCATCTACGGGGGCCTGATTGCCACAGGTATGTACGGGGATTACTGGGCGGCTACTCCCGGCAACGGGGGAAATGTTGCCTATATGCTGGACTATAACGGGTTGTACAACTATCACTCCTATAATATGTCTACCCGCGCCAACGGTTACTCCGTGCGGTGTATCATGGAATAACAGCGCTGTTTGCCCATAACACAAAAAAAATCGCTAACATCTGTTTTATCAAATGTTAGCGATTTTTTTATGATAAACGTATTATTTTAAACACCCCATTAATCGCTCAGTAACAACTACTTAATATTTTTTGTCGCACTTTATTTGGAGGTAAAAAGAAAAATATCTATATTTGTGTTGGGATGACTTTTCCCAGGTCTACAATCTAATTTTAAAACCTCGGTTACGATTGGAAGCTTGGATGGATAATTTATTTATTTATCTGATTGCCGCGTTTTTTATTTTATAAAAAATATGATGTATTGTTATCGAGTGCTTAGTAAAAAATTAGTTTCTTTTTTACTTTTTGGTTTGTTTTGCCTGAGTGGGCAGACAGTAGCCGGTCAAGTAGCTGAAAGAGCGGCCTCCCTCCGGCAGGAAGCATATAATGCTATTTTAGCAGTGGAAGAGCAGGGCCGCTATGCCTCCTCGTTGCCTGCAGATTTGGATGGGGCTTTGCCGATGGGCATCAAGCGTACGCTTAACAATGTTGAATATATTGTAGCGTTTACCCATGCCAAATGGACCCCTTCGGGGTACGAGCTGTCGGCCTTTGCACGGGTGAAAATTCCCGACCAGGGAAAAACCTTGTTTTTTTCTGGTCAGGGCATTCAATTTAAAGAGGGCAACATTGTAGGCAATGGCCGTTTGGCCTTGTTGGGCGATATCAGTATTCCCATTAACGGGGGGACGGCTGTGTTGACGCTCAAAGGAAATATAAATGAGGCTACCGGTATGGGAGGAGACCTTACTTACATGGACATTAGTTGTGAGGGTTTTAAAGAATTGAAAATTACGGCCGATTTGGAATTTTCAGGCGATTTGATTGCGCCTGTTAATGCGGACGGCGTTGCGGTGACCGGCGCTGCGCTTAAAACGTCGTTCACCACCGTGGTGACCGATTGGAGTGATATATTGCTGGATGTAACGCTGCCACCCTTTGCCGTGAAAGACCTGAAAGGCTTTATATTTAATATCAACCATGCAGTATTTGATTTTAGCGATGGCCGGAATGCAGCGAGCATGGCTTTTCCTGCAGGCTATGGGCAGTATTTAATTCCGGGAAATCCTGATCTCTGGCGAGGGGTGTATATCAAAGATTTTTCTATCACCCTGCCGGAATATTTTAATAACAAGAACACGCCGGGAAAAAGGGTGTCGTTTGCCGCGCATGATCTGTTGTTGGATAATAACGGGATTAGCGGCCTGTTTAAAGCAACCAACCTGTTGTCCATAGATGAAGGCAGCGCTTCGGGCTGGCGGTTTTCCGTCAGCAGTTTCGAGTTTGGCTTTATGGCCAACACCTGGCAGTCGGCCTCGTTTGCCGGAGCCATAAGCCTTCCGGTGTCGGATGACACGTTGTCTTATGAAGCTAAATTCAGCCTGAATGACGAGTACTATTTGAAGGTTGGGACAATGAAGAACTTAAATTTTGACCTGTTCCATGCCAAAGCGCAAATAGACCCCAGTTCATATATCATGCTGCGCGTAGCTGACGGCGCTTTCAGGCCTGAGGCCATGTTGAACGGACAGCTGTCTATTGCTTCCGATTTAGACGGAAATAATCCGGCAGACACTACGAAAAAAACTATTCAGTTTAACGGTATTGTGTTTCAGGAATTATTTTTGTCTACCCAGGCGCCTTATTTTACCGCACAATATTTCGGCTATCAGGGTGAAATGAAACTGGCGAATTTCCCTGTGTCTTTAAATGAAATTGCATTGCATGCCACGGGCAACGAGGTGGCCTTGCAATTTGGCGTACAGCTTACCTTGGCAGATAATATGTTTTCGGCCGGAACCAAGCTGTCAATTGCCGCACAGCGCTATGAAGAAGCCTCTTTACATCGTTGGCGCTATCAAAAAACCGACCTGGCCCGGATTAATCTTGATATTGAAGTGGCCGGGGCTTTTTCATTAGAGGGCTATCTGGATATTAAAAATAATGATCCGGTGTATGGCGACGGCTTTGGCGGTGAGTTAACGTTGAAGTTGAAGGCGCTTGAAGGGTTTAAAGCTACGGCCAGGGCAATGTTCGGCTCGAAGGATTTCCGCTATTGGTTTGTCGATGGCCGCGTCTCTTTTGGTGCAATGGGAATACCCGTGTTTACAGGGGTTAACCTCAACGGATTTGCCGGTGGTGCGTATTACCGGATGAAACGCGACGGCATGAGTAACCAGGCTTCGCCAACGGGCTGCCTGTATGTGCCCGATGCCAACAGTGGGCTGGGCGTAAAGGCTGGTGTATTGTTTAACGTGGGCAGCGAAACGGCCGTGCAGGGCGAGGCTTCTTTTGAAATAGCCTTTAACCGGCATGGAGGCCTTAATTTCATGGGCTTTTTCGGCACGGCGCAGTTTGCCGGGAAAATACCCGGTGTGAGTGATATCGGTGATTTTGTAACGGAGAAATTCAGTAAATTGAATGAATATGAGAAAAAGTTGGGGGCAGATAAATTCAAGGCGCTTGAAAATTGGAAGCTCTACGAGCCCAGTAAGGCCGCGGAACAGATGAAAGACCCCTCGCGTGATTTGAGCAATGCCAGCCTGGCAGCAGCCGTGGGTATTCAATATGATTTTACTCAACAATCACTGCATGCCACTTTTGATTTATACGTGAATGTGGTAGGCGGCTTGCTGCGCGGGCGCGCCTCCGGCAACAGGGCCGGATGGGGTGTTCTGCACATCGACCCCGATGAGTGGTACCTGCACATGGGCTCTCCCGACGACAGGCTGGGCATTATCCTCTCGCTGGGCGGTCTTGTGACGGTAGAAACGGGCGGTTATTTTATGATAGGGCACCGTATACCCGAAGCACCGCCGCCACCTAAGGAAGTATTGGATATTTTAAACTTAGACGCCAATCAGATTAGTAACCGCAGCCTCGAAATGATGAGCAAGGGACGCGGCTTCGCCACAGGAATGGATTTCAAGGTGAGTACGGGCGATATTACTTTCCTTATATTGTATGCCAATTTCATGGCCGGCTTCGGTTTTGATATCATGATGAAAGACTACGGCGACGCCCAATGCAAGGGGCGCAGCGGTGTGGTAGGGATTGACGGCTGGTATGCCCAGGGACAGACCTATGTGTACCTAGGAGGGGAGTTAGGTGTTAAAGTCAATCTATGGTTCATCAAGGCTAAGATACCTATTATAAAAGGAGCCGCCGCCGCATTGGTTATGGCCAAATTGCCCAATCCGGCATGGCTTTCGGGCTATTTGGGCGTGAAATTTGAATTGCTGGGCGGATTGGTGAAGGGTAGTTCCCGTTTTAAACTGACCCTGGGCGAGGAGTGCGACCTGGTAATACCCGGCAGCAGTCCCGTGGATATGGAAATGATCAGCGACCTTACGCCAACGCGGGGAAGTGAACAGATAGATGTTTTTTCGGCGCCGCAGGCAGCTTTCAATATGGCCATCGGCAAACAATTCGAGGTGGAAGATGACGAAGGACCGAAAAAATACCGTATACAGTTGGAAAGTTTTGAGCTATTGGACAACGGACAATCTATTCAGGGTGAAACAAAATGGAATAGTACCAATGACCTGGGCTCCTTCTATTCGCATGAAATTATGCCGCCCGGCAAAACCTTAAAGGCAGTGGTGAAGGTGCGCTTTGAACAGCAGCGCAACGGCAGGTGGGAAACCGTATACACCGGCGGGCAAATGGCGATAGAACAAAAAGAAACCGAATTTACTACCGGCGGGGCGCCGGATCATATACCTTTGCGTAATGTGGAGTATGCTTACCCGGCAGTATCTCAGCAATTTGTGCTGAAAGGCGAGTCACAGCAGGGATATATACAGTTGGCGCGGGGACAAAGCTACCTGTTCCCCGACGGCTATCGTCAGGAAATACAAATCAATTCGGCGGACGGAACGCAAATTATCCCCTTTGTTTATAATGTAGGGGAACGGCGCATTGATTTTCCGCTTAATCTTGATTTCCGTCAAAGCTATACGCTGGATGTGACTACCATGCCGGCAACCGCCGTGGTGAGTAATAATGCCGGAAGTACGCGGGTAACGACTACGGTCAACGAGGATGCGGACTATACCGTTCAAAGCAAAACAGCCGGCAATGTGACCCGCTCCGATGTGGCCTTTAGCGTGCTGAACTATGAATTTAAAACCAGCCGGTATGCCACTTTTGCAGAAAAGATGAATAATTTGGTAAAGGGCGAGGCTGTGTTAGGGCGCATTTCCAGTAGCCTGATAGACTTGCAATACCTTGTTGCTTCCGGCACTGAGCCTTTTGATCCGGTGGACATGGTGGGAAATGAACAGTCTGATGGCGCCCTGGTAAGGCCAACGGCATTGCTTACCGATGATTATTATACGCAGGATATTTACCCTTTGATCTATAAAAACTACCCTCCCGCAGCAGATATACGGATTACAGACAGGGAACCTGACGAACTGGGTGTCCCGCCGGTGAGAGCTATATACGCCTCCTCCGGCTACCTTACCGAGGTGGAGCGGGGCAATTATTCCGGCTTGGCATCCACACGTTTTCCTTTTGTGTACAACCTGCCGCAGGTATATTATAATGACTTCATGGAGTTGCGCAGTAAGCTGACTAACGCCTTTATCGGCACATCCACCTTTTCACAGTATAATTATATTGTGTCGAAGAGTTTTCCGTGGATCCGAACAGGCACCTATAAAGTCAGGTTCCAATACCATTTGCCGGGCGGACGTTTAGGCACATCGGCCGATTTTGATTATTATAATTTTATAAAATAGTGTTATGCAGAAAAATATTGTCATTATACTACTGTTTATATTATCAACCGCCTTGCCGCTGCGCTTAACGGCGCAGTCCGACAGTGCGCAGGTGAGCGTACGCAGCCGTGCCGTGGGCGATACCGTATACCTGCGTTGGGCAGCGAACAGCGCTGCGACCTGGAGGCAAACCAACCGCAACGGGTTCACCATTATGCGCTACACCGTGATGCGCAAGGGGGAACTATTGCCGCAGGCTGAGGCCAAACAATTGACGGAACAGCCCATAAAACCACGTCCTTTAGACGAATGGGAACCTTTGGCCGTGAAGAATAATTTTGCCGCCATTATTGCGCAGGCCTTATATGGCGAAGGGTTTGAAGTGGGTGAGGGCGAGAAAGGCAGTATTGCCCGAATTATAGCCCTGTCGCAGGAACAGGAGCAACGCTACATGTTGGCTATGTATGCCGCCGACCTGTGTTTTGAGGCCGCCTTAATGGCCGGATGGGCCTACATTGATACCACGGCGAAGGCCGATGAACACTATTTATATCGCGTGATACCGGTGACCGCGCCAAATTCGACACCCGTGCAATTCGGCTTTGCCTATGTAGCCCTTGATGAGGCAGAGACCTTGCCCATACCGCAGGAACTCACGGCGGTGTTTGGCGACAAAAGCGTGTTGCTCACCTGGAACTACGAGGTGCTGCGGCAGGAGTACAACACCTATTTTATAGAACGCTCTACCGATAACCGTGATTTCAAAAGCATATCGGACCTGCCGGTGATGAACATGCAGGGAACGGAGCGCATATATTATACCGACACGCTGGCGAGCAATGACGCAACCTATTATTATCGTGTGAAGGGCTTAACTATTTTTGGGGAATTGGGGCCTCCCTCCGACACGGTGTCGGGACGGGGACGCACCGTACTGCCTTACACACCGCATATCACCCGCTCGTTGGTGAACAACATGGGCATGGTGGAGATTGAATGGGAATTTGAAGAGGAAGGCAATCGCCTGATCCGGTCTTTTGAATTGCAGCGGGCGGATAATGTGCGGGGGCCTTTTCAAACGGTAGTGCCTGCCATTTCGGCCGCCCAGCGCTTTGTGTTGTATGATAAACCGGCCGCCACTAATTATTTTGTGATCGCCGCCTTTCCCCACGAAGGGGAACCGCGTGTTTCCGCTCCGGTATTGTTGCAGCCTGTCGACACTGTTCCGCCGGCGGTGCCGGTGGGCCTACAGGGGGTGGTGGATAGCAGCGGTGTGGCGCACCTTTCATGGACGGCCAACACCGAATCCGATATCCTGGGCTATCGTATCTATAGGGCGCAGGATGCCGGCGAAGAGTTGATGCCGCTCAATGATACGGCCTGGCCGCATACTTATTATACGGATACACTGAGCTTGCGCAGCCTGAATAATTCGGTGTACTATGTAATTACCGCCTTGGACAGGCGTTATAACCAGTCGCCGCCCACAGCGCTCCTGCCCTTGAAAAAACCGGATATTATTCCGCCCTCGGCGCCGTTGATTGATCATTACGAAATCAAAGAGCAAAACATCAGCCTGTCGTGGACACCCAGCAGCAGCCGCGATGTGGCGGCCTATCATATTTATCGGCAAACGCCGGCACTGGTAAAGCCGCTGCTGATAGACAGCACGGCCGCCGCGGTACATAATTATATAGATACTTCATTTATTCCCGGCATATCCTTATCTTATTACATTATAGCGGTAGATGAAGCAGGCCTGCAGTCTAAGCCCTCGCCGTCCGTTAGCCTGAAAGCGCCCGGAAAGGCCAAT
>QMCD01001055.1_pt1 | contig 17794 bp, 15 predicted proteins | sample 1821841 | NCBI WGS metagenome assembly QMCD01 (sample SAMN01991225, study PRJNA193472) | Termite gut metagenome, whole genome shotgun sequencing project. | isolation source: worker | host: Macrotermes natalensis
TCCGATGCTGACATCTATACGGATGTCGGATTGGTGTTTCGAGAGAACTTTTTAGAAGGCGTTTGCCGACAAATTGATGCGAAATGCGTGCTCGACCTTGGAAGCGGAGATGGATATCACGCGATCCATCTTTCTCGATCCGTTGAAACGGTCGTCGCCGTTGACTGTGATCGTGTGGCAAACAAAATATTACATCGAAAAATAGTTCAGAGGCAAATAAATCGCGTTATTCCGGTATGTATGGACGTCACCTCGCTTTTATTGCCTCAAAAGGTCGATAACGAGGGTGTTCTTTTACGAAGGATGAAACCTGATTTGGCCTATGGATTGGCGTTGATTCACTGTTTGTGTATCGAAAGCGGTCTGTCCATGGAGCAAGTGGCGTTTCTCTTTGCTTCCTTGGCGGATGATGTGGTCATCGAATTTGTTCCTAGTGACGACATCAAGGTTCGCAAGATGATTCAGGCGGGGCATCAAGTGCCAGGCGGCTACACGTTGGAGAACTGTATTGCCGCTTTCCGCAAATACTACAAAACGAATTCCACTTTCCGCATTCCAGAATCTGACAGATTTTTGATCCGTTTTATTCGCTAAATTTAGTGAAATGGCTTGGCATTCAAGGATGAATAGGTTTTGACATGTCTTTTTTGAGCACCGCAACTTGGGTCTTTTTCGGGGCAGTCCTTGCCACGGCGTTGGCCTTGTTCCCTTTTCGTGTCCTCGCCACGAGGTTCGGAATGGTCGATCACCCCGACAATGTGCGAAAACTCCAAAAAATGCCCGTTCCGGTCGGCGGCGGTCTGGTGGTTTTTCTCGTCATGACGACCGTCATGACGCTGTTATTTTTTTGTCAGGATCGAACCGGATTCCAAACGGTCGTGTCTGCGAACTTGTTGTTGCCGCTCATCATTGTTTCGCCGTTCATTATCGTGGTCGGAATCGTCGATGACGCACGAGGAATCAGTGGTAAAACGAAATTATTGTGCCAAATTATCGCCGCCACGGTAATTATTGGTTTTGCAAAATACTATTCGGAAATCACCTACTTCGGCATCGAATTGAATCTGCACCACCTGTTTTATCCACTAGCCATTTTTTGGGTTATCGGGATGGTCAATGCGATCAATTTGCTGGATGGAGCGGATGGTGTTGCCGTCACGGTCAGCTTTTTTATGACGCTGGCCACGGCGGGATTGGCTTTTGTCAATGGTCATGCGGGAATTGTGTTGATCTGCCTCGGTTTGGCGGGCTGCTTGTTGGGATTTTTTGTCCACAATCGCCCCTCGGCGAAAGTTTATCTCGGCGATACCGGGAGCATGTTCATCGGCTTGATTTTGGCAACGCTCATGCTTCGAGCGAGCGTTGAGTCGGACAAAACGCTTTCCATTTGCGGCCCGCTGGCGATTGCGTTGATTCCTATTGTTGATTCGGTTTTCGCGGTAATTCGACGCACCAATACGGGCCGAACGATTTTTTCACCGGATCGGGGACATATTCACCATCTGCTGTCACAAAAAACATCGTCGCCCTACGGTGTTTTATTGTTATTGAGTTTGCTCGTGATACCGGGCTGTGTGGCTGCCGTTGCCGGAACTTATTATCGAAACGACTTGATTCCCGTGGCCGTTTCCGCAGTCGTGTTGATTGCCGCCGCCGTGCTGGACTTATTTGGCCGCCGTGAATTTTTCATTCTGCTTGGTCGTTCCAGTGGCCGTTTTTGCAAATGCTTCTACAAAGAAAAATACCGACTGAAGAACGGTGAAGTGTACCATATTCAGGGCAATGGCCCGTGGAAAGAAATTTGGAACCGGTTGATTCCGCTGGTGCGAGAATACCCGTGCCGACGTTTGCAGCTTGACATTAACATGCCCCATCGCAACGAGGATTTTTTCGGCGAGTGGGAAAACGTCACAGAGCGAGAAAATGCCCAGCCGATATCCTGTTCGATTTCGCTGAAAGTCGAAGATCGCCGGGTAGGAACGCTGAGAATATTTTTTGAGAACAGGGGAGTCAACCGTGATCCCTTGTTGATATTGGCCTCGGAGCTGTCATCGATTTGTGAAATGTCGATTGCGCAGTATTTGGAGTTTGGCGAATTGGACGATGCGTTTTGCACGCTTTCGTTTGATTCCATTGTCATGGAACCGGCTTTCCGAAAGCCGGAAGAAAGCGTTGCCAGACCGCATAGCATTCCGGCGAAACGAGCCGCATGAGCCATCTTATTGTTTTTCAAAGTAACGTACAACTGTAATGATAAAACTGAGCAAACCCACCGTTTCCGTCCTCGGCCTCGGCTACATCGGTCTGCCGACGGCGGCCATGCTGTCGCGCGAAGGTGTTCGCGTGCATGGTGTTGATGTCAATCCCCATGTCGTTGATACGATCAACAAGGGTGAAATTCACATCATCGAAAACGGTCTGCAAGAATTGATTGCCAGCGGCGTTCGCAACGGTCACCTCACGGCCCACCTTGAGCCGGTCGCTTCGGACGTTTACCTTGTCGTCGTGCCCACGCCGTTTCGTGACCATCAAGCACCGGACATTTCCTATGTCAAGTCGGCCACGAAATCGATTATTCCGCTTCTCAAGCCGGGCGATCTGTACATTATTGAATCGACTTCGCCCATCGGAACGACGGAAAAGATGGTTGACCTAATTGTTCAGGAGCGGCCGGACCTTGTCGACGAAAACGGCAAGCGGAAATTTTTCGCCGCATACTGTCCAGAGCGGGTTTTGCCCGGCAACGTGATTCACGAACTGGAGCATAATGACCGCGTGATTGGCGGAATCGACTCGGAGTCTGCCGAAAAAGCAAGCGAGTTTTATCGCTTGTTTGTCAAAAAGGGCGAAATTTTCACGACGAATGCTCGAACGGCGGAAATGTGCAAAATCACGGAAAACGCTTCCCGTGACTCACAAATCGCTTTCGCCAACGAGCTTTCTCTGATTTGCGACAAGGCAGGCATTGATGTCTGGGAGCTGATCCGCCTAGCCAACCGCCACCCGCGGGTCAATATTTTGCAGCCCGGTTGTGGAGTGGGCGGCCATTGCATTGCCGTCGATCCGTGGTTTCTCGTGCGACAATACACGCTGGAATCGCGCATGATGCTCACCGCCCGCGAAATCAACACGGGTAAATCGTTTTGGTGTGTCGAAAGAATTATTTCGGAAGCGGATGATTTTGCCGCAAAAAATGGCCGATTGGCGAAAATTGCTTTGATGGGCTTGGCTTTCAAACCGAATATCGACGATCTCCGCGAATCACCTGCCAAGTTCATTGCCAACGAAGTGGTTCAGTCACTTGGGACAGATCGTTGCTGGGTCGTTGAACCAAACATTGACCGACATCACGACTTTTCTCTTGCCGATTATCAGCAGGCCATTGACGAGTCGGATATCATCGTATTTCTGGTTTCGCATGACGAATTCAAGGGCGTTAGCATTCCCGAAACAAAACGGGTGCTAGATTTCTGCGGCGTGCGGAGCCTTTCCCATTCCACAGCACAAAGCCCTGTACAAGAACAGACAACGGTCCCATCGCCTGCCATTGTACTGGCGAAATCGCCGAAAAAACGAGTCATGGCCGTTTTCGGAACGCGGCCTGAAGCGATCAAAATGGCCCCGGTGGTCAGGGCTTTGCAAAATTGTTCGGAAATGGATGTGAAAGTCTGCTTGACGGGCCAACACCGCGAAATGCTCGATCAGGTGATGGATATTTTCCGGCTCAAAGGCGATTACGACTTGAACGTGATGGCCCCGAACCAAACGCTCGGCGATGTGACTTGCAAGGTGATACAGGGACTCGAATCGATTTTCAAAGAATGGAAACCCGACACCGTTTTGGTTCAGGGCGACACGACCACGGTTTTCGCCGCGTCCGTGGCCGCTTTTTATAACAAAATCGAAGTCGGCCACATCGAGGCGGGCTTGCGAACATTCAACAAGCAACATCCTTTTCCTGAAGAAGCGAATCGCTGTGCCACAACCCAGTTTGCGAGCTTGCATTTTGCGCCAACGGCCCGGTCACGGCAAAATTTGATTAGCGAAGGAGTCGATCCGAAGACCATTCACGTCACGGGCAACACGGTCATTGATGCTTTGCATCAAGCCCTCGAATACTTGGACGGAAATGTGACCATGCGTAACTCGCTGGAGAAACGATTTGAATTTCTCGCGGCGGAAAAGAAAACTATTCTCGTTACAGGACATCGGCGGGAAAATTTCGGTGACGGATTCCTGCAAATCTGTGATGCCATTGCGGAGATTGCGCAGCAAAAAGATGTGCAATGCGTTTATCCGGTGCATTTGAACCCGAATGTCCGCGGGCCAGTCAATCGAATTTTGGGTGGCCGGGAAAATGTGACCTTGATCGATCCACTAGATTATGTTACATTCCTCTACCTGATGCGACGAAGCGATCTGATCTTGACGGATTCCGGCGGCGTGCAAGAAGAAGCCCCATCGCTGGGCAAGCCAGTGGTGGTGATGCGGGACACGACGGAAAGACCGGAAGCGGTTGATGCCGGCACGGTGGTTCTTTCCGGCCCGCATAAGGAAAAAATCGTGGAATATGTAACGCGACTTTTGGATGATACGGCCTTGTACGAAAAGATGTCCAGGGCGCATAATCCTTACGGCGACGGCAAAGCAAGTGAACGGATTGTCGAGGCGTTGCTGGGCAAGGTGATGACCGAATCACTCGGAATTTATCCCGGAAACAAACGAAGTGCATGATTGACGTTTTTCGTGAAGACAGCCACCGGAATCATAGAGCAATCCAATGAATCAATTCTACGCATCCGACGACAGCGAATATTTGCACAACACGAAAACGTGGCACGTTGAGGATTCGCCGTATAAAGCCCGTCACATTCTGTCGGTTATGAAAAATCTGCCTTCGAACTTGCCGCTACGTTCGGTTGCCGAGGTAGGCTGCGGCGCTGGGGAGATACTGAATTTGCTCCATGCGGCAACGCTACAAACTGCCCCCCCCCCCCAATTTGCCAAAAATTGTGTTTTCAAAGGTTTCGACATTGCTCCTGATGCCATTGCTCTGTGTGAGAGTAAGGAAAAAGAAGGACTGTCGTTTTACTGCGGCGATTTTTTTGCCACAGAGGACGACTACGATTGCATTATGCTGATTGATGTTTTCGAACATGTAGATGATTTTTACGCGTTTTTACAGAATGTACGAGCTAGAGCAAGATATTTTCTATTTAACATTCCTCTCGAAATTTGTGCATTGGGAGCAATGAGAAACTTGCCTTCAATAACATACAAGCGAGTGGGACACAAACATTTTTTCATGAAGAAAACGGCGTTGTATTCACTTGAAGATTGCGGTTTCAAAATAATGGCTTACGAATACGGTTTGGGCGATGGATTGCCGGCCAAGCGTTTGCGAGGCAAGTTGGCGAAGTTGCCAAGAAAAATACTGTATTCAATGCTCCCCAAAGATTGTGCCGTCCGACTGCTGGGTGGAAGTTTGTTTGTCTTAGCACAATCGCAGGTTTAACAATCCCCCCCAAACCTTCACGAACAGTGCCATGAAAAAATCTACAGATGCGATTTCGTTCCGCTGGAAAACAAACTACTCATTGAAAAGGCGGATTTTGATTGCGTTAAGAAAATGGTCCGTGATTGACCGGTTTTTTTCTCAGTTGCGGAAACTGATTGGTTGGAAAGGCACACAACTTGCTTCAAATATTTCGGATGATCGATTCGAGTTTGCAAAACGTTATTTCGAGAGCTACCGAGAACATTCTGCCGTTCCGGCCCAAGATTCGCTCGTTTTTGAATTTGGTGCCGGTGGTGAATTTTATGACATTGTGCGAAGCAGCTTTTGGATTCAAAAGAATTGTCTCCACGGACATCGCATGCTGGCTCAATCCCGTTTTCATTGAAAAAGCGGCAGAGTATGTCAAGTCAAAAACCGGGTTCCCGAATGGAAATGTGAAATGGCATTCGGAGGAATGTGAAAAGATTTTGTCGGAAACCTTCAATATCGACTATTTCGTTGCCGATGCCCGACACACATCGTTTCCAGACAATCACGTCGATTTCGTTTTTGCCAATGCCGTTTTGGAACACATTCCCAAGGCAGTTTTGAAAGACATCTTGCGAGAATGTTTTCGAATCAGCAAACCCGGCTCGCTTTTGGCGTTTGAAATTGATTATCGCGATCATGGCTTCCGAAGTGGAGGGTATTCTCCCTATGTTTTTTTGCGGTACTCAAAAAAATACTGGGACAAAAATCCGCCGAGCGGACTCAACAGGATGCGGCACCGCGACTATGGGGTTTTGTTTCGTGAACAGGGATTTGACATTGTTGAAGAGTCCGTGGTGTCCCCCTTCGATCCAAAATTTAATTCACTGCAAAGGAATCGAGATTTGTATCATTCGGCGGAATCCTTGATTGAGTCACTGCAATCAATAAAGTTGGATACCACTTTTGCAGATTATCGGCTGGAAGAGTTGGCAATCCTGACAGGTTTTTGGGTACTCAGAAAGCCGTTGTAAAATAATCCGAAAACAGTAAGCATACCCATTTGTTCATGTCCTTATCCATCATCGCCGAAACCTATTGCCCATCCCCCTTGCGACCGGTTCTGAATCGCGTGAAAAGTTCGCCGATTGGAAGACGGATCGTTAGCGGTGCATTCTGGTCGATTGTCGGTACGGGCTTAGCGAAGGCACTAAACTTCGCGGCCTTGATTTTAGTGGCTCGGATTCTCGGCAAGGAAGGTTTCGGCGAGTTCGGCTTGGTGCGGACAACAGCTTCCATGCTGGTCGCCTTCGCCGGGGCAGGGATTGGGTATACCGCCACGAAACATGTCGCGGAACTCCTCCATACGGACAAAGAACGGACGGGCCGGATCATCGGCATGGGCTACACGTTCACGTTGGTGACATCATTGCTATTCGGTGCGGTATTTTTTTTACTGTCGCCGTGGATTTGCAATTCGATGATTAACGCCCCGCATTTGGCGAACGAAATGCGGCTGGCCTCGCTGCTGCTGGTTGCCGTGACCTTTGCCCATGCGCAGCTTGGCATGATGGCGGGCTTTCAGGATTTCAAAGGCATGACTCAGGCTGGCGTCATCGCGGGAATTTTGGCCGTCCCATCGTATGTGGCAGGAGCCTACTATGCGGGTCTACGTGGTGCGCTCGTGGGCCTGATTGCCGCATCGATGATGGAACTGCTGGTGAATTACCGGTTTATTTCCCGTAACACTCGAAAATACGGCATCCAATGTCGCTATTTCGACGCATACAAGGAAATTTCCACTCTGTGGAACTACAGTTTGCCCATCCTGCTGACCTCGATTACACTCGCGGTCGCCGGATTTGTATGCCAAATGATGTTGGCCGCTCAGGAAAACGGTTTTTCAGAGTTGGGAATTTATACGGCCATTATACAGATTCAAACCCTGATCTACTTTATACCAAGCCATGTGAATCGTGTTTGCTTTCCGACAATGAGTGCGTTACAGAGTAATGCCTCGGCCTTAAGAAAAGTGTTTCTGTTGAATTTCGCGCTCAATTTCCTGGTGACGTTTGCTTTGGTACTTCCGATCTCTCTGGCGGCCGGCCCGATTCTGGGCCTCTATGGCAGCGAATTTTCAAGCGGCGGTTTGGCCTTGGCGGTCGTTTGCTTCGGGTTGCTTGCTCAGTGTGCTCTGATATCGTGCAATAACTCTTTCTTGAGTTCGGGCAGGGCTTGGGTGCATTTCAACCTGACATGGGTCGCCTACACCGTGCAAATACTTCTTTCTTATTGGTTGGTTTCCGCCGGTTATGGGGCTTTGGGCTTGGCCATCGCTTTCGCTGTGACGTCTTGGATCGATTTAATCGTGCTCTTATGGATTACGTTTATCATCTTCGCTAAAAATGAAGGCTGTAACATCGAGAAAAATTTGCAAAACTAATTCCACAATGAGACAACTATTCCTGTTACTCCCATCACCACTGAGTCGGGTCTTGAGATGTGTTATCGTTGCACCGTTGTGCTGCCTGTTCGACATGCTTAATGCCCTGCTATGGAAAGCCAATGCTCGGCTTGCATTCCTCAACGACAATTGTGCCGTTGAAGCATGGCAGCCATGGCTCCTTAATCACTTGCAAGGCGAAGACAAAGACAAGGATAAAAATTTGGAAGAATTGGAAGAAAAAGTTTCGCGGCTCAAAAAGGGGCTTGACAGACGGAGTTGCCTTGAGGTGGATCGATATTTATCAAGAGTTTTTTTGGCCGCGATGGCCCGACGGATGGGTGTCTACTTCAATGCCCATCGTTGGAATCGTCTTTTGTCGAAAGACGAGCTTGACGTTAAAATAGGGGGGGCACGAGGGTTTTGTGCAAGGATTTCAAAACCAACGAGGCCAATGTGCGAACGGCACTGGAGTTCAGTAGCGGACTGTCGTGCTTGCCGCAGGACGCGAAAGAGCGTTTGAAAGGCACGGATTTTATTGACGGGGGAAGTTTTACGGGCGATTCCGTGCTGTTTATGATGAACTACGGCCCGCGGCGTGTTTATGCCTTTGAACCAAGCCGAATTAATTTGAAGCAATTAAAAAACAACATCGCCAAGTACGGTTGGAGTGATCGCGTCACACCGGTTGAGATGGGTCTAAGCGATTCGTATCAAATGGCTCACATGTCCGATGGCGGCGGAGCCGGCTCCAAAATTGTTCAGGACAAAAATGCGCCGACCATATCACTCACGGATATTGACACCTACGTAGAGAAACATGATCTGTGTCCCGGTTTGATTAAACTTGATCTCGAAGGCATCGAATCGACCATCATTCAAGGGGCGAAACGCACGATCCAAAAATTCAAACCCATCCTGTTGATTTCCATTTACCACAATCCCAGAGATTTTTTCGAAATAAAACCCTATCTCGAATCCCTTGGGGCGGGTTACGCCTATATGATCCGTAAAACTCCGTATACGCTCTATGCGGATACGGTGCTCATTTGCTTTTGATCACGCGCACTGTAAAAGACTTTCATGCACTTCAACAAGTTAGCCGTTGCTAAAACACTGAAATCGATTCTTCGCCCCATTGTTCATCCACTGACATACCGGGTAGGGTATCCCCTTTTGGAAAAATGTGTTTCGAGCGTTGTTCGGTCCAAACGGTTCCGCTCGTACATGATTAACACGGATCGTTTCAATATTATCGCGGATCAAGTATTAGGTATTGATTCGCAGCGTAGACTTCGTGTCCGACATATCGAAGTGGATATTGTCAAAGGTTGCAATTTCAAGTGCAAATACTGTTCCCATGTCAGTCCTTTCCGAAAAGGCTTTGTACCCTTGGAGGAGTTGACGTCGTGGTTTGAAACATGGAGTAAAAAAACCGTCCCGGACGAGTTTGCTTTGCTTGGCGGCGAACCTCTTCTTCATCCTCAATTAGCAGAGGTGATCGCGACGGCGGGTGAGTGCTTCAAGGATTCACAATTACAACTTGTCACCAATGCTTTTCTCATCAAAGAATCCGAGAAAATGGATCGGATTTGGGAGGCCTTGAGACAAACGAAGGCCCTCGTGATCGTATCGAAACATTTCAACAACAAGGAATATAACGAAAAATTCGACGAATCCATCCGTATTCTTGCGGGAACCGGCATTCCCTTCGTCGTTCGTGACTCGCACAAAACGTGGGGGAAAGCTCATAAAATGGAAAAGGGCCTTCCAATGCCTTTCCAAAGCGATTTCAGGGAGGCATGGAAGCATGGTTGCACGGGTAAGACGTGCTTTTCAATCCGCGATAACGATCTATACTTTTGTTCGGTCCTCTCGTCGCTATCTGGAGCGGTTAGTGAAGGGGTGGTTCCAAAAGAATGGGAAGTCGTCAATGGATATAAACCTTTGACACCGGACAGCTCGCTTTACGAGATGTTCAGCCATCTGCATTCCGACGCCATTCCCGTGTGCAGTATCTGTCCCGAAAAAATTGAAATAACCGTGCCGGAAATGATAAACTGATGTGTTGAGTCAAATTACTATCAACAAAAATGTGAAGTCCCCTCATGGGCTTCACATTGCACAATCCCCTCACATGTCTGAGAGTAAACTAAAGGTTCTGCACGTCGTCTCATCACTCAATCGTGGCGGCATCGAGTGCTGGCTGATGAACCTGCTTCGTCTTCGCCGGCCTGATGTTCATTTCGATTTTGTTGTCACGGCACCGGGCATTTTTGACGAGGAAACCCTATCTTTGGGGGCAACGGTATATCGTTTGCCGCGACGAAGATATGTTTTCCGGTACATCAAAAAATTCAAACGAATTTTGAGGAAGCGGCATTACGACGCAGTTCATGTTCATAATCAATTTATGGCGGGCGGGGTTCTGAAGGCAGCGGCCGAGTGCGGCGTGCCTATTCGGATCGCCCACTCTCACAACACGGGCTGGGGGGACTCTACTTCGCTCAAGATCAAGTTGATCAAAGCCTGGCATGGCTGGTTCGACCTGCCCAATGTTGACCGATACGCTACACATCTTCTGGCTTGTAGTGACGAGGCGGGGCCTGCGTTTTTTGGTCGGCTCTGGCAAAAAAACGGTCGGGGCCAAGTTGTTTATTGCGGCATTCCCACCGGACTGTTTCAACAGACACCTGATTTGGAAAAACGCAAAATTTTGTGCGGGCGTTTTAACATTCCCTCCGATGCCATTGTCGTTGGAACGCTTGGGCGATTGAGCTACCAGAAAAACCACGAGTTTTTGCTCCGGGTTTTCGCGGAACTGGCCAAACGAGATTCGCGTTACATCCTTTTCATCGGCGGCGAAGGAGAATTGCGAAAGGAAACAGAACGACTTGTCGACGAACTATCGCTTCGGGACCGTGTGCGAATGCCGGGCGTGTGTACGAATGTGCCTGACTTGCTTTGCCAGTTGTTTGATGTGTTTGTGCTGCCTTCGCGCTATGAAGGGTTGCCGATAACTTCAATCGAAAGTGTCGCGTCGGGCTTACACATGGTTTGCTCTGATTGTATCACGCATGAGTTGTCCAACATTGTTCCTGAACGATTTACCCTGCTTAATCTTTCCTCTCCGCTTTCCGAATGGTGCGATGCCATCGAAGCGGGCATTGGAAAACGTGAAACGCCCTCGGAGGGCGTGGCACTGCTGAAACAGACACCGTTTATTGCCGAAAACTCACTGAATAATTTGACGAAGATGTATCGAGGATAGACCGTTTTATTTCCTGTAATCTACACATTTAAAATCGAAGCGATCATGACTTTTATTGAAAGACGCATCCCCAATCACCCACATATAGACGTTTGGGATATTACATTTTGGATTTCGCTTGTCTTTTGGGGTTGTTTTCCTTTGCGATGGTGTCCATCGTGGCACATATATGAAATGACAATCTCGCTAAAGGATTGTATCTTTATTCTCTTGGCACTGGCGATGCTCGTAGGAGGACGCGTACGCCTATTTCATCCAATTTGTTATTGGGTGATTGCCTTTCTCTTCTATGCTACCGCTTCTACGTTGTGGAGCGACCATTCGACCATAGCGAGAACAAGTGCCATGATTTATACAGCGGTGCTGAGTTGCTGTACTTGTACGATTGCCTGCGGATTGGTGTCACGACGTGACAACGAAGGAACCGTCCGGTTCCTGTATTCTTTGGCATTGGCTATGTTTGCGTTTGCTTTGTGTTATTTTAGTACACCTCTATGGTATGCCCCTGCCTCGAAACGCATAGATGTTATGTTTTTTTCGTTTCTACAATTGCGGCTGGAAGGACCGCTCATCCATTGTGCGAGCGCGCACATGTTTTTAATTCCTCTTTTTGGATATATGATAGGAAGATATCTGAAGAGCAAGTCGTGGCGACTGCTGTTGAGTATTTGCGCTACTGTTCTAATAATTCATTGTTTAAACTCAAGAGGCGCATGGCTTTGTTTGCTGGTATTTTTCTGCCTCGTTACTGTCTTTTCCAGAGGAAAACAAAATAGGTTTCAACTTGTCAAAGTCATGGCTTTGTCGCTGTTTGTCATGATTTCGTTCAATTTTTGCACCAACAGCATGATTGCTTCCATGAAAAACAATACGTCTCAACAAATAGGCAATACGAAACAACCGATTGGTAGTGTAACGGCAACACCATCGGCTGTAACACCATCGGCTGTAACACCATCGGCTGTAATGAAAACAGATAAAGATAGGCGATTAAATCACACGCGAGTCCCGCAGACATCATCTGGCCTCACCCTTCTCATGCCAACGGCGAGGTTTAAAGAAACATTTTTTCTTTCAACACTTAAAAAATCGGAGCGTACAACAGATATGATGTCTTCTCTACGGTTGCTTAAGGAACGAGTAGACTCGTCGAAATTTCATACTATATTTTTCGGTTCGGGGCTTACAAGTGTATGGCCGCTAAAAGCACTTGTTGAAGATGCGAGGAAGACGAAAACTCTTAATACTCTATGGCGAATTCAAAAGTCTGGTTTTTTTCCAGGGCCGGGTAATGGTCTGTCCTTCTATGTGCTTGAACTGGGACTTGTCGGTCTAGGGTTGCTAGCTGTGGGCTTTGGGCTATTCGTTAACGCGTTGATTCAATGCTATAGATCATCTGACACAGTGACCTTTTTTCTAGGATTGGGCCTTTTCTCGACGCCGCTCGGTCTCATGGGAGTGGAACCTTTTTTCCAATCACCTAATCTTGCATTATTGTACTGGATAATGATTTTTGCTTTCATGAAATTGTCGCGTGTGAATGGGCTTAATCATGAAGACACCGACGCAGGTTCCAAAGAAAGCAACCGTGTCCAATAAGTTCTCCATGTTCTTCTGCGCAATGCCAATAATATAATACTTCGAAAATTATCCGGACTCTCCTTGGACGACGGTGACCGTTACCAATAACTGCTTTGTTTGAAAATACCATCCGATGACCACACACCCAAAGTTGCCCCCTCCCAAACAAATCCTCATGCTGGGCAGCCGTTTCACTAAGGGACTCCCGATGGGGGGTGCTGCGGCCTTGTTCGAGTTGTGTCTGGTAAAACTACAAGACTGCCGGGAATTCGACGTGACTGTTATTTCGACAACACGAAAAAGCCAAAACCGTTTTTGGAAATTCGTGGAATCCATTTGGATCATGCTCCGCATCTGGTCGAAAATTCCATTTTGTGATGTCGTCTTTCTGTTTGTCGCGACAAGCAGCCTTTATCCGTCATTGAAGTGGATCGCCCCATGCGCGCGGCTCTTTGGAAAGCGACTCATCGTTAAAAAATTTGGAGGCAATCCTCACGACAAGGAAGTCGCTGACCATCAAAAGCAAGCTGTCGTGGACATTTTGCATCGCATCGACCTGTATTTGCCTGAAACGAAATATGCACACGATCATGCCGTCCAAGACGGAATCCGATCCATTTGGGTCCCGAATATCCGCGAATTGCCCGAACCGGCATTGATGGAAACATCGAAACCGGCGGATTCGGATACGCTTTCCTTGTGCTATATGGGCGTTGTCAGGCCGGAAAAAGGCATTCGCGAAATCATCGCCGCCGATCCGCTGCTGAAAGAGAATATTACAATAGACGTGTACGGAGGTTTCCTCGGCGGGTTGTCCGAAGCCGATTTCGTCGGCCTGAAGCATGTTCACTACCGAGGCGAACTGCCAAGAGAAAAGGTGATGCCGACCATGCAACAATACGATGCCTTTGTCTTTCCTTCGTACTGGGCGGGGGAAGGCCACCCCGGTGCTCTGATTGAGGCTTTTTCTGTAGGACTGCCCACGATCACGACCAATCGGAATTTCATAAACGAGGTGGCTTCCTCGGAAAACGCTCTTATCGTTGACGCGGAAAATGTGCCGCAATTGGTCGAAGCCATTCATCGTTTGGCAGGTAATCCTGAACTCAGAAAAACCTTGTCGCAAAAAGCCACGGAACGCAGTAAGTTTTTCGACGAGAAAACTTGGATGCCGCTCATCATTGATTGCTGCCGTCGTTTGGCCAAGGGAGAAAAGATTCCGGACGAGTATTTCGATCCTGATCGTATGCCACAAGAGGCCGAGAAGTTTTGATACATGGCATAAAGAAGAGGCCCGGAATTATAAGGATGAAAAACATGCAAAACTATTTTATCAACCCGACGACCAACGAACCACTGAACCTTGAACGAGATGTTGTTGAAGCCTCTTGTTGGATGCAAGGCGATATTTCGCCAACAACCGCCTGTGGCAGACATGAGAGCGGGGTCTGGATTTTTACTCATCCAGAAGGCATTGCGGCAGCCGATGAGTATGCCGACGGTGATCCCTACGGGGCTGAAAGCGAATTGCAAGGAGGGGATGGCTACGGTTTTCACCAAGGACGAATCGATTGCGCGGTCAATCTCATTTGCAATCATACGCTCGCCCCTCTTGCCCCCCCCCCCCAGTTTAACTTGCTGGATATAGGTTGCGGTGAAGGGCATCTCACTGCTCAGCTAAAAAAACAGTGTCCTACGATTCAAACGGTATATGGTATCGATATGTCACTCACTGCCTGCGTGAAAGGCAAACGGCTGTATCCTGAGTTGGAATTTATTGTTGGCGATGCGTATTCACTCCCCTTTCAAGACAAGTCATTCGACATTGTATTACTGAACAATATTTGGGAACACGTACCTGACCCCTGCCGAATGCTGTCAGCAGCGGCTCCGCTCATGAAAGATGACGGCATTGTTCTGATTTCTACGCCGAACCGCTACCGATTCACCAATATTGTTCGAAAAACACTGACCGGCCGATGCAAACTTGTGTCCACACATCATGTTACGGAATACTCACAGGGACAGGTTGAGGAGCAACTGGAATTTATGGGCTTCGATGTCGTTGAAGTAGCAAGTTCCCCAAGTGGAGGTTCCCGTTACCCTGTCAAATTTTGTAGTCGGGTTTTACGAACACTATTATGTTGCACAAAATCCAAACTGGCTTTTGAGAGCACATTATTTTACATTGCGAAAAAAAAGCAAAGCGTTTGATACAAAAATCTGGCAATCATACTCACCATGCCCCTATCCACCCAAATCTACAATCGGTTGCCCATTTTCCTACAGAATGTCGCCTGTAGTTGGCGGGGACGGCATCTGTTGAAAACACGGTACAACGCAAATTTCCATCGTCTGCTCGGCGAACTCAACGAATCGCAGTGGTGGGAACTGGAAAAGTTGCAAGAGTACCAAAATGCCAAAGTCCGCGAACTCATGGCCCATGTGTACGAAAACGTGCCGTATTACAACCGGGTCATGTCGGAACGTGGACTGACCCCGAAAGATTTTGAAACGGCAGAAGATTTGAAAAAAATGCCCTATCTGACCAAGGACATCATCCGCCGCGAAGGCAAAAACATGATCGCGAAAAACATCAATCTTAAGAAAGATGCGGTGTTCATGCACACCAGCGGAACCACCGGGGCAGGCTTAAAATTTTGGATAAGCCTCCACGCCGTCAATTTCATGTGGGCGGTTGTTTGGCGAAACAGAATGCGTTTTGGCATACATTTTTTGGAACCGCACGCGAATTTCGGCGTGAATTTGGTCGCGTCTCCGACACAAACAAAACCTCCTTTTTGGCGTGAGAATCGACCATTGCGTCAAACGTATTGCTCGATTTACCATTTGTCTGACACATTTCTCGGCTCGTATGTCGACATGCTGGAGGAACGAAAATTTATCTATTTTGCGGGCTATCCATCCGCTCTATTTTCCATCGCGGATTATATGCGGCGTTTCAACCGTACTCTTCCTGTTTCACCCAAAATCATATTCACCGGTGCGGAAGGCATGCTTTCCATACAAAAAGAGCGGATTGAAAAATGGATGAGTGCTCATGTCGCTCCTTGCTATGGATTATCTGAAGGAAGTGCCTTTGCTCACGTTTGCACACAAAGCTCCTATCACATGGATTTGGAATTCAGCGTTATGGAACTCAAACCGATTCCATCACAACAAGATAACCAACACGGTATCATTGTCGGCACGGGCCTCCATAATTTTGCGCATCCATTCATACGGTATGAGACAAACGATATTGGTGTTTTTTCGTCGGAGCCATGTTCCTGCGGCCTGAAGTCGCTGGTGGTAAAATCCATTGATGGGCGCGTCGAAAGCTATATTACAACTCCTGATGGTCGACGTGTCGGGCTGTTGGATTCTGTTTTCAAAGATATGGTGATGGTTCGTGCAGCCCAATTGATCCAGAAAACAGCAAGCGATGTGCTGGTTAAAATCGTGCCGGAGCCGGATTACGATGCCAAGGATGAGAAGGCGATCATCGCCGGTCTGACCACTTATCTCGGCCACGACATGAATTTCACCATTGAAAAAGTCACTGAAATTCCCAAAACCAAGAGCGGCAAACTGCGTTTTGTCATCAGCGAAATATCTTCCCATCTCGCCGAGGAAATGGCCCGGTAATGCCGGGGTGGTTTTTTTCCGCTTTGTTGCACTATTTCTCGTTTACCCAAGCATCAATGAAAAAAAGACATCTTTTTTTAGCCAAAGTGCTTGAGCGGTTCCTGATTATTCACCGTCATCCCACAACAAAAAAATGTCAAATAACGCAAAACCGGGCGGTGAGGCAAGGTCTGGCAAAGCCCGGACCGAGTCGCTCCAGACCGCGAATCTCCAATTGAGCGATGCCCAGCTCGAAGCCTTTCTGCACACGCACGGAATTCCTGAGCGAATTGTTCAGTATTTTGATGAGTTACCGGAAAAACTTGTTAAACTGGGGGGGGGGGGCAGAATGCGATCTATCCTCGATTGCGGCGGCGGGAATGGCCAGTATCTCGACATGCTGCTCGACCACTTTCCGCAAGCGGAAGGAACGCTCGTCGATTCCGCACAGTTTATGCTCGACCAGAATAAATCGCACCCCAGAAAGCGGCTTGTTTTGGAAAATCTGGAAAACATGGCCTCGTTGATCGATTCTGGACAAAAATTCGACCTCATTTGCTTTTCCGATGTACTGCACCATTGTATTGTTTCCACCTATGCGGGCACACGAGCATTGCAAACGACCATTTTGAAAAATGCCGCCAAACTTCTCGCTGCCGGCGGTCATGTTGTCGTTTCCGAACGAATCATCGACTCATGGATCACGGACGAATTTTCGGCGAAATTGGCATACACACTGACACGAAGCAAAATGTTGGCAAACGTGACCCGTTTATTCGGGGCCAACACGGCGGGCGTGGGCGTTTGTTTTACGCCGCGAAAACGGTTTTTGAAACTTGTTGATGATGCGGGCCTGTCGCTGGTGGAAGTCGTTCTCGATGAGGAAAATAATTTTTCGTTAAAAAGACGCATAAAAATACTCATTTGGCTGCTGGGCCTTGGAGCGAAATCACTACGACATGAATTGTTTTTATTGAAATAAAAACAATAACGGTTGAGGCTTTTTGGTGAAGTGTCATTTCGACGAAATATAAGGCGAAATGGCGGACAATGAAACATTTCTTTCCTACCATGACAAATAAAGTGTTAAATTGCGTAGCCTGGGGGGCTCTTGCGATTCGCAAGTTTTCGCAAATTGCAAAGATGGGGCTGTCTTATCAACTCCGACTTACGAGGCCTTGGAATCTTCCCTACGTTTATTCGATTGAAGCAACGAACTATTGCAATTTCAAATGTGATTTTTGCCCTCAAAGTAAGGAATACCACGCAGACGCGAGAGATAGAGGTTTTCTAAGGAGTTGTATCAAATTAACCTTTACTAACGCACGATAAAAGGGTATATTTCTTCCAAGGAGACAAATTCATGGAAGAAATCATTACAAAAAAG
>QMCD01001987.1_pt1 | contig 17791 bp, 20 predicted proteins | sample 1821841 | NCBI WGS metagenome assembly QMCD01 (sample SAMN01991225, study PRJNA193472) | Termite gut metagenome, whole genome shotgun sequencing project. | isolation source: worker | host: Macrotermes natalensis
TCGATTATTAACGATGCAAGCCTCTTGGGTAAAGGCTCGAAGTTGCTATCCAAGAAACAGGCGGCAGCCGAATTCGGCGTCACTTACCGCACCATCGAACGGTGGTACAACTGCGGATATCTCAATTATGTACGGATAGGCGGACGGGTGTTCGTCAGCTATGCCGAAATCTACCGGATCCGCGACCAGTTCATCGACGAGCAACCGAACGGAAACTACATGAAGTCCCAAATCCGGTCTCTCGACGATGTCCACGACCGACATCAACGATCAACGGGCCTGTCCGAATGGCCCGTGCGGGATGGGGTAGCCCAACGCCCGCACTATTGCTATGGGGCGAGAAGATGAACCATGCGACCGAGATACGGCTGTTCAACGAGTGGCTGGAGGCAAACAGCATCTCCACATCGGCTATTGCCCTGTGGCACACGTTGATGTTCATTGCCTTTCGCAGCGATTGGCAGCCGGAGTTCAACGCTCCGGTCTCGCTCCTCATGCTGCGTACCGGACTATCGAGGTCGGCGGTCTATAAGGAGAGGAAAATTCTGCGGGACATGGGTCTGATCGACTTCGATGTGGGCGAGGGTAGCCGGAGCAACACCTACCGGATCATCGCCTTCGAAACCCGAAATGTGCGAATCAGTCCACCACACGGACTAATTCGGAGACAAAAAGGAAAAACGAGGCGGGAGTGTCTACAAATCAGTCCACCAAAAAGACTAATTCGTGGACAAAAAATGAAAATCCTCCCGAAGTGTCCACAAATCAGTCCATCACACGGACTAATCCGTGGACAGAAAACGCGAAAACACCGGAGTTGTCCACGAACGAGTCCACCACACGGACTGATTTGTGGACACAAACCAAACCTCCGGACGGCGAAATACAGGGCAAAAGTGTGTCTGACAGCGATTTTGAGAAATCAGAGGAGGATTGCCGTGATTTGTCGCAACCCGAAAATACCCCCTATATATCTATATATAAAGAAAGAGATAAAAAAGATATTGGGGGTATAAGGGGGAAAAAGAAAAACGCAGGGTTCGATCTGTCGTTCATCGGCGATGAGGTTTGGGAGGGGTTGGTGGAGTCGTGGCTCGATTACAAGCGCAGCCGGAGCGAGAACTACAAATCGGAACTGTCGGTCAAGAAGTTTCACACGATGTTGCGGAATTACTCTCGCGGCGATCCGGGCCTGGCCCGGCAGATCATCGACAAAAGCATTGCCAACAACTGGGCAGGAATATTCGAACTCGCGCCGGACGATGGCAAGCCCCGAAGTCAATCGTCGGCGGTCGCGGCCCGCCCCGCCACCGGCCAGCGCATCGGGCAGATCAAACAGCCGGAGGATGATGAACGCCGCCGCAAACTGTTAGAGAAATTCGGTCGCTCCGGCGACACCGACAAAAAAACGTAAAAATAAACTATAAAAATCACGCTCATGGAAGACATGAATACCCTAATCGACCGGCTCACGAAAGACAAGAAGCTGGTTGTCAGAAACCCGGCTAAACTCTCGTGGGGCGACAAAGAGACGTGCGAAGCGTTGTTCACGGCCCTCTTCCGCAAGTTGGACGGCTCGCTCGCCGTTTTCGAGCGCATCCCCGAATACGACCAGATCGTCGACTGGATGACCGACACCGAGGGGCGGGGCCTCTTGCTTATTGGCGACTGTGGCCGGGGCAAGAGCATCATCGCAACGTGCCTCGTGCCCGTGCTGCTCGCCACGAAGAACCACTACGCCTATCCCGTCCATGCCGACGATCTCGAAAAGCCCTATCCGTTTGCATCGGTGACGATGGGCATGGATCCGCGCATGACGAACCTTGACTATCTGTGCCGGTGTCCGTTCCCGGTGGTGGACGAGTTGGGTGTCGAGCCGCTCATCAATAATTACGGCGAGAAGTACGAGGGCTTCAACCGCATCATCAATGCTGCCGAGAGGTACTTTCGGCCCCTGTTCATCTCGACCAACCTCACCAAGCAGGAGTTGCTGCACCGTTACGGCGAACGCACCCTCGACCGGCTTCAACACCTGTGTCGGATAGTCGAATTTCGTGGCGAGAGCCTGCGCTAACACCTGTACCCGATGAGACATCAACGAGTTATATTCTGCCTCTCCGACGGGCGAAAGATATACGCGACCCACCACGGCGAGATAATGAAGTGGACGGAGAGCGAGATTCTGGCGATGGCCAAGAACCGCGAGAAGTACGGCAACGGAGCCTTCCTGTCCGACCTCTCGCGCTACGCCGTTGTCGCCGACGATTTGCGCCGCCGCTATCCGAAAGCCCGGATCGTCAGGGTCACGGGATTCGAAACCGAGGATTACAGCACACCGTTACGAAAAGACATCAATCATTGACAGCTATGCCTACAATCAAAAAGACAGTTTCGCGCCCGTGGATACCGGAGCGCGGATTCCAAGAGGGACGACTGCACCCCAACACCAAGTTCTACCAATCGAAAGCGTGGCGCGACCTGCGGGCCGTGAAGTTAGAGCAGTCGCCACTCTGCGAGGAGTGCGCCCGGCGCGGCATCACCACGCTCGCGCAGGTGGTCGACCACATCGTCCCCATCAACAAGGGCGGCGCACGGCTCGACATGGATAACCTCCAGTCGCTCTGCCACCCGTGCCATAACCGCAAATCGGGGCAGGAAGCACATCCGACAAGATGAGAACGACGCTCCGACTCACCGAGATTATCGATGGTTGGATTGCCGACACGGACATTCTGCCGGCGACCAAAGCCGACTACCGCCGAAAAGTGAACCTGTGGTTCCGGTGGCTGTCGGCGGCGGGGGTCGAGCCGCGTGGGCCGCAGCGTCACCACATCGTGGAGTATAAGCGGTGGTTGCAGGAGCAAGGGCGGAGTGTGCTGACCGTGTGCAGCTATGTGACGGTGGTGAAACTCTTTTACCGCTACTGCGAGCAGATGGGATACTACAATAACATCGGCACCGGGGTCAAGAGCAGCGTCAAGCATCGCGCCCACTACAAAGAGCCGCTATCCGGCGATGAGGCGGCGCGGCTCATGGAGTCGGTGGACACCACGACGGTTATCGGGAAGCGGGACAAGCTGATTATTGCGCTGATGCTCACCAACGGTCTGCGGGCCTGCGAGGTCGAGCGAATCGACATCCGCGACTTCGACCGGCAGGACGGGCGCACCATCCTACACATCCGGCGCAAGGGAAAGGTGGACAAGCACGACACCGTGGCCGTGCCGGAGATTATCACCGAACTGCTGGAGGACTACATCTCTTGCCGGGACTTCGACGTGGCCGACCCGCTCTTCCTGAACCATGCCTACGGCGGTGGGACGCGGCGGCTGGCGAAGGTCACCATCTCGGCCATCGTCAAACAACGCCTGCGGGACATCGGTATCGACCGACCGAAGGTCACGGCCCACTCGCTGCGGCACACCTGCGGGAGTCTGTTAGTCGAGCGTGGCGTGGAGGTCGAGACCATCAAGGATGTGCTGGGCCACACCGACACCTCCACCACCCGAATCTACATCGAGATGGCGCGGCAGAAGCGATTGCTGGAGCAGAGTCCGTCGAACATCATTGCCGGGATGATTACAAAACGACCGAAAAAGAAAAGCAAGCCACGGATGGTTTGATTAACACACAATTAATTAAGCCACTGTATTTCAATGAACAGGCGCAGTGTCAAAGAGTTCCGAGAGAGCGGAGATGACGCGAAAATCGCAACATTTCGGGCGACAGTTCGCAAGAGTGAGGCCGACCGGAGGTGGTCAGAATTCCTTCAGACCCTCGAAAACATAATCGACCCCCTCCTTTCATTTATGCGCGTGCATAATTGGGTCGGCGGTGGGATTTTTATAGACAGGAAATATATTTGAAAAAATCATGGGCGAATTTATCAATAAGAAACCGCGGGCCGGTCGGCAGGCCGAGTTCAACTTCAGTTTCCAAAACCAGACGCTCACCCGGGAGCAGAAGGTGGAGCGGAAGATTTACAAGCGTATCGCCAAGAACAACTACAAGAGGAGGGCGAAGATCGAGAGCAACAAGGAACTGGTCGCGCAACTCGTGGCCGAGTGCGGCCCCGGCGAGTCGCTGCACCTCGTCACCGACTCCCTCGACTCGCCCAACATCATCAACGCCTACATCGGCCGCATCGAGGAAATCTACATCTCCACGTGGTCGATCACTCCGGCGGGAATCGCGTGTCTGGAAAACCTCGCCTCGAATGGCAACTGCCGGGCCGCGCTGTTGGTTCTGGACAGGACGCACTCTTATAAGTGGATTTTCTCATCCGGCGCGTACAAATGCCTTCAGGGGAAGATCGACATTCGCATCACCGCCATCCACTCGAAGATCATCGCCATGCGGCTCTCGGACGGCAAGGTTCTGAACTTCGTCGGCTCGCCGAATCTGTCGAACAACCCGCGCTGGGAAAACATCATCGTCACCAAAGACCCCGCCGACTTCGAGTTCTACCGCGACTTCCTGCTATCCATAACCGCAGAAAAATTGAAATAGATATGACCAAAGGACGCAAAAACCTCCCCGCCGAGATAAAGAAGCTGCGCGGAACGGCGCAACCCTGCCGGGAGACCACCTCCGGCGATATCGCTCTCGCCCGGCTCACCGATGTGAAGCCACCGGCATGGCTCGATACGATGGCGAAAAAGATATTCCGTTCGAAGGCCGAGCAGCTTATCTCGCTCAACGTGCTGACCATCCTCGACATCGACCTGCTGGCTCACAGTCGTACTCGCTAATCGTGGAGGCTCTGGGCAAAATCAAGGAGGAGGGCAAGTTCAACACCCTCTACAACGACGAGGGACAGATAATCGGCTTCGTCGAGAATCCCTACATGAAGGTCTACCGCGATAACTTCGACAAGGTGCAGAAACTCGCCGGACACTTCGGGTTCTCACCCGTCACCCGCAAAAGCATTATGTCGATGGTCGAGAAGAAAGAGAACAAGGACGATTTTGCAGATTTCGAATAATCGTGCATTCGGCAGTCAAATACCTGGCTGCCAACAAATGTGAGGGGGTCAGTTTGCCCCGTCGCAGAGGGGTCAGTTTCGACCGTTTTCAGGGGGGCAATTTCGAGCGTTTTTCAATGACAGACGAATAACAATATGAGTAATAAATTACATCCTGCCGAGCAATACGCCGCCGATGTCCGCGAGGGCAAGGTGACGGTGTGCGAGCTTGTGAAGCTGGCCGTCGAGCGGTACTATTCCGACCTTGCCGTCGCCCTCGACCGGGGGTGGTACTTCGACCGAAAGGCCGCCGGGCGAGCCATCCGCTTCATCGAGAGCCTGCGCCACACCAAAGGCGAGTGGGCCGGGCAGAAGTTCCTGTTGGAGCCGTGGCAACAGTTCGTGGTATGGAACATCTTCGGTTGGATGCTCGCCGACGGTACTCGCCGATTCCGGTACGCATACATCGAGATCGCCCGAAAGAACGGCAAGACGGCTCTGTCGGCTGGCATCGGGCTGTATATGCTTTTCGCCGACGGCGAGTCGCGCCCGGAGGTCTACTCGGCGGCCACGGTCAAGGATCAGGCGAAGATATGCTTCTCCGATGCCGCCGAGATCGTCAAGTCCACCGACCTCAAGAAGTACCTCTCCGTGTTCCGCAACTCGATAACCTACGAGGCGAAGGGCGGGATGCTGAAACCTCTGTCTTCGGATTATGGAACGCACGACGGTCTCAACCCCTCGTGCGGCATAATCGACGAGTTCCACGCCCACAAGGACTCAGGGATGTTCGATGTCATCAAGTCTGCATTTGGGGCGCGACGGCAACCGTTGATGTTCATCATCACCACAGCCGGGTTCAACAAGTCTGGTGCCTGCTTCGCCTACCGCGACAATGTAATCAAAGTCCTGCGCGGCGTGAACACCGACGATTCCCTCTTCGGCATCATCTACACCCTCGACGAGCGCGAGGAGTGGGACAACCCCCGAATGTGGATCAAGGCCAATCCGAACTTAGGCGTGTCACTGTCGGTGGATTATCTCGCCGATCAAGTGAAAGATGCCAAGAACCGCCCGGAGGCCGTCCGCAACGTAATGACCAAGAACGTGAACCTGTGGGTCGATGCCGAGCGGACATGGATACTGGACGATGCTTGGATGGCGTGTGTCGGCGAAACCGACCCGGCGACGCTGCGGGGTTGCGACTGCTGGGGCGGCCTCGATCTCTCGAACGTGGGCGATGTGACGGCATTCGTGCTGCTGTTCCACGAGAACGACCGATTCCAACTCCTGCCGCACTTCTGGATTCCCGAAGAGAAGATGCGCGAGAAAGTCCGCAAGGAGAATATCAACTACGACGCATGGGTGCGTGGTGGCTATGTGACCGTCACCCCCGGCAACGTGGTCGACTACGACTTCGTGAAAGCCGACATCCTGCGCATCGCCGCCGACTACAACCTCAAATCCTCGGCTTACGACCGTTGGAACGCCTCGCAGACCATTATCGACCTCAGCAACGAGGGGATGGAGTTCTCACCCTTCGGGCAGGGCTTCGGCTCGATGTCGGCCCCGACAAAGCAATTCGAGGCGTTGGTGCTGACGGGCGAGGTGGAACATTTCGGAAACCCCGTCCTGCGGTGGATGCTCGCCTCGACCGCCGTCAAGAGCGACCCCGCAGGCAACATCAAGCGCGACAAAGAGAAATCCTCCCAAAAGATAGACGGCATCGTCGCCGCGATCATGGCTCTCGGCGAATGGCTCACATTCCAAGCCAAAAACGAATCCAATCCCTACAACGACCGGGGGATGCTGACTTTATGACTATGGGACAGATATGACACGGCACACGAAGAAATACACCGACAGCCAGTTAGCCCGGCGCACCCGCGTCGAAGCCGAACTCTCGGCAATCCCCGCCATCCCCGCCGCCGCCCGAAAACTGACCTCACAAGAGGGTTTCATCGACTATTTCCTCGATATGCGCGACCTCTATCAATCCTACATTGAGGCATACGAGCGGCTGGAGGACTTCCACATTGCCGTCACCGGGCAACGGAAGTATTCAGAGTACGACTCGTTTAGGAAAGTGCTTCAGAGATACATGAGAGATTGCGCCAAACACAAACCAAAGGGATAACCACTTGTTAGTTTCGATTTTGCCCTTATCTTCTTGGGGAATTAATCGTGAATCATTAAAAAAACACTACTTTTGTAGTGATTTTATTCCGAAATGATCGAGATTCGAAATTTATACGTGGAATACCCGAACCTCCCTGTGATAGAAGATGTTTCCTTTTCTATCAGAGAGGGGGAGCTTGTGTCTATTATTGGGGCGAGCGGATGCGGTAAAACCACATTGCTAAAAACCATTGGTGGACTATTAGTCAATGGGAAAAACGCAACAATAACAGGAGATGTGTTGGTTAATAGTTTAGTGCCATTAGAGGCCAAATCGAAGCGATTATTCGGCTATTCTTCTCAAAACCCAGTTCTTCTACCTTGGCGAACTGTACAGGAGAATATTCGACTACCTCTTGAGGTATTTGGAATAGATGACTTTTCAAAGGTGAAAAACATCATAGATTCATTAGGGCTGTCTGGATTTGAAAAGTCTATGCCCAATGAGTTATCGGGAGGAATGAAACAACGAGCTAACCTTGCGCGGGCGATAATTCATAATCCACCGATATTATTGATGGATGAGCCGTTTGGGAGTCTTGATGAGATAACGAGGGATTCAATAAATGTGTTTTATAGAGACCTGCATAATCGCCGCAAGCAAACAGCGATATTTGTAACTCATAGTTTGAGAGAAGCATTGTTCCTTTCAGATAAAATCCTAATCTTGACAACTCGTCCATCGAAGATAAAGCATATCTTTACGGTTGATTTGCCACGGGAACGCACTAATGATCTTTTTTATGAGACAGAGTATTTACAACAAATAAAAGCGTTGCAAAATGAATTTTTCAAATAGCAAACGATATATATATCCTATTTTGGTGATAGTGTTAATCTTCCTGTTATGGGAAGGGATTATCGTCCTATTTGATGTTGCTGAATATCTCATACCAAAACCATCGACAATTTTTTTACAGTTATTCAAAAAACTTCCGTCGTTATTGCCTCACATATACATTACGACCATCGAGTCTCTTCTGGGTTTTATTTTGGGTGGCTGCCTTGGAATTATTCTTGCAATTGCATTCACATATTCAAGTACGCTGGAGCAGAGCTTATATCCATATACGATAGCATTAAAAAGCATTCCTATTGTTGCCATCGCGCCTCTATTGATAGTGTGGTTTGGCAATGGCATCGCTCCGAAAGTAATCGTATCTGCCATCATTACCTTTTTCCCCGTGGTTGTAAATATGACCAAAGGGTTAAATAGCATCGATAAAGACGCTTTCGATATCTTCGACTCCATTTCCGCGACCAGAATGCAAGTGTTTCAAAAATTAAGATTACCAAACAGTCTGCCTTATTTATTTGCTGCACTAAAGATGTCTGCTACTCTTTCGGTAACAGGTGCCATCGTTGGGGAGTTTTCAGGGTCGGATAAAGGTTTGGGGTATTTTATTCTCATATCATCACATAGGCTTGAGACTGTGGATATGTTCGTTGGCATCATCCTATCATCTTTGTTGGGCGTTTTACTATTCTATTTAATCGCTCTGTTGGAGAAAATTATTATTCCTTGGGAAAAAGACACTATCATAAGCTAATAATCGATAAAAATCATACTCATGAAAAAGAGAACAATCATCATCACAGCAATTTGCCTCCTCGGTTTGGCAGGCATTCTTTATTTTACCCTGCATAAGGGCAATCAGACTACCGAAACGGCAGATAAAATTTCTGTACGCATGAAATGGTTTTATGCTGGGACTATGACAGGGTGGTTTGCTGGCTTGGAAGAGGGTTTCTACAAAGAAGAAAACATTGACCTCCAAATTACACCCGGCGGCCCGGATAATAATGCGGTTAAATTAGTCGCATCCGGCACCGATGCTTTTGGAGTAGCCGGTGCAGACGAAGTTTTAATGGCAAGAGAAAAAGGAATACCCGTAGTAGCCATTGGGGTTCTATTCAAGGATTCTCCGCTGGGCTTCGTCTCGAAAAAAGAAAAAAATATAACTTCGCCCGAGATGTGGAACGGAAAAATCATTGAGGTAAGCTATGGGAGCAATGCAGAAATTCAATACCTCGCGTTAAAAAAGAAATTCAACGTTACCGATGTTAAAGAAGTCCCGTACACATTCAATTTAGTTCCATTCATCGATGGATCTGTCGATGTTTCTGTAGCGTATTTAATGGATCAAGTCATAACACTTGAAAGCAAGGGGCTTGAATTGAATATCCAGTCATGCAAAGAATATGGTATCAACCCATATGGCGATGTTATTATCACCAGTGAAAAAATGATAGCGGAGCATCCGGAGTTGGTCGAGCGTTTTGTCCGTGCAACCATCAAAAGTATGAGATGGGCGATTGAAAACAAAGAACAGTCGGTAGCTTATTTTCTGAAGAATGCACCCGAATTGAACCTTGACAATGAGTTAAAGGTATGGGAGGCAACTATTCCATTTCTTGTATCCAATGACGGCATAGAACAGCTGTGCGTGATGCAACCTCAAAGATGGACTGATACAAAAAATATGTCGGTGGAATTCAATGTCGTATCGGCTAATTGCGACGAGACAAAAGCCTATACTAATCTTTTCGTAACAAATGACTAATAAACGAATATTTTCCTTGCTGAAGTGGTGGAGCATCATTTTTTTAATTTTATTTCTTGCTTTACTGTTGTGGTACATTTTGTCATCACACAGTACTCCTAAATTATTTTTTGATGCCCATAGTATATGGATAACTCCAGTACTGGCTTTTCTGCCAATGATTATTGGCTTATTACTTGATTTACAATGGAAGAAAATAGAGAGCCATGTCTCATTATCAATCAAACATAAAGAACGCGTAAGTGTCCTTAAGAAATTCTCAGGAAGTGCAAAATTCAGATATACACAGGATTCCATCTATGGAACCATGATAGATCTGTTGAAGCGATGTAAAAAGAGCACCAGTAAAAAGCATTTATATATGCTTTTGTGTTCCCCTGCTTTAGATTCTCCCGCAAGAATAAAAGGAAATTACAAAGATTGGGGAAATGAATTTAGCCGATTACTCGGAGCTATATGTGGTGATACGGACGTCACCGCCCAAGTCGCATACTTGCCTAATGAGGTGATTTTGGGGTTTAACCCTTTGTATGGATTTGTAGAAACATTGGCGAGCTATTGTACTGATGAGGCAATTAGTAAAGGGAGGTGTGAAGTATCTGATAGAGACACTTTTTCAAAACAAGTGTTTGAAGATATTTATAACAACACTGGCGATATATACACTCTCATTGACACAATAAAGGATCGGCATAAGAAAAACAATATCGACATTCGTAAAATATTAGACATTCCTTTTCAGATAATAATTTGGGAACAAGATGATTTAGCCGAAGTTGTAGTATCATTTGCAGGAAAGACGATATTAGAGGATGGTAATTACATTGAACCTCAAGGCTTTCATAGTTGCGATGTCGGAGTGGTTAATGCTTTTAAGCAGATATTTGAGTCTTATACGGATGATCATAAAAGAATCCCGTTAAAACCTATGCATACCAGAGACATTATTGAGAAGACAAAAGAGGCGGGTGAGCATTTCTTACAATGCTATCATAGCAAAACTACATCGGATCCTATTTTATCAAAGCCCTTAAGAATATCAGCAGACACATTCTCTCCATTCTATGCTAATTCGAGTAAATTCACAACGGATGCACTCTTACATGTCTTACAAAAAGATAATAAAGTAATAGAGATAGGTTCCGGCAGTGGAATACAAGTACTTGCTGCATTACGGAAATTACAGGACTTGGGAACAAGTACTCCGGTTGTATGGGCTATTGAGCCATTTGCAATTGAGTTGTTGGAGGAAAATTGCAATGGGTCTGATATTGTTATTAAAAAATGGATATTAAAGAAAAAGAACGGCGACTACAAAGATTTACACTCTGTCAAAGACAAGAACTTTAATGTAGTGTTATATGACGAGTCGAAAGAAAAGGAAATAACTGACTCTGATTTTAATGGACATAAGTTCGACATAGTTTTAGGTGATTTGCCATTCGTTTCTGCAACAACAAGTTCGGATGAAAATGAACTGGCATATTATGACTATCAACATAATTCACATCGAGCACTTTTTAAGATTTTTTCTACGGCTAAATGGGTAAATAAAAACGCCGTTCTAATTACTGCATTTTCAAGTCTTGGTGGTTATGACGATATTGCCTATTTTACTCAAATGATAAAAGACGAGAAATTAGTAATAGTTCAAAATTTTTGTTACTTGGAGGCTGGCTATCATTGGCTAATTTACTGCATAATGAGGGAAAGTGATTTTAATGCTTTAAATGCGAGCGGTGAGTATTGGAGAGTTAATAGATTTGGTATTGAGTTGAAAGAAGAAGAGGATACGGTTTAAAACTATTGTCCAGCATTTGCCCTGAGCTGCGATAATCACGAAAATAGATATTTGCATCAACGGATTTGACGATTCGTTATACAAGACATAAGTGTTGCGAATACAGCGAGAGAATTTTGGCGATTTTTTTAAATTTAGTAACGCAACAGACACCTAATCGCACGAAGGCACACCCCTCTGGGCGTGGCTTTCGGTTCCGTGGTGTTCAAGGTTTGCCAAAGCCTTCTTGTTGGTTGGGTTCGGGGTCATGCCCTTTTTGTGACTCTGGCCCGCAAATAAAGATGGCATTATGGAAAATCGAAAAATTGATATCCGGCTCGACGGTAAATGGCGAGTGATTCGGAAGTTCATCGACGGCGACACTGCCGGCAAGAGCATGACGATATACGAAGATTATTTCGTGGAGTTCCCTGCCGGCGGCACAATCATCGAAACACACGGGGAAGAGGTTACGAGAACAAGCTACCACTTCGAGCCGGGTTCCGACACCATAGAAATCGAACCTACTACTCGGAGCCGGCCCAGCCCCATCTCCGGTGCCGGCGGCGCGATATTTCGAATCGTCCCTCTGAATGATCGTGAAATATATTTGCGAAAACCTCACAGCGTTGAGACTGATGGGGATTTTGAGACGATCTTATTGGAGAAGAGGCTGGTATTATAATACAGTAACCGTCTGCTCTACAGCGGTTAATAATTACCCCGTGAAATCAGATCATCAATGCTATCTAAAAGATTGTCATAGTGCAACAAGGTAATACCGTCATCTTTCAAAAGTTCACCTCTCAAAGTATATGTTTTATCGGAATAATCTTTCCGCCTACCAGCAACAACGACATAATGAACACGACTCCGGTCAAAATTATAAAACTCTCTTGGCATATTCTTGTCGAAAGTTCCTAAATGCTTATCAAATTCTGTCCGTAATGCTACATAATTTGACATCAACCACCTTTGCCAGTCTTTTACTTGGTCAATACCTTTTCTGATCACTTCACCAAAACCGCCATCAGAAGTCGTAATGCGCCCCTGCGGACTTTCGAATTCTATAAAAATGAAGTTATAACCCATAGAATTTTTACCAGCCAGCACATAATCAGCCTTATGGTTTGTACTCAATGGAAATTCTCGGAATAGAAATGCGTTATGATGGCCAAAGTTGAAATGGAAGCACCCATACCGAAATATGGCCCCAACGATAAAGTATTGTCTGCTGTCTCTTATATAATTTAACACATCTCTTTCATTCGCACCGCCATCTAAGAGTGCGAGCAAACTTTCTTTCGCTTTACGAAGTCCATCCTTGTCCTTAAGTTCGTCAATATCTAAATAATTGTTGGGGAACAATTCCCGATGGTGCAATGCCGCTTTGGGTATCACACTGTAATATTCATTCATCATTTCGGGAGTTCGAATTGTGCTTTTTGCGAAAATCTTTTCCGCGTTATCCCACAGCTTTTGTTCTTCTGCTGTTATGATCTTGTAATCTCTATCGTAAAGCATAGGTGGATGAATTAGTTGTACAAAGATAGCTAAAATTAAAGAGCCTCTAAATTCCCCTCTGATTTTAAAACGGGACAATGTATCCCCAAACTGGTAACTCTGTGCGTTAAGTTTGCCCAAAACGAACGAACAACAGGAATCAGTCATGAGACCCGCAGAACGAAGACATACGCTTTCACCCGCCCGTCAATCCCGCCGCGATGCAATCGAGGAGGAGTTCCGGTCGGCGGGGCGTGTCCCGGCGGTGTTCCTGCGCCTGATCACGGTCGAGGGATTCATCGACTATTACCTCGAAATGCGCGAGTTGTACCCAACCTACGAGGAGGCATACGAACGATTGGAGGATTTCTACATCGACTTCACGGGTCACAGGAAATACTCCGAGTTCAGTTCGTTTCGCAGGGTGATGACCCGATGGTTGAGAGACAACACAAATTATTGATAGATATGAGCAAATTAAAAGAACTCCGCGAGAAGCGGGCAACGATTTTCGGTCAGATCGACGAACTTCGCAAGGCGACCGACGGGCGGGCGATGACCGCCGAAGAGCAACAGAAATGGGATGCACTCCTAAAAGATTATGAATCAGCTGACCAGCGGGTCAAGCAGGAAGAGCGTTTTCAAGATATGGAGATGCGGCAACTGGAGCAGTCGTATCATGAGGAGCGTAGCAGAGACGGCGCGAGTGCCCGGCTCGGCATGGGAGGCAAGGTTGGCGGTGGCTACCACGCGAGCCTCGATGGTCAGGACAGAACACTCCAGCACCCAGACCCCGATTACCGCTCTGCCTTCATCGACTACCTCATCAATGGAGAGGGCACGCTGACCAATCAGAGCCGCTCGCTGTTCGAGAAACGCGCCGGGCTACCGGGGGTCTCCGGCGGGGTACTCGTCCCGAAACTGTTAGGCGATAAGGTCGAGGTCGCACTGAAAAACTTCGGCGGGATGTTCGCAGCCGGATCGGTGTTCTATACCGCCAAAGGCGGCGACCTCACGATGCCCACTGTGAATGACACCGCACGCAGGGCAATTATTGTCACCGAGTATGCCAAGAACTCGCAGTCCGCGCCAATCTTCGGCTCGAAAGTCATCAAGGCGTTCACCTACCGAACTCCCATTGTGCCTCTATCGGTCGAACTCTTGCAGGATAGCGCATTCGATCTGGACACGCTGTTGGCCGAATTGCTCGCAACAAGTTTCTGGCGCGGCATCAACGCCGACCTCACCGTCGGCGACGGGAACGGCAGACCGCTCGGCATAGTACCCGGCGCAACCGCTTCAAGTGCAACCCCGGCGGCGACCGCCATCAAAACCGATGACCTTATCGACCTCATGGCCTCGGTCAATGCCGACTATGCGGAGGTCGGCAAGTTCATGTTCAACCACAACACGTTCTGGTCGCTCGTGAAACTCAAGGACTCGATGGGCCGATACATTTGGCAGGAGGAGGTGCGCAGCGATCTGCCGCCAATGATTTTCGGCAAACCATATATCGTCAACGATGATGTGCCCGATATCGGGGCCGGTAACGCTTCTGTGCTGTTCGGTGACTTCTCGAAGTACAAAATCCGTATGGTGCGCGACTTCCGGATTATTCGACTGAACGAACTGTTGGCCGAGTATCTCTCTGTCGGCATCTTCGGCTTCGCCCGCGCCGACGGCATCCTACTCGACGCCGGAACCAACCCTGTCAAAAAACTCGTCCATCCGGCAGCGTAGCCGTGTCTGCTCATCACGGAACGCAAACGAGCCGCCACCCGAATTGTAATGGGTGGCGGCTCTGCCGATGCGAGGTTTGCCAAAGCCTTCTTTATTGCTGCATCAGGGTCGTTATTCAGATTTTATTCGGTTACGATATATTTGGTGCGTCCCATCGTTTTGTAAAGAACTCCCGGCTCGACCGAGTGGGCGACCATCTCTTCGTTGGTGTCGAAGTACCTGACCCTGCCGTCGTACGTCTTCATTGCCCACTCTTTCTGCGGCCCTGTGGGTTCGAACCAATCGCGGTGCGTCAGGTAAAACGACCGTTGGGTGGCCGGTGTCATTCGCTCGAAGTTGGCGAGGATGCTCTCGCGCCCTTTGGTGTTCCATTCGGCGGGGGTCTTGATGGTTTCGAAGTCGACCGGCTCTACGGTCACCTCGTCCAAATCTTCAAGGAACAGCCTCGACTCGCGGGAGAGGTCGCGGATTTCATCGGTTGCGTCACCCCAGCTTGTAGCGTCCTTCGGGAATTTCTCCAAGAATTTTTCAATCTTCGTTTTCATTGTTATGTGCTTTAATTCGTTGGTAATCAGCGTGCTTTATCGTATGACAAACATAACACAACTGTTCGGAACACGCAAGTTTCTGCGCAAGATAAATCGAAGAATATCAACTATTTACCCATGTTTGCACTGCGGTTTTCGTCGATGTAATCCTTTTCATTTCCAGTGGTTTTTGATTATCTTTGCTTGCGAGAAATGTACAGCGTCAAAAATCAAAATAGAAATATACTATGAGTGTACTGGAGAAAAATGAATTTCCACCAGAAGTAATAGAGGAGATTCGAAATTATGTTTATCGTCTGATTGATCCGCGAAATGGCGAAACATTTTATGTCGGCAGAGGGGTTGGTAATAGGGTTTTTCAACACGTAAACGGGATATTACCAGACAAAGAATTGGACGAAGTCAGTGCAAAAATTAGGACTATACGCGAAATAATGTCGGCTGGACTACAGGTCATCCATGTGATACATAGACACGGCTTGGATGAAAATACTGCAAAAGAAGTAGAAGCGGCTTTGATCGACGCATATCCGGGGGCAACAAATCTTGCCGGGGGCTATGGAAGTAATGACTATGGGCCAATGAATGCGGTGGAAATTATGGATCGGTATGCTGCTGAAGAAGCGGTTTTCGAGCATAATGTTCTAATGATTACTGTAAATAACACCCATATAGAAAGAGATATATATGATGCAACAAGATTTGCATGGAAACTCAGTCTATCTAAAGTAAAAAGGGTGGAGTATGTTTTGGCTACGGTAAGGGGTGTTATCAAGGAAGTCTTTATTCCTAATGAGTGGAAAAAAGCTACAATGGAGAATTTCCCGGAGTTTGGTTTAGACAGACCCAACAGACTCGGATTTACAGGTTCGACAGCTGATGAATCTATACGAAATTTATATATACGCAAGCGTATTCCTCCGAAATACAGGCAAAAAGGAGCCGCTAATCCGGTCAAATACAACTTCTAAATTAAAAATGACCTCCGAGATTAAGTCTCCGGAGGTCATTTAATTCTAAAGAGTTATTATTGCGCGGCCCGCGATCCCTGTCCGAGAACATTTGCGAGGTTCGACATATCGGCCCCGATGCGCCGCTTGGTCATCTTGGCGTAGATTTGGGTGGTGCGGATGGTCTTGTGGCCGAGCATCTTCTGTACCGTCCGTTTCCAGCGCGACACCGTTTTCGAGTGTAACCGTGGTAGCAAACGTGTGCCTGGCTACATGAAATGTCAGCGGCTTCTCGATGCCGCACATTGCCGCCAGTTCCTTCAGGTAGTCGTTGACCTTCTGATTGGAGGGGATGGCGAGCAGCCTGTCTTTCGAGGAGGTGTCGGCGTATCTGTCGAGGATGGCCAACGGGATATCGAGAAGCGGGACGTTGAACTCGTTACCGGTTTTGATGCGCTGCCGGTCGATCCACAGCTTGCCGTCGTAACCCCGAACGATGTCCGACTTCTGAAGGTGCTGCACATCGGCGTAGGAGAGGCCGGTGTAGCAGCTGAAGACGAAGAGATCGCGCACCTTCTCAAGCCGCTCCGACACCAGTTTCTTATCCCGAATCAGAGCCAATTCCTCCAAAGTGAGGCAGTCGCGGTGGGTGTCCTCCATTTTGATTTTGAAACCTCCGAAAGGGTTGACGGTCACCCAGCCGTTGTCCTGCGCCACCTTATATATCGTTCGGAAACGCTGTATCATCTTCATGTGATAGTTGTGACCGTTCTGCCCGTCGGTCGTGCGCAGGTAGATGTAGAAATCGTTAATGAACTTCGGGTTGATGTCAGTGAGCAGGATGTCGGAGATACGGTACTTCGCCTCCATGAACTCTGCGAGCCGGCGGCGGGTCAGCAGATAACGGGTATAGGTTTTGTAGGAGGTCTCGCTGCCGACCAGTTTCTCGTAATCCGCATTGAAGTCGTCGAATAGCTGGAGCAGCCGTTTGATCTCCGAACTCTGGGAGGTGAGGATCGCTTTCAGCCGGGCGGCAGTGATGATCTCTCCCTTGAAAAAGAACTCGTTGTACTTGCTGTGGATAAGCGTGCGGAAGTTGTCGAGGGTTGAGTTGATGGCCTTGTCTTCTTTCGTGGATCCGAGTGTCCGGCCCTCTTTGCTGAGCCAGCGCGAAGGTTCGACGTTCGTGCGAGTGGACAAGTGAACCATCTCGCCGTTGATTGTTACCCGCGCCAAAATCGGGGCTTTGCCGTTGGCTTTCAGCTTCCCTTTCTGCGCCACGAAAAGAATCGAAAATGTGCTTTTTCCTGATTCCATATCTATGAGGTTATAATTTTGTCGCTCTTTGCTGCAAAGTTACCGGCTTACCCTTTTTCTCTCCGAATGCGTCATATTCCGACCGGTTTGCGTAATAAAAAGCAGGATGTACGTCAAAAACCTAAATCACTTTGCAGCAGTTGTTTACATGACAAACATAACATCAGTTTCTGGAACGTGCAAGTCATTTCGGAGGTGTGGAAAAATTTATTCGTAACCTGTCGTATTTCGCCGCACGATGGTTACGA
>QMCD01001057.1_pt1 | contig 17784 bp, 11 predicted proteins | sample 1821841 | NCBI WGS metagenome assembly QMCD01 (sample SAMN01991225, study PRJNA193472) | Termite gut metagenome, whole genome shotgun sequencing project. | isolation source: worker | host: Macrotermes natalensis
CTTGCCCTTGTTCAGTTTGCTCTTGCCCATTTTCCACTTTTAGTTCTTCACTTTTCACTTTTACATACGCTTCGCTCCTGTGACCGTTGGTTCGTTCTCCTTCCAGCTTCCTGTCCACGGCCGCCACTACCTCCGGATTGAGCGAACCGCCCGGACGGAAGCCGTTCTCCTGCAATATCATCAGTTGGCGCCTGGTTTCCTCATCCTGTACTTCGATAACCAGCGGACGGCGCTCCGATGCTAATAACCGGTCTTTGTCTTTTTTCCTTTCCTCACGGTCGAGGACATACTTTATAGCACGGATACTTGGCGGGCAGAATTTCTTTTCCACTACACGGCATTTCTCCACATCGTTCACCGGATCGTTTTTATCGGGAACATAGGTGATCTTTTCCTTTTTTTGCACATACCCTTCCAGTAATTGTTTCAGTCCTATCCGTGCCGAGGCTACCATCACCTCTTCGCGGTGGTCGATGGCTTCTTCCACCGCTTCTTTAAACTCCGGCTTCATTTTCTTCCATTCATAAAATGTTTTACGGCTGATTTTAAACGATTTGCAGATTTCGGAAATACTGCACAGATCCTGTTCTATCATCCGGATAATCTCCGAGGCTGTTTTTTCTTTATACTTCATAAGATACTTAAATATTAATGTTTAATAATTAGTTTCTTATATAGATAAAGATATTTAGTTTTGATAAAATTGAGGATCGCGCAGATGTTTCGTCTGTGTGTTGCGTAGTAAACATTTTTGATTTATCAAACAAGACACGGACTGGAAGTCCGCGCCAGCGGGTAAGATATATGCCGCTAAAGCTCGCGCAGACTTGCAGTCAGTGTATTACTCATGAAATAAATCTTATAGCTTTTGATAGAAGATATTAGTGGCTGTTCAAGTATTTGTAATATAGATGTTTTGTTGATTTTTAGCCTCGTGTCTAAAATAAATATTATATTTGTATTAACTATAATCTTCTAATCTAATAAAATATGGAACCTAAAGAATCTCAGAATTTCTTAAATCGTTTTGAAAATTATTTATTCCAAAAATATACAACCGCCGATCATATACCCGTGACCGCCTATGTGGTAAAAGTGATTTTGATTCTAGGATTCTCTATAATCGCTATGTCCTTTGTGACGGGAATGTTTGGTATATCATATGAAAAATCATCAATTTTATTCAGAGTAACCTTGTTGACTGCATTAGTATTAATTGTCTATAAGGTATATCGGTCAAGTAAGACGATTTTGACTTCAAAAGGCAAGGCACTTTATTTTATGTACACATTAGGTTCTTTTCTTATTGGCGCAGGTATATTTCTGAAAATTGTACTTTATGTAATAGTTGCTCTTATAGTCCTGTTCTTTATATTTGCATTAGTTGGCAGATTCTTCGGTATTGGTCTGGGGGAAGATGAACCCGAAACCAAACACTATGCAAGTACGGGTAATGGAAAAAAAGAGGAACTGAAACAAACAGGTAGCGGCCCTGTAGGAGAGAAATATTTTAAAGGCAAAGATAGCGGTCAGGACTATACTAGTTATTGATGTAAATTATCTGAGCAAACAATTTTATTCTTCATAAATCATCTTCTTGGTCATACCTCCGTCTATAATAATATTTTGCCCGTTGATAAAATTATTTTCAGGCTGGCAGAGGTAGATGCACATACGTGCAATATCTTCAGGGGTGCCCACCCTGTTGGATGGATGCTGTTCGTGGTCTATCGGGCGCAATTCTCCATAGTGCCCCGTGTCTATCCATCCCGGACTGATACAGTTCACCGTTATATTATATTTACTCAGGGAAATGGCTAACGCGTGGGTGAGGGATACGATGCCGCCTTTCGATGCCGCGTATGCCTCCGAATCGGGTTCACTCATCAGGTAGCGGGTAGACGCCATATTGATGATGCGTCCGTAATTATTTTTCGATCTGCTTTTTGACCGTTGTTTGGCTAATAATTTAGCGGTAATGAATACTGGCCGTAGGTTTGTCTTCAAAACTTTGTCGAACCCATTGACCGACATATCCAGAATGGAGCCGAACTGGCTTACGCCCGCATTGTTAATGATGATATCTATGTCACCCTTTTGACTGAGGATCGAGGTTATGACATTTGCTAAAGCCCCTTTATCCGATATGTCGGCTTTCGCAAATGTACATTTATAGTCATTCAAATCTTCGCAGAGTTGTTTCCCCTCTTTTTCGTTTATATCGCAAAAGAATACATCTGCGCCGGCCTTACAGAAAGCGGTTACTATAGCCTTGCCGATTCCCAGCGCGCCTCCGGTAACGAAGGTGACTTTGTTTTCCAGTGTATCCTTCATAATGCTGTTATTTTATATTAATTTCTTAATTTCCTGATGTAATTGGCTCCATTTATTTTCTTCTATCTTAGCTCCGATAGCTTCTATTACATTTCCGGCGAGTAGTGTCCCTATCCGTCCGCAAGCGGAAAGCGGGCAGTTGTTTATCAGGCCGTAGATAAAACCTGCCGCATACAGGTCGCCTGCCCCTGTTGTGTCCACACAATTTACTTTAAGCGCAGGTACGAATACTTTTTCATTTCCCCGCTGAATCCATGAGCCTTTCTCTCCTGTTTTCACGATTGCTATACCTACCTGCTTCGCTATTTCAGAAACAGCTTCTTCAGGTTCCAGATCGAACAGGGCTTTGGCCTCTTCTTCGTTTGCAAAAACAATGTCTACATATAGAGGGATAATTTCGAGCAGGAAATCACGATTGGCTTCCACAACATTATAACTGGCCATATCCAGAATGATTTTTGCTCCGGCTTCTTTTGCCAGTACAATGGCTTTTTTTATCAGGTTGTGGCTTTGTACCAGATACCCTTCGATGTAGAAATAATCATATCCTTTGAAATCATTTGCGTCCAATTCATCTGCATGGAGCAATGCCGCCGCTCCCAGATATGTGCCGAAAGTACGTTCCCCGTCTTTGGAGATGAATGTAGATGCCACGCCCGATGCTTCATTCACTTCGGTCAGATGTGAAGCTACACGATGCTTCTTCAGGTCTTCTTTATAGTATGTGCCATAGAAGTCTGTACCTATGCGGCCGAGAAAACCCGTTTCAACATCCAGGTTGGCAAGCCCTACGATTGTATTGGAAGCAGACCCGCCGGAAACAATACTTTTGTTAAGTTTATTAATTTCTTCAGAAATTATTTCCAGCTTCGTTTCGTCGATAAGTTGCATACTCCCTTTTGGTAATTGGAGGAGTTCCAGTATCTTATCGTTTTCTATTACTGCAAGAACATCTACAAGGGCGTTGCCCATTCCTAATACTTTTGTCATTCTTCTTTAATTTTTTGTGTAAAGATATTGCATAATTCAGAAATAAGGCCTATTTTTGCGTCACTTTTGAGAGAAAAACACTCTTCCTTAGCTCAGTCGGTTAGAGCATCTGACTGTTAATCAGAGGGTCCTTGGTTCAAGTCCAAGAGGAAGAGCAAATCTGAAAGGATTTCTTCTCTCAAAAGTATATTCTTCCTTAGCTCAGTCGGTTAGAGCATCTGACTGTTAATCAGAGGGTCCTTGGTTCAAGTCCAAGAGGAAGAGCAAGAAAATCAAGCAGTTACCAATTAGGCTAACTGCTTTTTTATTTATTGCCCTGCAAAATTACCATTTAACTTCATCCTCAGTATATTCTCACAAATATATAATCCGGTTGTGGGTATCAATAAAGTTACATTAAAAAAAGAGTATGATCTATTGTATCCTTCTTATCCTTGTCAAAAGTATATAGTATCGACGGATTGTAAGCGCTGGTACTCTTTATTTCATCCAACTGAATGATTACACCGGTAGAAAGCACTTTGCGCTGGAAATTACGCCGGTCTAAAGTTTTATTCAGGATAATCTCATATATCCTCCTCAACTCACTCATTGCGAATTTTTCGGGCAGAAGTTCATATCCTACCGGAATAACCGGGAGCAAAGATCGTATGGTTTCCAGTGATGTTTTTATAATATTCTCATGGTCGGAATAGAGCGAAGGAAGGTGATCGATATCGAACCATTTAGTCATATCCTCTTCTACTTTAGACAAATGTATATCATCATATTTAACGAAAGCGTAATAGCCCAAACTTATAAATCGTTGTAAAAACCATTGTTCCTCTGCACTTGAAGGAGTGCTTCTATCAGCATTGCCTTTTACATATTCGATATTTTGCTCCATAACTGTTCTCGCCGGGTCGGTAAACAAATGAAATTGCTTCAGGTAAATATCTTTCAATCCTGTACGCTGTTCTAAAATTCTTTTCACAGCCTCGTCGGAACTCTCATTCTTAAACATAAATCCTCCGGGCAGCTGCCAGTATTTACTGATGTCAAACTTATTTAACAAGACCCACAGTTTCTTTTTGTGAAAACCCAAAATTACACAATCGATTGAGAAGCCCGGATGGACATTCTCAATTGTATATGGATAAAATAAACTTCTTTTACTCATAGCATTCATTCAATTACAAATATATCATTTTCCTAACTCCTTACCTGACAAGTGACAACAAAGATAATAAAACACCAATAATAGCCTTAATTTCTGCGTTTATTTAACGCATATTTATGTTTTAAAACACAAGTGCGTATTTTTAACGCAGAAATATGTTGATTAATTGAAAAGTTGACTTAGATTTGCGTCATAAGAACGCAGGTATTAATCAAAATATGAAACCATGAAAAAATTATTTCTATCCATTGGATTAGCTTTTCTGACAATGAGTAGTTATTCGCAAACTTCGGATAACTATCGGTTTGTAGAGAACAATAATGGCCCCAGACTGGGATATTCACCACAATCGGGTGTAAAAATACTTACTGTAGACGGCCTTAATTTTAAAGACCTGAATAGAAATGGAAAATTAGACAAATACGAAGACTGGCGTCTACCCATAGATGAAAGAGCCAAAGACCTGGCTAAGAAAATGAGCGTAGAACAGATTGCAGGACTAATGCTTTACAGCGGACACCAGTCAATTCCTTCAGCCGATTTTGGTTTCGGTGCCGGAACGTATAATGGCAAGCCTTTTTCGCAGAGTGGAGCCAATCCGTGGGAGCTGTCGGATGCTCAAAGGAAATTTTTGAAAGATGACAATCTTCGTCATGTTCTCTTAGTAGGTGTGCAAAGTCCTGAAGTTGCAGCAAAGTGGAGCAATGAGATGCAGGCTTATGTAGAAGGTATTGGTTTGGGGATTCCTGCAAATAACAGTTCCGATCCTCGTCATTCGGGGCAGGTAGCAGGCTCTACCGTAGCCGAATTTAATGCGGGAGCGGGAGGTGAAATATCTGTTTGGCCTGACGGTTTAGGTATGGCGGCGACTTTTGAGCCTGAACTGGTAAAAAAATTCGGGCATATTGCTGCTCAGGAATACCGTGCTTTAGGTATCGGAACCGCATTATCTCCACAGATAGACCTTGCCAGCGAACCCCGTTGGTACCGTGCCAGTATGACCTTCGGTGAGAGTCCGGCTTTGGCTACAGATATGGCCCGTGCCTATATAGACGGATTCCAGACATCAACCGGAAAAGACGAAATAGCTGACGGATGGGGATATAAAAGTGTAAACGCCATGGCTAAACACTGGCCTAGCGGAGGACCGGAAGAAGCCGGACGTGATGGCCACTGGGCATTCGGTAAATTCGCGGTTTATCCGGGTAATAATTTTGAAACACATCTGAAACCATTTACAGACGGTGCTTTTAAATTGGATGGTAAAACATCGATGGCTTCTGCTGTTATGCCATACTATACGATCTCTTACAATCAGGCAAAAGACGGAACTAATCTGGCCAACGGGTTCAGCAAATATATAATCAAAGACCTGTTGAGAGAAAAATACAACTACGATGGTGTTGTATGCACCGACTGGCTAATTACCGCTGATGAAGGTCAGACTCCGGGTGATTTTGCCGGCAAACCTTGGGGTGTAGAAGCCAAAACTATTGCCGAAAGACACTATATAGCCCTGATGGCAGGAATGGATCAATTTGGTGGTAATAATGAAATGGGGCCTGTGATCGAAGCATACAATATGGGGGTGAAAGAACATGGTAAAAACTTTATGAGAAACCGTTTCGAGCAATCGGCCGTCCGTTTGTTGAGAAATATATTCCACCTTGGTTTATTCGAAAATCCATATCTGGATGCTCAGGAGAGCGCTAAGATAGTAGGTAATCCCGATTTTATGCAAGAAGGCTATAATACTCAGTTGAAATCAATTGTCATGCTGAAAAACAAGAACGATATATTACCTATAAGGGAAAGAAAGACTGTTTACATTCCTGAAATCTACACGCCGTCGGTAAAAGACTGGTGGGGTAACTGGTCTAAACCATCACTTCAGGTCCCTGCCGATATCGAGATGGTGAAGAAATACTATGATGTGACAAATGATCCGGCTAAAGCAGACTTTGCCATCGTATTTATCTCAGGCCCGTACTCAAACAATGATGGTGGCGGATATGACAAGAACGACCGTAAAGAAGGAGGAAACGGATATGTACCTATTACCCTCCAGTACGGAACATACACAGCCAGTGATGCCCGCGAACATAGTATTGCAGCCGGAGACCCGGTAATAGATCCTACTATCGCCAACCGTTCATATAAGGGAAAAACTGTGACGGCATCTAACACAATGGATCTGAGGACAGTGTTAACCACCAAAGAAATAATGGGCGACAAGCCGATAATTGTAGTAGTAAACCTTTCACGTGGAATGGTATTCAATGAATTTGAAAATAAGGTGGACGGAATCCTTGCACGTTTCTCGGTGGGAGAACAGCCTGTTATGGATATAATTTCCGGAAAATACGAACCGTCGGGATTACTTCCTATGCAGATGCCTGCAAATATGTCGACAGTAGAAAAACAACATGAAGATGTACCTTTCGATATGGAATGTCACAAAGATACTGAAGGAAATGTATATGACTTTGCTTACGGGCTAAACTGGAAAGGTGTAATCAATGATGCACGCACTGCTAAATACGGAATAAAATAACCAATCTTATCTAAGAATTATGAAAAGGATAATTATAAATATAAGTATGTTAGTCGCACTTGCAGCGTATACAGGTAATGCCGGTGCTCAGGAACCTGCCGGAAAAGATTCGCTTAAAGTAACGACTGCCGAACAAAAGAGCGATCGTAATGTCATGTTGAACGCAGCATCGGCAAATTCAGGCCCCCGCAATGTAAATATCGGGCTTCCGGCCAGTGTGGGAGGAACAACGGTTCTCGAAAATGACCTGCCGGTAGTATATTTCTTCTGGCCTGAAATGCCATTTAAGTCGTGGCGTATGGATGCCATGACAAACGGAGTCAGTCTTCTGGACTTGGGACAGACTGCCATCAATATCGGTGATGTGGGGTTCTCCGTAGGCACGTACAACAATATGGGTACGGACAGGTTTGGTGGAAACGTAGGCTTGAACTCCAATCACTTTGGCTTACTTAACGGTACGGTCAACTTTAGCGGGCCATTGACAAAAAAAGGTCTTAAGTTTTCATTGGGGGCATTCGTAAATTACGATCCCGGAACATATAAGGTGAATAAGACAGATATAGACCGTTACTATAATGATCAAACCCAGTTATATAAAGCAGCATTGACTCAGGATTATAAATTTCAGGGAGGGGAGGGATCTATTTCCGCTTTCTATAAATATTCTAATTCCAAATCGATGACTATGCAGCAATATGCTCCCTACAGATACAATCTGGATGGGTCGGTAGATGAAATAGACGGTTTCAAGATCGGTAGTGATAACTATCTGTCCGGACAGAAGTTTAAAGTCAAAGATGCCGAAACAGGTAGTATCGCAGAACGCGATGCCCTGAACGATTACGGCACGGAAAGCCATACCTTCGATCTGATTGGCAAAAACAAGCTGGATAACGGACTGAACCTGAACTTTATCGTCAGATACCATACTGCCAGGTCGGGGATGTACCTCCCTATTATGACGGGTATATCGGAACAAACATATACTGATGCAACCGGTAACCAGAAGACCGGCAACCTGCAAGGAGTAATGGCTTTAGCATCGAGAAAGACACCTGTCAAATCTCTTACCAGCCTCTTCGAAATTGGGAAGAAATCAGGAAATCACCATTGGAAAATCGGTGTAAATCAATGGATGTACGACATAGATAAATTTACCACCGAAGGTGTTATTTATAACCAGACAGTAGAGGCTAATCCCCAACGTGTAGGTGACAACATATATGGTATTGCCGAATATCACAATGGTACTGAAAACAAAACAGCTCTCTTCCTTACCGATAAGTGGGATATCGCAAATGTGCTGACGCTGAATCTGGGTGCCCGTTTTGAATACCAGAACCTGAGAGGGGATTTTATCGACAACAACGATGTAATAGCAGACATACCTTATCTGTCAAACAAAAAGACCGATATCGATAAGGACTGGTTCAATAAGGCTTTTATGCTGAATGCTGTATATAAAATGACACGTAACTTCGGGTTACTGGGTGAAGCTACTTACAACGAACAAGCCGGCCACCTCGAGAACTACTCAGCAGGAAATGAACCTAACCTGAAGAAGTCGAAAATACCGGGGGCCGGATTCGGGGTGTTCTACAATCACTCTATGTTCAGCCTTGTATCTAAGGCAACTTATATCAAGCGCGACGAGTATCGTTCTACCGTGAACTTTACCAGTTCGAAAGGAACGGTTGCACGTCCGACTGTGGCGTACGATATAGAAACGATAGGATGGACCACTGATATCATGGCTACACCCGTCAAGAATTTCAATCTGCACTTCCTGCTGACATTACAGGCTCCTAAATACAAAAATTATTCAGGAACAGTAAACTTCGGCGCGGGAGAGACTCCTGTCGATTATAACTTTACAGACAATATTGTAACCGGTGTATCGAAAGTACTGATCGAGATAGACCCCAGTTACCAGTGGAAAGACCTGAGAGTATGGGCCAGCGCGCGTTACTTTAGTAAGCAATATGCTAACCTGACTAATTCACTCACCTTCAAAGGACGTTGGGAAACATTTGCGGGGGCAAGTTATTTCCTGGGCAAGAATCTTGAATTTAACGCCACAGTTGTAAACCTGCTCAACCAGCGCGGAGCACAGGGCACTATTTCAGGAGCAGATTTGTATACAAAAGAAGAAGCTGAAAAAATGGATGGTGCTATACTTTCGGGAACATATATCCGTCCGTTCACTGTAGAATTCGGAATGAAATACAAGTTCTAAACCATCTTTTTTCCACATTTCATTACCCTGTCATTCCTAGATAAATGACAGGGTATTTTTATAACCTATATACCTGGTCGCCGAGCTAATCCATTAAAGTACTGGAAAATAGAATTGTAGAATTAATAAACAAGCAGATTCCCGAAAGCATCATCCCATTTAATTGAATTGATAGCTATAAAATTACGTTAATATGCTAAGTCTGATTCTCCATGCATATCTAAGGTTAACCAACAAGGGCGTGATTTTGCAATCACACCCTAATTTATCAATATTAAAGTTAATCGATAGGCTTCACAGCTTTTCTTTATGTTCTTTGATTATTTCAAAAGAGATTCATAATAGTTTTTTACGTCAATCCAATTATAAAAGGGTGCCATATCTGTTTTAATTGGTGGCACTAGTATTTCCTTTTCGTGAAGAAGGAATTTAACCAGAATATCATCCGATTTAGGTTTGCGGTAAAATATGATCTGTATATTCCCCGCCATAGGCGCTACTTTAAAATCGCTCCAAGCTTTATAATACTCATCAGCATTGGATACGCTATTGTAACATCCATCAAGGTGCAAAAGCATTGCTAGCGGGATGATGTTGCCGTCGTGGGCAAAGCGCAGGTCCGCCCCTTTTCCGTTAGTCGATATAATGCGACTGGCATTTTCCAATATATCTTTCAGAAGAGGTTTGCAGTTTTCAAACATCAGACCGCCATTTATTGCCCCATTAGCGTCATTGACATATAATTTGTAATTCTTACATTGCCAGAGATCAAAAAGTTCTTGTTTCTCAAATATGTCATAGAAAGATAAATCAGTTTCTATATTTTGCATTCCTCCTGCAATATAAAAGAGTTGCCACATCGTCTCTTCCGGATTTATATTTTTGTTGATGTAATCCTTATCCGAAAAAAGAGAATTGATCAAACGTGCCGGCTTTACATGTTCCTGTTGAAATTTACGGTGTTGCTCACGCCAAGTATATTTTGCAGAACGGAATTCAATTGCTTCTTTGGTATGATGATTCAGAAAACTTTGCCACTTCATACTGGAATTGCGCTCGATCTGTATAGAAGGATTTAATTCTTTCAGCCGCTCGCAAAAAGCATCCATACTAAGCACGCAACGAACGATGGTAGTTGCACAAGCCGTATATTTTCCATCTTTGGAAAAAACCTGAGGGTTGGTGATATACATGCGTTCGGCGATGCCCTTATGTTCCCGTATTCCCAAGGGAGAAAGATCTCCTCCTCTGAGCTCGGCTTCCTGCCATACTTGTTGCAATCGGGTATAAACATCTTTACCTAAATCAGTTAATGCATTATTGTTATAAGCATTTTCAAATCGGTCGAGGACATCCTTATAGTCACTGTCACTGATCAGGTACCGGGACCCATGACGGCCAAAGTGGCTTATATAGAAGGGTTCGTATCCTTTCGGTGGCGTTGTATAAGGTATGATTTCCTTTGCCGGATATGCATAGTATACACCTGCGGTTTTCTCGGGAGTAGCAAACAGTTCTTCTTTTGATGTTTGGGAAAATGCAGAAATAATGGCTGCAAATGAGAGTAATAGTAGGTAAATTCGTTTCATTCTTTTTGTGATTTTAGATAAAAAGGTTGTCGACTCTGGGGCAGGGTAAATTATACCTTATTAAACGATAAGCTAACAACCTTTTTATCTCTTTATATACTTATTTATAATCAGGATTCTGCGTCAGATAAGGATTGACGGTAAATTCTTCCTGAGGGATAGGGAATAACTTATACTTGTTATCCACATCTTTTCCGATATAATTTCCTGCTTTACCATCGCTACCTTTCCAGTCCCAGTTATGATCTTTTGTAAATTTATTGAAACGGATCAAGTCTGTACGGCGAATCAGTTCTGTGTATAATTCGCGGCCTCTCTCATCTAATATAAAATCCAAGTTTAATTCAGCCTCTGTAATCCTGCCCGAAGCATCGTTTCCGTAACTACCCGACATATACGCCCTGTCCCTGACCTCATTTACATAGCCAAGAGCTTCGCTTTTGCTTCCGCCGCCGCCTCTTAATATAGCTTCCGCGGCCATCAGATAAGCATCAGCTGTTCTAAACATAGGATAATCAATCGATGAGTATACTGTGCCGCCTTCGGCTAGTTCCGAACCGTCGGCTTTTACATTACGCCATTTGATACATGCATACCCATTGGTAAATGTTCCTTGAAAATCTTTTCCATCTACCCATGTTTCTTTAGTGTGTCCTACGCTAAAGAATTGAGCTCTTTTATCTTTTTTGTTATTTCCCCAGATGTCGTTTACATCAAACGCCTGGTCAGCACTTTCAAACAGGTTTACTAATTGGGTAGTCACGCGTGCATTCCCCCATCCCCGGGTTCCGACTCCCGTTTTCAGATATTTATTTATATTTCCGTTCATCAATGCTTTTACATAGAAATTAGTACCTGCACTGCTTTGTGCATAATCAGCATCCTGTACCAGATGCCAGATGATTTCGGAACATGTATTATTATCGGCCAGAAAGATATGGCGATAATCTGGTGCCAACGGGTACGCCTTGCTGTCTATTACCATTTTAGCATATTTGTATGCTTTCTCATATTCTTTTTTGCCTACATACACTTCTGAGTTCAAATAGATACGTGCTAGTAAAAACCATGCGGCTACCTGATCTATACGCCCGTATTGGTTTGTCTTCGACGTCTTTAGCAATGGTAATACTGTTTCTAATTCGCTTACTGCGTAATCATAAATTTCAGTTCTGGTTTTTTGGTGAGGCAGGCTTCCCACTACCATTGTTTCTTCAATAAACGGTCCGGACCCGTACAAGTCACATATCATACTGTAGCAATATGCCCTGATAAACCGGGCTTCAGCCACATAATACCGATATTCGTCCTTCAGTTCGTCGTAAACGCCTCTTTCTTTCAGTTTATCCTCAGTACACTCACGTATAAATTCGTTACAGTAGTTTATAGTCATATATAAACGATAGTAAGGATACTTGATAATTGAGGTAGATGGATTCCAGTTTACATAGAGCAGATCCCGTGAACCCTGGCTGCTGCCTGCATGCAAGATAATTTCATCAGATACTGTCGTTTGCAGATAGAATAATGCACGGGTATATCCGCTATACCCTTCGTCGATACCACCTACATCTCCGTCACCGCCGTCACCACCTTTTTGTCCGGTCTGAATAAGCGATGCATAACATTTTGCTATTACACCTTTGTATCCTGCGGCTGTTTCGTACACATCTTTTGCTACTAACTGGTTTTTATCCAGAGGCTGCGTGTCGAGGTCTCCCAGACAGGAAGAAAGCATGCTACAACAGGCAATCAGAATTGATATGATTAATATATTTGATTTCATACTATGATTTTGTTTTTAATGGATGTATGGAAACTCGCATGACAAAATTATCTTGTACTTTGGTGAATCGTGATTGGCTCAGCCGATTTTGCAATTCATGCTCGTTTTCATACTATAATTTTGTTTTTATATTAAAAGTTTAGGTTTAAGCTGAAAGAATACATTCTCGGACGCTGGTATGAATTACGGTCGATGCCCGAAAATATCTCAGGGTCGATACCCGAATAGCCTGAAATGAGAGCAACATTCTGTACATTAAATGCCAGTCGCAAAGAAGTTTTATCATTCCATAGTTTTGAGAAAGAATAGCCCAGAGTGATATTGTCTATCTTGAAGAAATCTCCTTTTTCCAGAAAATAATCTGAAAATTTACGTGATTGCGTGAATCCGGTTTTCAGGGTCGAACTCATAATATTACCGGATGTATTGCCGTCTGCACTATAAAGCTTGTCGAACGAATCTCTTGCTGCCTGATAGTTGAAGACGTAGTGTCCGAATCCTCCATGTGCATTTGCTCCCAAATCCCAGTTTTTGTATGATATACGGGTTGAAAGGCCGTAGAAATATGGCATATGCGAACTCTTACCTGTCATGTATTTATTTACGTCTGATTCGCTTGTTACGATATCTCCGTTCGGAGCCACATATTTTCCGTCCAGTGGGTTGCCATTATCATCATATGCCTGTTTCAGTAAAAAATAAGTATAAGGTGTTTCTCCGACTTTATGTCTTTGAACATAGTCCCTGTCTCCAATGCTTCCTGCATTTATTGAATTATCTTCGCTGTCTATTGTATTCAGTTTTGTGATTTCCGATGCATTCCATGTAAAGTTTCCTCCTATCGACCATTCCCAATCGCGGGTTTTGACCGGTATTGCCGATACAGCAAGTTCTACCCCTTTGTTTTTCATGTTTCCGATATTGGTATCTATTTTGTTAGTATAGTTACTACCGGCCGGAACATCAATGAAATTCAACAGATTCTTTGTACGGCGGGTGTAAATATCTACACTTCCCGATATACGGTTGTTAAGGAATCCATAATCTATCCCCAGATTGTAGGTCGTGGTTGTTTCCCATTTGATAAGAGGATCGTAGCCATTAGGCCTGTAAAGCGTTATCCATTCGTTACCGAACATATATCTGGAAGCATCGTATGAAGTAGTATAGGTGCCCAGATGCTGGTAATATGAACCTATGTCTTGTTGCCCTGTTTGCCCATAACTAAGTCGTAGTTTAAGGTCGGATAAAGCCTTGATATCTTTTAGGAAAGATTCTTCAGACAAGCGGTATGCCAGTGCTGCAGAAGGGAAATATCCCCAACGGTTATTTTTCGCAAAGCGGGAAGAGGCATCGGCACGCAGAGTAGCTGTTAGAAGTATCTTTTGAGCGTAGGAATAATTAAGACGTCCATAAAAGGATAATAGATATAATTCTGCTTCGCCCGAAGTAGGGTCCCCATATACTTCGCCTTTCGAATCATATGTTGTAGCTGCATTTCTATACCAGAAGCGTTGCCAGCCATAACCTCCCATTGCACTGATGCTATGATCTTTCCGGAAATCTTTTTTGTAATTTGCGTACAAGTCTATCAGGTAATTCCTGTTTTCATTTTTTGAAGTATATGACTTTCCTGACCCGTCCTGCATATGTGAAACATACATAGATGGGGCATTATTGGGTATAGACTCATCATAGTCATCTACACGGACATCATAACCAAGGTTTGCATGTAGAGTAAGATCTTCAAATCCATGTATTTTATAGTTTGCTGCCAGATTTCCTGTCGAACGTTTGTTTTTCTGTAATTTATCGGTCAGCGTCAAGTCCGCAACAGGGTTGCTGCCTGCTTTTGTAATCGGATTGCCATTTTCATCCATCCACATGAAGTATCCCAATCCGACATTGTTCGGGTAATTTGCATGTACAGGACGTGTAGGGTCGAATGCGGAGGCACTTCCTACTGTTCCGCTGGAAACAGGATTTTCATTTTCTATACTGCCTTTAACGTTAATGTCGAGAGATAAGTGTTTGTTGAAAAATTGCGGGGCAAATCCTACTCCCAGACTGAGCCGTTCATAATTATTTTCTTTGACAACCCCATTTTGATTATAATAACCGAACGATATACGATAAGGGATATCAGCGACGGCTCCTGTAGCCGATAGATTATGGTCTGTCCCGAAAGCAGTTCTGGATACTTCCTTTTGCCAGTCTGTATTGACATTGCCAAGCATATAGCCATCGGGCACGTTATTGGCATGTTCCTTAAATGCTTCTCTGTAGGTATCGGCATCTAATACATCCAAATACTTTACTACCTGGCTTATAGTGAAACTTCCGCTATAGTTCAGATTGACTTTTCCTTTTGTCAGGCTTCCTTTCTTTGTGGTAATGATAATCACTCCATTCGAAGCACGGGAACCATATATGGCAGTTGCGGATGCATCTTTGAGGACTGTGAATGATTCAATGTCAGCCGGATTTATGGAACTGATAGATGTACTCCGTACCGGTACTCCGTCTATAACCAGTAACGGATCGTTCGACGCTGATAACGAAGCCCCCATACGAATGCGTATAGTGCCTTCGTCGCCCGGCGCACCGGAACCCGGTGTAACGCTAACCCCTGCAATTTTGCCTACTAATGCATCTTTGGCCGTTAATACCTTTCCTTTGCTTGGTTCATCCGGTTTGAATGTTGTGAGCGAACCTGTGACATCTCCTTTCTTTACTTGTCCATAGCCGATAACGACTACTTCATTAAGCATTTCCTGATTTTCAAGAAGGATTATCGAAAAATTCTTTTGTCCATTGACCGGGATTTCCTGGGCTTCGTAGCCGATGAAGCTGACTGTTAAGATTGCATTCGATGGCACATTGAGTTTAAAATAACCGTCGACATCCGTAACTGTTCCGTTTGTGGTGCCCTTTACCAATATGCTTGCACCGATAACGGATTCTCTCTGGTCATCAACCACCTTACCTTCTATAAGGATATTATTTGTTGTCTGCGCATAAATACTGGAATGAATCAGGATACTCAAGAGGAGGATGAATATCTCTTTCATCGGTTTTCTTTTAGATTTGCATTTCATGGGTTTTTAATAATAGATTTAGTTAAACATCTCAACTAAAGTATCTGTGTAAATAGTATTTTTAGCTGAGTTTACAAAAACAAAGCTATTATACATCGATCCAAATTTTAGATGTAGGGAGATGTGTAGAGTAGATGTTTGTTGATTGTAATTCTTTTTAATTCAGGTGTTTATGTCTTTTTTATGAGAGAAAAAAAGTAGATAAAAGTAGAGCTTCAAGGAGATTATATTATCCTATTTGTTGGATTAAATTAGCAAAATCATCTTTTGACACAGCAAGTTTATTATGTATTTTCAATTTGTAGTTATATACGGTTTGAGGGGAATAATGAAGAAAGCTTGCAATTTTACTACTATCGTTTATCCCTAGTCTAATGAGCGCAAATACCCTGAGTTCGGGAGTCAGTATATCATCACTTTTAGGGGTGATATGCTCATCCTCCTTCAGTAGGGCATTGAATTCATCAACAAAATCCGGATATAGGTTTAAGAAGATTATATCGAAATTTCTGAAGAACTCTTTTAATTCATCTGATACTAATGATGTTGAGCTGGTTGTCTTTAATGCATCATCTATTTTTCCTGTTTTTAATTTCCTGTTTACATTGATGCGATAAGTTTCCATTTTATCTATGTAACTGGAACACAAATTGAAAACATAACCGATATATTCTTCTTTGACCAGATTAGATTCGGAAAGTTTCTTGTTGAGGCCGTTAAGCTCTGTATTCATTTGCTTTACCTCTTCATACATATCTTTTATACGCTTTCGGGCTTGAGATAGCCTGGTAAGCTGTTTGTATATGTATATCAGGGAAATGATAAGTACAGCCGATAATATGGAGATAAGGACGAGATACTTCTTTAAATTGCTTTTTTCCTGAGTTACTTTCTTGTCGTATGCAGCTACTATGATCGGTAATGTTTCGGATATTTCTAATGTTCTGAAACGGGCTTTACTGAAAGTGGCATCTTCCATCGAACATTTAATATATGAATATGCCCTGTCCAGATCACCTTCTTTATACAAGATTACGGCAAGTTTCCGTAAGGAAATATAGCTTTTTACTGCCCTCCTGAGATCTGAAGTAGCCGAGATTATCAAATATTTTTTTTGCTGTTCGGTATTCCCTAATTTTTCATAGATGTCGGACAGTCCATATGCCAATGATCCAACTATTGATTCATTGTTTTTGTTTTCCTTATAGCATCTTGTCATTAGTGACAAGGCCTCATCGTATCGTCCTAATTCGACTAGTTTACCATTTTCTACAAGGAGGTATCCTATCGATTTAGGGTCGTTTACCTGCAAAAGGGAATCTTTATATTGGCTAACTAAATGTTCGTAATGATTCTTTTCATTTTGTGCTAATGAATTTTCGAATAATAAAGAATAGGTAGAATGATAAAAATGGTAATAATAAGGCAGTTGATCCTTATCCAATCCATTTCTGTTTATTTTATCTGCAATATTAAAAGCCTCTTTATACATACCCATTATACCAAGAATCTCCGCGATATTCATACTTGCCGTATACTGATATTGTATATTTCCGATGCTCAGGGCTATGTCATGCTTTTTAGTTGCCATAAAAAGAGCCGAATCCATATTGTAATTTCTGTACTCTCTGTAAAGACGGTGATAAATATTATGAGACTCTTCTGCATCGGAAGTCTGAGTCAGCTTTGTTTTAAGGCTATCTATCCTCAATTCTTTTATCATATTGTATTGGGGCCGGTTTTTTATAGTCAGATCCAGTTCATAGAGAAGAGAATCCAACTGGCTTTTTGCTCCGGACATAGATAAAAAGGAAAAGAAGAAAAATAACATTAGAAAGGGATGTCTCATGTTCTATAATTTATAGTCAGTCAATGCAAATTCATCTATTCCGGCTCTTCAGCTACCAGTATGATAAAATTGATGTGAGTAAATGCAAAGTGTAATCTTATACAAATAATTGTTTAGATTCCAGTAATTCATAAAAGTAGTATTTATTCATTTGACATCAGTAAGATATTTTCTTAATTTTCTATT
>QMCD01001058.1_pt1 | contig 17783 bp, 15 predicted proteins | sample 1821841 | NCBI WGS metagenome assembly QMCD01 (sample SAMN01991225, study PRJNA193472) | Termite gut metagenome, whole genome shotgun sequencing project. | isolation source: worker | host: Macrotermes natalensis
ATATGTAGGAGGAAATGATGTTTGATTTTTCTGCGATTTCTAGTAGTTAGAAAATAGTAGTTAGTAGTTAGTAATAATTAACAATGGTGGTATACCCCATGTGGCGGTAGGATTTAAGAAATCTTTCAATAACATGATATAAAATAACATAACAATAACATAACAATAATATAACAATAACATAATTTATAACATAGATTTATAAGTAATATTCGACTATAATTTACTTGAGGTGGGCGTAATGGATGATTTATTACTAATTTCGAGAAAAAACAATCTTAAAGGTGATGACGGTTATAAATATTTTCTGTAAGAATAAAGGATTCAACAATAGAAAAATTAGAGGAAATAACGTTACTGACGAACCGTTCACGTAATGAAATAATAAATATTATTTTAGAATACGGTATAGAAAAAATCCATCTGGATGAATAAATTTAATTTTAGGAGTGGTAAATAATGAGTAAAAATTACAGGAAAATTATCAGAAAAGTTGCCAGGAATAACGGTGTTACCGTAGCTGAGGTTGAGTCAGAAATAAAAAAAGCCATTGACATGGCTTACGGCGAACCGTCCTTTATGGCGCGTTGCGTTCCGAAAAGCGGCGGCGTCCCGACAGCAGGGGAACTGATGGAATACATTGCCAGAAGGGCTATAATCACATCGGAATAATTAAGGAGGCTAAAATGAATATTGTATTAAAAATACGGGATTTGCGCGAGGACAGCGATTTATACCAGAGGAATCTCGCCGAATATCTGCACATAACACAGCAGACCTACTCCCGTTATGAAACGGGGGAGCTTGAGCCGTCGCTTAGGGTTCTGGCAAAGCTGTCCGAATTTTACGACACCAGCGTCCTTTTTAGTTGTTAGAAAATAGTAATTAGTTATTAGTTATAACAGTAAAACTAATTATTAATAACTATTTTTTAATTACTAAAAATAACCGCTCAAGCCTTAATTGCAGCGGTTATTTTATGACCTAGCAAGTGAGGGGGAACCTTTTTAGTTGTTAGAAAATAGTAATTAGTTATTAGTTATAACGGTAAAACTAACTACTAACAACTATTTTCAAACTACTAAAAAATAACCGCCCCCTACTCTGAAGTTGGCGATTATTCTTTATAACCATTAACGAGGGGTGACCGCTTAACTGGTATACCCTTGCTGTTTATTATTATACAATAATTTATTAATTATGTCAAGATTTTCAGTGATATATTTTTTATTTGCTTTCGCATTTCTGATTTGCGACCGTGCATGAAGTCTTGCATGCCGACTGGCAGGAAGCCTGACATTTTCCGCATCCGCCCTTCTGAGCGGTTTTCTTCAGGTTGGCTTTGTTAATCGTTTTAATATGTTTCATTTTATAATCCTCCGTGTTTTAATAATATTACGAATAATAATAGCATACTTCAATATAAAAATCAATAGGCAAATTAACGAAATTTTAAATAATGCTAACGGATTTTCAGACGCGAATTAACTCCCAATATACCTCCGGCAGCCGAACATACGCATATGATGATAAGCTTGGAAAAAAATCCCGTTGCCGTAAAGCTCCTTACAAAAATAAGACCCGTGATAAGAACTGTGAAAAAAATGACGATACCGCATAAAATTCCCGTAAGCAGACCGTTTTTCCTTCTGCGTTTTGAAACGGAATAACCTGCCGCAACACATCCCGCGCATAATGAAACGGAGGACATAAAACGCATTAATTCCTCAGGAACGTCAATATAGGTTATTATCACCGAGAATAACAGCGACGAAACACATACAGCCCCGATACCGGACAGTATTCCGCTTAAAGCAGTCATCAGCCTTTGTTTTGATATGGAATCGACTGTGCGTCTTCGCATAAAATCACCCTAATATTTATTTTATACTGCTTTCAGCCGGACAGGATGTCCGGAAATGACGGTATATTTATAAATATTCAAATTCGGGTTAAAATATTCGGCAGGGTACTATTTCTTCTTAATCTCTTCAACTTCGTCATGGATAGTTTCGTTTTCGGAAATCGCCCAGATTTTCACCCGGATTTTACTTTTGTCGCTCCCAGTTTCAATAACGACAGTATCCTCGGTTTTTCTTACCACAATACCCGTAATTCCGCCGATTGTCGTGACAACGTCTCCGATTTGCAGATTATTGCGCATATTTTTCTGTTCTTTTTCCTTTTTCTTCTGGGGGCGTATCATGATAAAATACATGAAAAATATGATAACCCCGAAAATCACGAGCTGGCTTATAAGCGTCGCGGTGGGGTTTACGGCTCCGGCGGTTTCTCCTGCCGCTCCGGCTGCATCCCCAGCGGTTAAAAGAGCAATTGTGTTTAACATAAATATAATCATCCTTTCCGGATGTCTTGTCCGTCGGAACAAAACTCCCAGCCTGAAACTCTGTTACAGGCTTAATTTTTTAGTTTAACAACCAGGCAGTTATTTTGCCGGCTTTTTTCAGTACACTTTATAATTATACCATTATTTGCAAAACTTTCAAGTGTTTTCATAAAAATATTTATATTTAATCGCAGAAATAGCTAGCGAACTTAGGATAAAAACGTTATTCCAAAAGTTTTTATTATAATCATAATAAATAGAAATCCGGGGCGGTCTGATTTTCCCCGGATTTGCTACATAATATAACTTTAATAGAAAGTTTAAGAGATGGTTTGGTTCATTAGAAATTTAAACTAATTCTAATAATTCTTTATTCTCAATTTCTAAACCTTTTATCTTTTCTTTCATTTTATTGTATTCATCCATATATTCACCGCAGCAACAATGACTGGGTATTTTATGTTTTGTCAATCCACCGTGGTTTTCGTCAGGATATAAGTTATGGTGAGGGTCAATCCATATGATGTAAAAAACATTTTCAATTAAAGTGCCAATAACTCTACCTTTGCTTATCGATAAAGAAAATTGTATTAATTCTTCTTTTGGTATGCTTTTTGGCACTGAACACGGTGGATTAGAAGAAGCACAGTTATGTATTCTGTAGGAATTTCTGAAATTTCTATCACTATTGAATACTTTAATATCTGTGTTTGACATTTCTTGTAATACTATTAGCAAATCAGATGTCCACTTAAAACAAGTTCCACTTACCGAAAAATATTTGTTTTGTTCGAAAAGGGTAAAAGAAAATAATAATTTATTAAAACGCTCTTCATTTTTAATTATTGGTTCTGGTATTATCTTTATTCTATTTGCTTTAGGAATTTTTTTTGTCATTTAGTTCATTATGCTCCTGTAATAATTTTCCATTGATGATTCAGAAATAATAGTTTGACAGCCTTCCCAAGGATTTAAATTACCTCTAGCTTCTTTCCAAGGAGGTTCAGAATGTGATAAACATTCTAAATCATATGCATCCAAATGCCCATATGCTTCATAAACTTTTTCCGCAAATGCAACAATGTCCACAGGTAAGGATGCTTTATTTTCATATTTAGGTATTGAATTAAAACCATAATCTTTATATTTATTATATAAATCAGGATTTACTGGTCCATGAACCCACGCTTCAAAGGTATCGTCAATTATATTTCCGTCTCCTAACGCTAAATGCCAAGCTTTTGCATAATAGCACATTTTTTGAAGCTTTTTATTTGACATTGACTCAATTGAAAGAAATGCATCTGCTAAGTCAAATACATTAGGTTTATTCATTTTCATTCCTCCTTGTATTATATATATTATTATATCATTATATATGTTAATTTATCTAGTAAACATTTATTAATAAAATAATAATAAATCAAAGTTTAATAAACCTATTCTTATCAAAGTTTATTTGTATAAACTAATAAAACCAGGTGTCGGGGTTGTCGGGGTCAAACGGGGGAGGGAAAAAATCCTCCTCATCCCCGCCTATAATCTCAGGGGGAAGGTTTTCAAACGGGTCGGTGGTTAATACATCGTCTGGGGTCATAGGTTCGGTTTCGGGATAATCATCATCACCGGGAATCTCCCCTGTACCGCCGTCTAAAATGCTTCCGTCGCCGTCGCCGTAAGACGAATACGCACACTGGGATAAATATTTTTTAAGGCCGTTTACTATAGCCTTTGCAAATCCCTTATGGTGAGATGATTTGGCAAGCGCCATAGCCTCGGTATAATTTGTCACGAACGCTGTCTCTATGAGTACGGACGCGAACTCCTGCTGCTGGGTCACAAAGAAATAATTATATTTCGCACCCCTGTTTAAACCGCTTCCGCCCCCGTGTACGTTTTCGGACAAATACGAACCAAGAGCCGATGAAATATATTTTGCGAGCGGCTGTGAAAACGGCGTGAAGTAAAACGCTTCCGCTCCCTTTGCGCTCGAGCCTGCCGCGTTGCAGTGTATTGAAAGAAAGACGTCCGGATTATACTGTCTTGCATAAGAAGCCCTCTGTTCGGTTTCATACGTTTCACTTTCGGTGTTAAGACGGTAAACCCTTGCTCCCTCATCCTCAAGATAACGTGTGACAAGCTTTGATATGGCAAGGTTAGCTTCCTGCTCCTTAATATGCCCTACGGCTCCCGGGTCGAACTGCGAAGCTCCGGTATATCCGTGACCGGGGTCTATTACGATTGTTGAGCCGCTTATGCTGTTCCTGGGCCCGTTAAAGCGGAAAACGAGATTGCCCTCACTGTCGTATGTCGCCGTAACACCCGAATAAATACCGCTCTGGCGAAGCTTTAAGGTAAGCTTGGTTTTAGCTGCGTCGCCGGAATCCGATGTACTCCATGTACCGCTTGTGAACACGGCTGAATCGGGGAAGCTTAAATCGCCTGCCGAAACGCTTGTAACATAGTCAAAGGTAATAATAACGGAGGATGAATCGAATGAGGATATATAATAGCTTCCGTTATCGCCGCCGTTATAGGAAAGGTTCCCGTAGCTGATATTGAACGGTATTCGGTTTTGGGTGGTCAGCTTGATTATTGTATCGGTATCGTCCTTTCCGACTGCCGCAACGCCGATGGGGTTCGTGCCGAGCGGGCGGTTGGGTTCAACCGATACGGCGCTTGTGCGGATTCTCTTACCGGAATTGGTAAGGTAATAATCGGTGCCGTTATATGTGACCGTTTTGGTGATATAATCGACGGTTCCGGCGGGAAGGCGAGCCATGTCGGGGCTGGGGGAGGTGTCGGTCGACCTGTAGTTATAAACCATGGTATTGTCGTTATTTACTACAAGAAGGCTGCCGCTGTAATCATTCGGCACTTCCGGGAGAGCGTTTACAATAATATGCGAGCCTGTTCGGGTTTCGTTTATATCATCCCCGGATTTTGTCTTGTATGTACCGTAGAATTCAACGTACCCCAGGTCAATATCCTGTCCTCTTTTGCCTTCCGGAGCCGTATAGTTCCCTGTAAACTTAGTATAATTTGAGTTCGGGTCAAGCTCGTCAAGCTGTCCCTCAACCTCTTTTAATGCTACTGTCTTGCCGTTTATTTTAGCGGAAACGATTGAACCCTTATAAGCGATTGCGCTGAGCGAAATAGTCGATTGTTCCTCGACATGCATTGTATCCCCTGCGGGAGCGACGCTCCTGAGGACATTAATCGTCCGTGTAATCGTATATGTTATTACCTTGGATTTATTCTGGAATTTAAACGTATTTACTCCCACGTCAAGGTCTTCGGTGAAATAGAAACGCCCCGCCTCGTTAAGCTCGATTTCCTTGCCCTGATAATAAACGGGGAAATTCGGGTCGAACGAACCGGCAAAAATCACGGATGGCTCTTCCGTTTTAAAGGTTGTCTGAGTGGGGAGAGTCATTTCCAGCTCGCTGTTAAGACCGGCTATATCAATCTGGTCGTCATAATGCTTAATAAGCGCTGTGGTTGATTCCATAAGGTTTTCATTCAGGGAATCAAGCGAATTGTAGGAGCTTCCCTTATATGAATCATATTCGCCGGCGTCAAGCACCTGCTTGACAAGCTCGTCCGGCGAACCCCAGCCTATGGAGCCTGTGCAAATTTTTTCATTGATATGATTGACGACAAGAGGGATGTCCGCTTCCGTCGCATAGTCATCCCACCAGCCGACTATTTCGTTGAAGGGAAGCGAAGAGCTTGCTCTTGAACCGTCCGCTCTTAGCATAATAAAATCGGCGTAACCGTTCTGAATATATGAAACGGTATCGGCATAACCGCCGGTAAGGGCTTCAAAATCAACGGAAGTGGCAGAACCGCTTTCAACCGTCGTATAATTTGCCCAGACATCGTTCAGGGCAATGCCCACGGGGATGGTATTGTTAGTTTTATGTATCGCGTCTGACGCAAGGCTGAAAACATATGCCCCGTTGTCGAGGAGCCAGTTGTTGAATCCGATACCGGAGCCGTTTGAAATATAATCACCCAGAGACACGCTGTTTTTTGAGGAATAGTATCCGTCGAGAATAATACCGTCAACGGGGTATTTTACCGCAAAGCTGTGAACCTTCAGCGCAAGGCGGTCAATCCTTTCCTGAAGCTTAAAATCAGAGAGAGGAGCAAGGATATAATCAATGCTGAAATTAAGGTAAACATAAAGACCGCGTTCCTTGGCGGCGTCAATGGCATACTCGGCAAAAGCCTTTTCAACCGTTTCGTTCAAATCGGCGCTGTAAAAAGCCTCGCCTTCATAATCTGTATTTATTATGATTGAATTAAGCCTTTTATTCTCAACGGAATCAAGCATTTCCTGAACCTGTGTCATAATAGTTTCCCCGTCAGGTTCCTTTCCGCCGCTGTCTTTATAGGCGAAATCCACTGTCGGTGTCACATAGACGCCCCTTATTTCATCGGGAAAGCTGAAAACAGGAAAAAAAGGGGGCTCGGTAAAGCTTTCAAGCTCCTCGTCCCTGTTAATTTCCTCCTGCGGTTCGATGACAGTGAATTCTTCCTCTTCGGCAAAAGCCGTAATGCTGCCAAGTATTGTCGAAAAATCTGCGCCCAAAGGCACAGTCATAACCAGCGCCGTTATCGCCGCTAAAAAGCGCGACAGCCTTTTTCTCATTTTATAATCACCCTTTGATACATGCCGATGCCGCTGTTTATTTATATACGGCATTGTTTTTCTTTTGTTCTATACACATAAATCTTTATAAAGAACCGATTGTTCAAATACCGCTCTAATTGTATCATAAATTTTACGCTTTGTCAACAAATTTACTTCTTTTTTATATTGTTAAGCTCCTTTGAAACCTGTGCCGATACCGAGGAAGAGGGCTTGAAAATTGATTCATAGCGGTAAAGCGCAACTCCTCCGTATTTATCCAATCCGGCGGCGGCGTTCATCTGCCTTGCGATAATATCGGATTTGTTTATCCATTCGTTCCGGGCGCTGCCTCCGGCGTAGCTGTCGGCAGCCCCGATTTTATATCCCGCCAGACCGATTACAAGCCTGACATTTTCGGAGGTACACATTTTTTCCCAGTCGGAAATAACTTTTTTATACGGCAGGGACGAATTGTCAAAGCCGAAATAAACCTGAGGAAGGATATAATCGCAGTATCCGTCTTCAGAACACCATTTCCTAACATCGGCATAAAGCTCCTTGTAATTGTTTTCAATGCTGCCCTGCGGAGAAATCCCGAACATAATTGAAGAATTGGCTTTATGGGCGGCGCTGTAAAGCTTTTTGACCATGCCGTTCACATTCCTAATGCGCCAGTCGGAAAGCTTCATGCCTTTTCCGCCGGAGCTGAACGCGTTCCTGTCAAAATTTGCCGAAGTCGTAGGATAAAAGTAATCGTCAATCTGAATGCCGTCCACATCGTAACCGGAAACTATTTCGCTGATTCCGTCAGCTATAAAATCCGTAACTTCGGTATATGCCGGGTTAAGGTACCACCTGCCGCCTGATTTTACAAGATAATTCCCTCTGTATTTATTATTGTTATACCATTTTTTTACCTGGTAATTATCATTCAGATTTTTAAGCTGCGTATCGGTCATAAGCCTCATGGGATTAACCCAGGCATGGATTGAAAGCCCTCTTTCATGGGCTTCCTCAACCATAATATCAAGCGCGTCAAATTTGGCTGAGGCGCCGATAACTCCGTTAAAATTATCGGTTGCGGGGAAAAGCTCCGAATCATAGTAAGCGTCGCCGAAAGCCCGTACCTGAACATAAACGGTGTTAAAGCCTATTTTTTTTATATTGTCGAAATATTCGCCTATTGATTTTTTGAACGACGCGCTGCTTTTATTCTTTAATATGCCGGAAAATTCAAGATATGTAATCCAAAAACCCTTTTGTTCGGCAAAATTACGCGCTTCGTAAGAATTTTTGCTTGAATATGAATTAGCGCTTTCAATTAAAGTCGAAACCGGAAGCTGTTCTGTAACGGGGGCAGCTGTTGTTTTATGTGAATCCGCGGTATGTATTTGAGATAAAGTTTCTTTAACGGGAGCTTCGGTTTCAGGATGCGCCGTAACCGTCCGGGTTTCCTTTACGGTTTGAACGGGGGGTGTTTCTAAAAACACCGGACTTTCGGGCTGAAGGGTAACCATAGTTTCTTTTTCGGTCATTTCAATGCTTTGCGGGGAATCCGTTTCAGAAAAGACCCGCGTTTCAACGCCGGCGGAAGGAATGGTGTAATATTCCTCGATAACAGGGAAGGTTTCGGTTATAATTCCGGATATTTCAGGCGCTTCCGATATTCTGCGGCAGCCTCCTAATAAAGAAGTTAAAATACAAAAAGCTGTTAAAACAGTAAAAGTTCTGCATTGTTTTTTTCCCTGATTTTGAACTTGCATTATAACCTCTTTTCCTCTTAATCCTGATATGAGAAATATATTAACTATTCAATTACTATACAGTAATTATATAACATATTTATTGTAAAGTCAATCAAGAAATGCCTTTTTGAACAATCCATTTTCTGTCAGGAAATTACCTTGAAATTCATATGGCGTTTGTTACTTAACCGTCATTTCTATTTACTTACAAAATTACACAACTTTATTATAATATTTTTATGAATAAGGACAAAAAATATTAAAATTCGCAGGAACTGTTTTAATTCTGTAAAATATATGTTATAATCTAATTATGTATTGATTAACAATTACTGCGCCTTTTTAGCCTGTAGTCTTTTATATTATAGTAATTTATCTGTTTACCATGATACCTGTATAAAATATATTTATAAGGGGTTATTTTATGACAGTAAAAGAGAATAAGAAAATCACATCATTAAATCTTCCCGACAGGATAATTTTCGGCGTAATTATCCTGGATGTTTTGGCGGCGGTAATATTCGGGCTGATATTAACAGCTTTTCTTAATATAAAAATAAAAAACGACACCGATAAATACATACAGGATACAGGCAGAATATCCTCCGGTATTATCAGGCATTATACTGAGGATAAAAATTCAAGCCTGGATTTCATAATGCAGACGCCGGAGCTGAAAAGCTTTATATCCGAACTTAAGAATGTCAGCACAAAAGATGAAGCCGGCAATATGGAAAGCTACGGCAGGATACAGGAAACACTGAACAGAACCGCAATGAATGACGGCGACATTGTGAGCGCATGGATAGCGTCCGATATAAACAGCGTTATAGTAGGAAGCGGCGGGAATTTTATAGGTTCGGGTGAAAAAGACCTGAAGGACGAGGCATGGTACCGTTCTTTCATTGCCGGAAACAACCAATCGGGTTCTTTTTACAATACAGCGCCGGTTGGCAGTATATTCGGCTCGACCGAAGAAGCCGCCTCAATAATTACAGCCGTATATGAAAATGAAAACCTCATAGGTTACTGCGGTATAGAAATAAAAACAGACGGAATAAAGCGTATACTTGAAAGCTACGGTTATGACGATGACTGTTACGTCACGCTGATAAGCGAGCCGGGAACCGTTGTTTACGCCCCGGTCTGGATACCGGAATATATTGAAAAACAACAGTCGGTTTTGTCTCTTATCATTACAGCCGGGAATTACAGCGACGGCGCCGACCGTTTTATTGATTACAACGGGGAGGAAACGCATTTTTATGTTGACAATTCAAGTATAAACGGCTGGACGGTTCTTGTACTGTTCGATGAGTTTCCGGACGGAGCCGCCCTTAAGTCGTTCGGTATCCGGTTATATATAATACTGTTATGCCTGCTTGCATTATCCTGCCTTACGGTTATTAATTACATTAAAAGGGAGACAAGGTACTTGCCTGAAATAAATAATGCTCTTAAAATTATTAGCTCAGGTAAGCATACGAACTCCATTGAAATAAAGCGGAATAATTCCATGTATGAGTATGCCGCAATGCTCAGCAGGCTCAGCTGTATAATTAAAGACAAAAATGAGCAAATTGAAAAATCAAGGTATACCGACGCGGTTACCGGTCTTCCGAACCGCATAAAGCTTTATGAATACCTCGACGATATTATTTCCGTTTCCGATGAAACCGGCATCCGTTTTGCTTTAATGTTTGTCGATATAGATAATTTCAAATGGCTCAACGAAACGCTCGGTCATAATTTCGGGGACTGCGTGCTGCTGGAATTCGGCGCAATTATGTCCGACTGTATTAAAAACGACGGGAAGGTATTCCGTTTCGGCGGCGACGAATACATAATCATTACTGAATTCGGGGATGATTATTCCAGGGTAGAGGAGCTGATTTCAAAGCTGAAAGCAGCTTTCGACAAACCGATTAAGGTTCTGAACGACAGTATATACATAAAATTCTCGGTAGGCGTTTCATTATTTCCCGACGACGATACTAAAGCGGATTTACTGCTCAGAAACGCCGATATTGCGCTGCACCGCTCAAAGGAAAACGGGAAGAACAGGGTTTCCTTTTATACGAACACATCTAAAAAATATTTCCTCAGCAAAGCGGCAATATCTCAGAAGCTCACAAATGCCCTGAAGAATAATGAGCTTTATCTGAATTATCAGCCCATAATTTCAACGACAACCTATGATATTTATGGTTTTGAAGCGCTTTTACGATGGGACAGCCCGGAATTCGGCTTTGTCTCCCCTACCGAATTTATAGAAGTCGCCGAAGAAACAGGGCATATAGTTCAAATCGGAACATGGATATTCGAAAGCGCCTGCCGGTTTTTAAAGGAGCTTTGCGATAATTACAGGGACGATATAATCATGTCGGTCAATGTTTCGCCTGTTCAGCTCAAGCGTCCGGATTATATAGACCATATCAGGCGGGTTATCGATATAACTCAGGTTAAGCCTGAAAATATCCAAATTGAGATTACGGAGAACCTGTTCATAGATTTCATTGATTCGGACAGCGACACGATTGACCAAATAAACAAAATGGGTATTTCGCTGGCTCTCGACGATTTCGGCACCGGTTATTCGTCTTTGAATTATCTGAAGAATTTCCCGATAAAATGCCTGAAAATCGATAAGTCATTTGTCGATGAAATCAACCGGAACAAGCGCGATTATGCGCTGACCGACTCAATTATAGACCTTGTCCATAATCTCGGAATAAAAACGATTGCCGAAGGGATTGAAACGGTCGGGCAGTTTAACTTCCTTACAAGGATGCGCTGCGACTATATACAGGGCTTCCTGATGAGCAAGCCTCTTGACGAAGCGGCGGCTCTTGATTTTGTTAAAAAATATGACGCTCTCCATAAGCCGGACGAACAAAAGCTTATGGATAACGAAAAGCTTCTTGAGGTTGAAAAGGGGCGTCTTAAACTGAATGCTGACTATGACGGAGGCGAGGCTCCGCTCGGCAGTATTATTCTATAGCTTTATTACGGTTTGCCGGGGTTTTCATTATAAAAGCCCCGGCTGTATTTTTATTTTTAATTTGACAAAACTTTTTTTATATGATACAATAATGGTATTATTAAAAAGGGGTGGAAGGATGCGCAGTTTTTCTTGCTGATTGAATCAAAAAGCATATCAAAATGCCGGCGGTAATATTTTACTGTGCGCTTTGCTGTGCAAAAAGAGGTATAATCACTAAAAGTTTTAACTCTTGGAGGGCTGACCTCTCAGAGCTGAAAGCTTCTGCAAGAAAATTGTAATTCCTGAACTCATTAGACTAATCCGCGTTTAAAAGGTTATATTTTGCTGATTAGTATCATACAGTATTTTTACACGGCTGTCCGTATTTTTAATACGGCGTTGTTTGCCGCGTTTAAAGGCTGCGGGAATTTACTTTCCTGCAGCCTTAGATTTTTTTACAATACTACTGCTTTATAACAACTAAAAGCAGCGAATAATAATACTAGTATAAATAAAAATCATACCGCCGCAGGCGGTATACCGCCATTGTTAATTGTTAATTTTTAATTGTTAATTGATACTACAGGGGGTAACTGAATCATGTCCTTTATAAATATTATTGATTTAACCTTTGCCTATGACGGCAGTTATGACAATATATTCGAGAATGTCTCTTTCCGCCTTGATACGGACTGGAAGCTCGGGTTTATCGGAAGGAACGGAAGGGGGAAAACGACTTTCCTTAATTTGCTGATGGGTAAATATGAGTATACGGGTACTATTTCATCATCCGTGGATTTTGATTATTTTCCGTTTGATGTAAGCGATAAATCGCAGATTACACTTGAATTAATAGAGAGTATCGCGCCTGACGCCCAAAGCTGGCAGATTAACCGCGAGCTTTCCCTGCTTGATATTTCAGACGATGTGCCGTACCGCCCGTTTGAAACGCTTTCAAGCGGGGAGCAGACAAAGGTGATGCTTGCGGCGCTGTTTCTAAAGGAAAATAATTTCCTGTTAATTGATGAACCGACGAATCATCTTGATATGAACGCAAGGTCTGCCGTATGCGGATACCTGAAATCAAAAACCGGTTTTATCCTGGTTTCGCATGACAGGAATATTCTCGATAACTGTATCGACCATGTCCTGTCAATTAACAAAGCCGGCATAGAAGTGCAAAAGGGTAATTTTTCATCCTGGCTTGTTAATAAAGAACGGCAGGACAGCTTTGAAGCAGCCGAGAACGAACGCCTTAAAAAAGATATAAAAAAGCTGACCGAAGCCGCCAAACGCACAGCAAAATGGTCCGACGAGGCTGAAAAGCGCAAAACCGGCATTGACCCGAACAAGGTTGACATCAAGAAGGGATGGGCTCCGAAACAGGCTGCAAAAGCCAAGAAAATGATGGCGCGGTCGAAGGCTATAAAAACCCGTCAGCAATCGGCTATTGAAGAAAAATCCGGACTGCTGAAAAATATTGAAAGAGCCGATGAGCTTAAATTATCGCCGCTTTTGCACCATACCTCCAAATTAATAACGCTTGAGGGTCTTTCGGTTTCATACGGCGGGAAACCTGTATTTAAGAATATGAGCTTTTCTTTGGAAAAGGGCGACAGAATCGCTTTATGCGGAAAAAACGGCTGCGGCAAATCCAGCATACTGAAAATTATCTGCGGGGATGATATTCCGTATGAAGGGCAGTTGAAAATTTCCAACGGACTGAAGATTTCATATGTACCTCAGGACGCTTCTTTCCTCAGAGGCGGTTTGTCAGATTATGCCGTTATCCGCGGAATTGATGAAAGCCTGTTTAAGGCTGTCCTCAGAAAGCTTGATTTTTCGCGTGTTCAGTTCGATAAGGACATGTCGGATTTTTCGGCGGGACAAAAGAAAAAGGTTCTTATAGCGGGAAGTCTTTGCGAAAAAGCCCATGTTTACATCTGGGATGAACCTTTGAATTATATCGACGTCCTGTCGCGTATACAAATCGAGGAGCTGCTCCTTGAATATGCCCCCGTAATGATATTTGTGGAGCATGACAGTGTGTTCACCGAAAAAATAGCCACTAAAACCGTTCTGTTCCGTTAAATATTAAGGCGTGTTCGCATTACCAATTCCGCGAACCTTTTTTATACGAACGCTCCTTAATCATTCAAAGACATCACCAGCCTGAAAGTGAATATGAAATCCTGATAAATAAAATCAGTAAGATAACCGTTTTCCTCGGCAAAAGACAAAATGGACCTTATCCCGATACCGTGACCTTCCTTATGTGTTACAGGTATCCCCCTTTCGTTCATTTCAACAGGCTCAGAGCATGGATTAATAATCTCAAGCCCCAGTTGTCTGCCGCTCTGAATAAGCTTTACCTGTATAATCCGTTTGTCCTGCTCCGTTATATTATCAGCGGCAGCCAGGGCGTTTTCCAAAGCGTTTGATACAATTACAGAAAGCCTTGCCGTATCAAAAGGCAAAGCAGAGGATATGTCAGAAATTATATCCAAACGGATATTCTTTTCGTCTGATTTGCGGATAAACCGGGTAAAAACAGCGTTTAAAACAGGTTCCGTGCATATTAAGGCGGGAACGGCTTCATTCAGTGAGTTCCGCCAGTCCGCACAGACAGTTTCGGCTTCTGAGGTTTTTCCGCTGCGGAAAAGCTCCATAATGACACCCATCTCGTGCCGCATGTCATGGCGAAGTATTTCCATATCCTCCCTGTGTTTTCTCTCGGCTTCCGCCTGTTCATGCATTGCGTTCATCTGCAGCAGCAGGGTTTCGGTATGATAAGCCTGCGCCGCTTTTTCATGCGTGTTTATAATGGCATAGCAAAGAACCCCGAAGCTCCACAGAATAAAAAGCATCAGCCCGAAGTACATCACCGCTCCGACCTCAGTCCAGCTGGTTGACAAAACAAATAAAAATGAGAATATTGCCCCGAACGAACAGAGTATCCATACGCTGCGTCGTCCGTCGACAAACATCCGTTCAAAAAGACGCCTGCCGTAACGCAGGGCGACAGTCATGTATATTCCCAGCATAAGGAGGGACAGCGAAAAATACAAAAACCGGGCGTAAGGGCTTTGATATCCTATTGTAACACCGACTATCGCATCGGCAAGATGAGTAGGCAGAGCCGTAATCTGGTAAAGCATGAAAAAAGCGAATACCTTCTGGAATGTCTGCCCCTTGAATATCAGCAGATTTACCGGAAGGAAAAGAATTCCCAGGTATCTTACTATAAAAGTACCCGCTATTCCCGAAACGAGGGTAAGGATGTGCAGAACTATAAAAACCACCGCATATAAGCTCAGTGAAAATAGTTTAGTGCGTTTCACACGCAGACAAAGGAACATGATTGATATATTGCAGAAAACGACTACAGGCCCTAATACGGGAATCAGACTGTCAAGAACCATTTTTATGACCATCCTTTCCGGACGTTTTGCCCTGAAAGGACAAATCTCCTAAGTTTGAAAAATTTATTTTTCAAACTTTCCCTCTTTGAAAAAATGCTGTAAATACTTTGCCTTGACCTCCCTGGCGGCGCGGCGGGTTATCGGTATGACGCTTCCGTTTTTCATAATAATCGTATCTCCCTGTATACTATCCGTATAGTCAAGATTAACCGCAAATGAAGTATGAGGCCGTATGAACCTTCCGTCATCCAACAGAGGCGAAACAGCGTCGTCAAAAGGCATTCTCAGCGTGACGCTCCTGTGTTTTTCGCCTCCGGCGGTAACGCAGCACAGAACGCGGCTTTCAAGCTCGCAGTAAGCTATACGGTGAAAGGGAAAAGTTTTTATTCCTGATTTCGTTTTTAATAAAAATGTTTTGGAATATTTTGCCTTGACTGAAGCCAGTACTGAATCGAGTTCAGTCCGAAGCGTCTCGCGGCTTACCGGCTTTGTCAGGTACTGCGAGGCGCGTACGCGGAAAGCGTCAAGGGCGTGTCCCTCATGACTTGTAAGGAAGATAACTGCGGCGGTTTCATCGCTTCTGCGGATAAGCCGCGCAAGTTCTATGCCGTCGGGGGGAGGCATAACAATGTCCAGCAGATATAAATCAAAAGACTTACCGTCCTCTATTGCCCATGCAAGCTCTTTTGAACTTGTATAAGCCGATACGTCGAGATCATCGTATGCTTTAATAAACTCTTCTATTCTTTTTACCTCTGCCGCTTCGTCGTCACAAATCGCAACTCTCAGCATAATAATATGCACCTCTTAAATAAATTACCGGCGTAATCCGGAAATGTTCCCGCATAAAAGTATGGATTTCCGTTCACGGAGTATGCGGTAAAACAGTTTTAGAACTGGTTCCTGAAGAACCTCCGGTTTAAAAATAATATTATAATTATATTATATCACTTCTGAGGTTTTAATACAACCGTACAGCGGCACGACTGACCGTTTATGGTTTTCATTTTATCCGCAGAAATGCGTGTTTTTTGCGCAGCTTATGCTTATCGGCAGAATTCTGTGTTAAAATTACGGTAAAAGCATAAAAATGCTTTATGAATAAAGGTGATTTAATATTGAATAACAAGGGAAAAAACTCCGTGAAATTTTTCAGTCTGCGTTTTCCGGAGTTAGCTTCACCGTATAAAAACGCCGGGGAAAAAAATTCGGAATATTTTTTCAGTCTTCGTTTTCCAAAACACACACCGCCTTTGAAGACGGCAAGGGAACAGGTTACTGAGGAATTTTTCAACCTGAATTATCCTGAGCTGAATATCCTGTATGATGAATAATACAGGATTCCGTCCACCTGGTATTCCAGGAGACGGCGGAGATCCGGCGGTTCGCCCGCGCCGTTCCGATCGGACGCGGCGGCGAAGGCGGTCTGCAAATGCCGCTCCATCCAATCCTGGGACATGAAGAGCGGGAAGCAATCGGCCTCGGCCAGTCCCTCGTTGATGCCGGACGCGAGCTCCAGAAAGGTGCGGTAGGAGTTGATGACCATCAGGACGCCGATCAGCCTGCTGCGTCCCCGGAGAAAGCCTCCGCCGAGCCTGTTGGGAAAATACCCGAGTTTGTCGGCGCAGCGCTTGATTCTGCTCCTGGTCGCTTCGGAAAGGGAAACGTCGCGGCGGTCGGCCAGCGTAAAGGAGACCGCGGTGGGGGAGACGCCGGCGAGGCGGGCGATGTCGGCGATGGTGACGCGCTTTTTCTTGCGTTGCATGTTTCCCGCCTTCCAATCCGGTTGTCTGTCGTTTTCGGCGGGCGATCCTGTCCCGGCCGCGCGCCGTCTTCGGTTACATTTCGTTATGTATACACCATTTCTTTGAAATATCAATACTTGCGCCCATGGATATCAATGTCGCAACTAATATATTTTAGTTGTTGACTAATATATATTAATTCGCATAATTCCCCTGAATCCGGCGCGGATGCCGCGCCAGGCGTTTTTACAAAGGAACCAGCAATGCGCGTATCCATGAAAGCCCGCGTGTTTTCCATCATTGGAATTCTCCTCCTCGTCACCGCCGTCGTCGCGGGGGCGAGCTTCCATGGAATAACCCGCCTCATCGGCACGATGGGCGCCATCGGCCGGCAGGGACAGCGCACCATCGATTTGGAGCGGATCGACAAAATCGTGCTGAACCGGCGCATCGCCACAACAGACGTCATCATGGCGGCGAGCGAGGCCGACATGAAAAAAATCGTCGAGGGGCCGTTCGCCCGGCTGACAAAAGCCATGGAGGCGGAACTCGCGGACTATCTCGCCCACTCCCCCGTTCCCACGCCCCCGGAAATCCGGGAACGCCATGACAGGATGAAAACCCTCTGGGCGGAGTATGTGAAGCAGACCGACGCCGTGGTCGCCCTGTCCTGCGCGAATTCAAACAACAGGGCGATCGCCATCAACGAGGAGCTTCAGGATTTCTGGGACGCCCTCGACGGGGACTGCCTCCGGCTGGCGGAGCATATCGAGAAAAGCGGCGGGAATGCCGGAAGCGCGGTCGCCAGGGCGGAAGGCGCGCGCATATCCCTCCTGCGCTTCCGGCTGAACCTGAGCAAGTACATGCCCGAGGAGGATCCCGTCAGGAGCCGCGCATTCCGG
>QMCD01001059.1_pt1 | contig 17780 bp, 13 predicted proteins | sample 1821841 | NCBI WGS metagenome assembly QMCD01 (sample SAMN01991225, study PRJNA193472) | Termite gut metagenome, whole genome shotgun sequencing project. | isolation source: worker | host: Macrotermes natalensis
CCAACACGAATATCCTCATCGGCCTCCAGGCGTTGCAGGGTGGATGAGGATATGCCGGTTGCTTCTGAAACATCGTCCAGCTTCAGTTTTTTCGCCGTGCGCAAGTCTTTCAGCTTCTCGCCGAGGGTTAGCCTTGTGTGCAAAAGACATCACCGCCTCAAAACAAATCGCTGTGGGTTCCTGTTCTGGTTAATGATAGCAGCAGTTCGCCAGCCTCAATTTTGTAAATCAGCAGCCAATCTGGCGTGATATGGCATTCCCGGTGGCCGGTGAAATTGCCCGTCAAGGCATGGTCCCGGTATTTTGGCGGCAAGGGTTGTTCTTCGCAAAGAATATCGAGGACTTCTTCCAGCAGGGCTGTGTTGTACCCGCGCTTTTTTACGAGCTTGTAGTCCTTCCGAAAGCGCGCGGAATAGTTAATCGTCAGCATCCAAGTCCTCCATCAGTTCCCGGACGCTGTTAAAAGGCCCGCGCATATTGCGCCTTTTGTTCACATCATCAATCGCCGCCAGTGTTTCGGCGTTGGGCGTGTCCAGCACTACAGGGAACGGTATCCCGTGCTGTCGCACAACGGTTTTGGCAAAAATGTTAAACGCCGTGGTCATATTCATGCCCAGCGCCCCGCACATGTTGTCAAAATCCCGCTTCAAGCCTTCGTCCATGCGGATGTTTATATTCGTCTGCGCCATAACTGGTCACCTCATGTGTTGCAGTGCGCACTGCGCACCAATTAGTTTGCATTGCCAATAGAACTATTTGCATTATACTACATCTCGCACAGCTTGTGAACCCTCACAGGCTGTTTTTTATGCCGTTCTCATATCTGGGTTTCGAAGCGTTTTTACCCTTCACACCCAAGTAAGCAACATACGGGATAGCTGGGAGGTGCGCGCACCTCCCCCTGCTTGCCAAGAAGTGTAACCGCGCATATGAGGAAACACGGGAGATGTCGTTTTGCTCGTGTCAATCGATTTTATAGTGAAGAGCCGACGAGGGATTTCAATGTATGTGATGGGGAGCACCTTCGCTTCGTCTGCACCGATAAACAAAAACGCTATTATATGAAAAGACTCATCCGATTTCAGTAGTGGCATTTTTCTTTTCTATTCCACAATTTCCCAGAATCCTGCACGGTCAGAACCGATGCGGCGAATGGCGCCAATGTCGCGGAGACGCTTTAATTCACGGGCGACTGTGCGAACAGACAGATTTGTTTTGTCAGCTAATTGCTTTTGCGTAATTTTCGGATCAGTAAGAATGGCGTTAAAGATTTTTTCGTCGTTTTTTTCTGCGCCATTATCCATGCCAGTTTCTATGCCAGTTGGCATAGATGTTTTTCCATAATTAAGATTTTTCAAAGTCACGACAAATGTCTGCTCCGTTGAGCGGAACAATGGTGCGGCATCTTTAGGATACTGGTCGATAATTTTGCGCAGACCGCTTCCGCGACGCTCCATCAGTTTCAGGCGGCTGAAGAGATCGCAAATTATAGGATTTCTTCTGATAGAAGCCACGTCGTCGATGTCCAAATCTTGAATCCGTTTGCCGTCAGGCATACCGCCGGGGGAAACAATCTCAAGGCGGTCATCGTACATATCCACATGAATTTCGCTTCCCTGTATCATATAATCCCGGTGGACGATTGCGTTTACCAGTGCCTCGTGAACCGCCTCGGCTGGATAATCCGGCATTTCAATTCTGCCAGCGCCAGTCTTTTTCCATTTGACCGAAGAGTTGTGGCGCACGAATTTCAGAGCATCATTCAAGAGAGATATGGCATTGCTCTGAAACTCGTCGTTGTCGAGCGCGTCCACATACAAACCGCCCTTTTTCAGACCGTTCCAACGGGTACAAAATACCCGAGACTGATAAACAGGGCATTGGTCGGCGAACAGCGCACCGACAAATGTGAGCATGTCTTCGTTGGTCAGCATTCCAAAAGAGTGATAGTCTTTCGGTTTCTCTATGGCGCTTCCGGTTTTCTGCTTGAATGTCGCTTCAAACAGAGTGAAGCTGTAATCCGAGTATCGGTACTTTGTTTCAAGGGCATCAAAAGTCTGGTGCAGACCCTTAAGGAGCAGTTCGTTAAGCACGGCGGCAGGGGCTTGCGCTGATTCATTGCCGATGCGGTAGTAGGCAGTCTTTGCGCCGTCACCGTTATAATAATATGGCGTATTCGCTCCGCTGGAAATCCGAACGCGAAGTATATCCCGACCATCTGCACGGAGAGGTTCGAGTACGATACTCTTGAGAGCAGGTTCAATCCGCGCTCTGATTAGCTCGCTGATCTGCTCGGCGGCTTTTTGCGCGTTCTCCAATCCGACGGCAACGCCTTCGTCAGACACGCCGAAGTAAATGCTGCCGCCTACGCCGTTGGCAAACGCGCTGACAGTCTTTAGCCAACTGCGCGGCTTCTTAGCCTCGACATCAGACTTGAATTCATATTCGGTAGCTTCTGCAATGAGAAGCTGGTTGAGTGTTGTCATTTTGGTAGACCTCCCTCGGCAACGCGTCTTTGTATGATTTTCGCACCGCTGATGCGAGTTTTAGAAGATGATATCTATTCAAGTTTTGCCTTTTTTATCTTATAATAAGCGTCGCAGACAGCCGAAATAACAGCCTCAACTTCGCTCATAGTATTATCTTTCCCATATGAAATCCGTATCGCCGACCGTGCCTGATCATTCGTTTGCCCTAATGCGAGAAGGACATGGGATGGCTCACTTTTTCCTGAATTACAGGCGGAACTTGTGGATACGCACACGCCTTTCAGATCAAGCAAGTTCATTAACGATTCTCCGGACACGCCATTAAATCCCAGATTCAATATTCCCGGCAAACGAGAAACGGAGTTGCCGTTTAGCCAAACGTTTGGAATGTGTGATTTGATTCCTAATAATGTTGCTCGCACCATTGCCCGAAGTCGCTCTGCTGTCTGGGGAATTTTGTTCACACTCTCTTCAATTGCGTATCCGGAGGCAACGATTCCGGCAACGCTTTCGGTGCCAGCACGAAAGCCTTTTTCTTGTTCACCACCAAATATCATATTCGGAAGAGTCAATTCAGACCTCTTGAATAAAAAGCCGGTGCCTTTTGCGCCGTTGAACTTATGGGCAGACGCCGTTAAGAAATCAACGTAAAGTTCGGAAACATCAACCGGGATATGTCCGACGGCTTGGACGGCATCTGTATGGAGCAGTATACCTTTTCCAGTCAACATGCGGCCAATTTCTGCAATCGGTTGAATCGTGCCAATTTCATTGTTGGCAAGTATTATCGACACGAGTTTGGTGTGCGGCATGATTGCCCCTTCGACATCTTCAACAGAAACCAGTCCTGAAGCAGATACAGGCAAACAGGTGACATCAACGCCGTTTTTTTCAAGCGCACGGCAAGCATTCAGCACAGAGTGATGTTCGATAGAAGTGGTGATAATATGTGAAGGCATATTGTGGAAGGTGTCAATCATGCCCCTTAACACCCAAGAATTTGTTTCCGAGCCACCAGAAGTAAATATGATTTCAGATACATCCGCTCCAATTGCATTGGCAACTTGACGGCGTGCTAATTCAACAGCACGCTTAGCTTTTACGCCGAGCGAATACTGACTGGATGCGTTGCCATACTGCTCCTGTAAAAACGGTAGCATCTTAGCAAATGCCAAGTCGGATACTCTTGTTGTTGCGGCATTGTCTACGTAGATCACAATCTCACCTCTACTTCGGTGACGGAACTTTATTTGTTCCTTTTACTCGAACATAACGCAACCGGCATCTTTGAATTCCTGAATGCGTTCCACTAATTCGTCTACTGATAACTCAAGGTAGTCCGCCAAGCACTGCATACAATGGAACTTCTTAACGTCCTGACCTATGAGTTTTTTATTAAGCCCTATCTCATTGCGGGTCAGGTTCTCCTTGCCGCAGATATAGCAGTCTACTCGTTTTGCCAACCTATATACCCTCACTTTCAGACATATCCTTTACGGTAAAGGCGGGGATGTTCTTGCCCTTGTATTCCTCGTCCAGAATGCCAAGCTGAAGTTTGATATGATGCCTCATAGACATAGCTCGCTTCAAGCAATAACGTTTGAATTCTTGTAGGTCAACATCATGCGGTGAGCGGACATGCGGGAACAGTAGCTTCAAATAAGCTGTGGCGATTCGCTTCACCGCCTCGGTATCGCGGGTATCCGACGCTTCAGGAACGACGACCAATGCATCAACAATGGCACGGTAGCTTGCGTCGTCCCGCAGTTCGTGCAAGATGGAGCAGAAATACTCCGAATTCAATGCCCAGCCTGATATTTTTAAGTCGTCGTTCATTCGAGGGATGTTCCATCCTTGAATAAATCCGTGGAATCGGTCAATGAGAGCGGATTCGTGAAACGCCGAGGGTAATTCCTCAAACATACTCTCATATTCGCTCATCTTATCTTTGGGAATGTTTCCGCAAAGAACTACGCCGGCATCCGATTTTCCTTCGACCTTTCCGACAGTATACACGCCATTTTCCATATAGCCTTTCAGCGCTGCCCGCATTTCGTCGACAGGGTGAAAATTGATAGTCTGAACCTCGTCAAATACGATGAAATCGTGACCGGCGACCAATCCATGTTCCTTTTTCTGAATGTCATAGAACAGCTTTGCGCGGGTCATCATACCGCCTGATGAAAGCCATCCAAAGCGGCTGACGCGGCCGAACAGGTACGATTTCCCGGTACCTTTCGGGGCGAGTTCTACTAAGTTGAGACGTTTCTCCACGAACGGCAGCAAACGGGTGAGCATCGTGAGTTTCTGTTCATCGTCCGTATACCCTGTAGCATTGTAGTCGATGGCCCCAAGTAGAACATCAATCCATTCTTTGGTCGTGAACTCGCCGCGTGCATCCTTGTAGTAATCCACATCGATTTCGTAAGGGCAAAAATTGTTGAAACTCTTCATCTGTATTTTGCCCTTGCGCTTCAGTTCTTCGTCCGGCTCCAGATATTCAAGTTCAACCACACCCCAAGTCTCGTGACCTTTCACGAGGTCATTGGCGCAGGTATACCAGACTTCAGGTGGGATAAGCGTCTCCTTGGTCATAAGCCCGAAATCGGGCAGATTGAAGGAAACAAAGCCTGTTCTGATATCAACATCAACTGACACCTTCGCCAGAAAGCGCACCCGCTCCAACTCGGTGACAATCTTGCTCTTGATTGCCGTCCAGTCTTCCTTGCGGGGAAGATTTTTGTGAATGAAGTCCAGCATTTCTTCCTGATTGAACTCGCCGGACTCTGACATGAACTTTTTCAATAGCCAGTCGCGCATAAAGGATGGCAAAGAGAGGCTTGCAAAGAAATTACTCTTTTTCAAGTCTTTGAAGACTACCATCTCATCAAAGCATCTCCGCAGTTTATCAGTCATGCTGTTCGCCTCCTAAAAAATATCACGCTCGGCAAATCCTTTACTCTTGATGGTAAATTCTTTACTGGCTATTTTATTCTGGTTCTCGAAAACATCCAAAGTATATGTGCCTTTTTTGAGATCAGGCATTACAACCTTGAAGCGGCTCTTTTCGAGCTTTTCCGCTTTATAAATAACGCTCCCCACACTTGCGGTAACCGCATCGCAGTCCGGCGTAATAATCAGTATCAGTTCAGGCACTTTCTTGTAGCTGATTTCAATACCGCAGTTTTCAAGCGCCACCTGAATATTGCTGTCAGCTAAGGTCAGTTCTATTATCGGAACAACAATCTCTTCTAAGGTTGCGCCACCGTGAACCTCGACACTCGCAGCTCTTGAACCTTTGAAGCGCGAGTAATCAGCAACAATCGCATACTCGCCTTCTGTGGCGATGTTTTCAGCCGATGGGACAGAATCGCCTTGGCAATACCGTCCGCTCGATTTCGATTCACAGGCACCACTGTCTATCTGCATATCAGGGCTGATGACAGCCAGTCTGCTCGCCCCGTGGTCGGACGCAATGATGACTTTGCGATACTCTCCTGAAGACAGCTTTGTTTTTGCACGTTCCAATGCTTCTCGGACAACTTCAAGTTCTTCAGACAGATGTATCGGGTACGGCGAGTTGTTGAAATCGTACCCTTGTTCAGGATGATGTTTAAGGTCGTCGATCCCTTTTATCGGCGTTTCTTTGTTCCCTTGCCAATCATCGTAGAATTCCTTATTTGCACTTGTGATAGTTGGTAGATTCGCCCGCGCGATGCTTGGCACGAACCGCAGTTTCAATTCAGCGCAAAGTTCCTTAATGTAGCCTAAGAATTCAACACCCATAGCGTCCAAAAAAATGAGTAGAGTTTTGTCGGGGTTTATTCCTGAAAACACGGAAGTTCGTGAAGGCAATGCGTTATATGGGCGGTTCACGGCATTGCAACAAACAACCTCTGCGAATGCGGAGTCAATGCTGTTATACACCTTGCATCTCTTGTATTCGGAGAAATAGGCAGTCAGGCTTTCATCGGCAAACCGATAGTCCTGCAAGTAGGCATACAAAGCAGGGTAGCACATCTTGAGGCTGTCCACTTTTGCCCCTTCTCCCATGGAAACAATAATTGCTTGTTTCTCGATCTTTGTATTGTCCGTTAAGTATGCAATTCTGTCCGCACCTTGGCGGTACACCATCGGAATGTAATCCGCCATATCTGCGTCATTGCATTCTTTCAGCAGTGTTTTGCGCTGTTCATAGAACTTGGTAAAGCGGCTATCTGTTATATTTACATCAAGAATTGCGGATTTAGCAGTGTTCAACAATGTGCCGAGGGTTTCCGCCTTAGCGGCAACAAAGCCCAAGTAGCTTTGACTGTTCAATTGCAGTTTTATCCAGATGAAATATAGCCAAGACTTATAGTCGTTTGCCTTCGCGTGTTTCAGAAAAATATATTCGGGAGATGCGAACCGCTGTACAACTAAATACTGCAGAATATTCTTCTTATCTTTGTTTATCGCTGTGAGCAGTTCGCTCCAGTTGTTAGAAGACCCGTTTACCTGTGACAGCTTGCTGAATTCATTGGGATACCTATGCTTCAATTCATCAAAGGCACTATCAGGGTTAATAACGGTCGCGTTCGGTATCTTTCGAGCAGTCTTTACGTTTCCGACAGCCTCGCCTTTTTCGCAAGCCTCTAAATATGCTTTAATCCCATATACAAATGCGCTATTGTCGGCTATTGGAATTTGAGGTGCAATCGCAGGTAGAATCACACGAGATTTTGCCCGTAAGTCGCTGTTGACGATGTCCTTTACCACAGGATACATATGTGCCGACAAGAGAATGGCGACATGGCTTTGCGATTGCAACACCATCGCTTTGTAGGGAGATAAGAGGTTTTTTGCCTTATCCCCTTTGCTCGCTAAATAATCGCCAAAGCCCAGCAGTAGGCAGTTGCCCGAAAAAGACTTAATATCTGCTTCGAGTTTCCCTGTATCGGGTTCTTTGTCAGCACCGACACAATAGTCGCTAACTTTGATTTTAGGCGTGCTTGAATACACGCTAAGGGCGTCGCGGTATTCGTCAGGAGAAACCACGACTAACAGCGGGTATTGTAGTGTACCACTGAAATACTTTCCGATTTTGACTATTGTGTCGCTCATAGTTATCCCTCCTCACCGTCTTCTAAGATTTCAATGCCGACCGTCATATTGCCTTTCACGAGGTGTTTTAAGTACTCTTTTAACTTGTTGCCGTCCATACTGTCAATGCGACGTATGACCCGTTCGAAAGGCTCTTTGCTATATTTGCTCTGCGCCAGTTCCTTAATCAAACGGCTTACTTCAAGATGCCCGCTCCAATCGTATGGGCTGACTTGCGTATGTTTGGAGAGATACTTGCGAACTTCGTCAAGGTCGGCCAGGACAGCTCTATAGTTGCCGAGAATCGCCCTTACAAAAGCCTTGTCGATTCTTTCCTGATTCGTAATATCATCCCAGATTGGATTTGTGGTCAGGAATTCAAGTGCAAACTTAACCTCGCTATCTTCTGGGTTTTTTAGATTGACAGCGCTGAAAACGCGTTTATAGTCGTTCCATTTATCTGTCGGCACGCAAGCGAGCAGAGGCGTCTGATAATGGGTTGCCCATTGATACGGATAATCCGTCCCGGTTTTTTCTTTCCATAAACTGCGAAGCTGCATTTTCGCAAGGTTGCTCTTGTAGTCGTTCACGATTTGGTTTATCTTTTGCAGATAGTCCTGCTTGTTCATCACAAAGCAGTTAATGGGTATGCCCTTGTAAACCTCAGCGGTTTCAGGTTCAGACAAGCCCTGTAACTGGAAGGCGCAGGCTTTTGCAAACGCTTCTTTATCGCTCCTTAAAAAGTCCACGATACCATTGCCGTGTTCGACCAGAACATCATAAAACTCTTTGATGATGTCGCTGCCGGAACCCATTGCCACGCCGTACAGCACGGCAATGAACGGCGCATGTTCCAGATTATCTTTCGCTACCTCGTGAGAAATTTTAATGAATTTTAGTTTTTCCTGCCACGCTTGCAAAGCCGTGCTAACGGATTGGTTATCCTTCACGAGAAGCCCATTGCTTTTCTTTACAAACTCATATTCCCTTATAACCTTGCGGATTTGACCTTCCCCTGTTTCTTTGTTCCAAAGCCACAAGCCTTCCGTGTCGTCGCCGAAATGCCGTTTTATATCGCTGACTACTTTGTCATTCGATACACGGATTTCCTTGGCGAGGTCTAAGAGCTTCCCATCATCGAAAACGCTCAGATAGCTTATCATTGAGGAATCGAAGTTTTCAGGCTTAATCAAGGCTTTAAGTTTGCCTACCAAAGCTTCATCGCTCTCGACAAGTTTGCCAATGTTGCCGCTGATCGTTGAGGTGTTTGTTCCTTGCTCAGGATTTAGCAGTTTTACAAACTCGGTGATGAAATCGACTTCAACCCCGCTCGCTTTTTCTTTTAGCACCCAGAATGGCAACCCGAATGACTTTGCCTTAATGCGGACACGCTTAATCGCATCCTCGACAGAACCACACTGGTTTTCGGGGATGTCAAACACGTCGCTCATAAGCTCGCAGAAGAGTTGCTCTTCGTGAGACATAATACGTATAAACTTATCCCTGTAACGAGAACTTGGAGCATAGAACTGCTTGAAACCCTCGTCAACGATTTCTTTCATCTTGTCGACGCTCATTTTTTCGTTGTTTGCTTCATCGCTCAGACGATAGGCGTCGTTGGCGTATTCCTTAAGTAAGAAGCCGGCAATGAAGGAATAGAGGTTCGACGGCACAAAGCCGAACTCGTCGCAGAGGAACGAGAGTATGTCCTTTATCGCAATTTTTGAGTCCGCAGCCAGTTCGTCCTTGATTTTCTTGTCGAGAGCATTTTTCAATATGCCGAGGGTGCTGAACGGGTCGCTGACCCAATACTCCTCATCCTTGCGAGCTGCATTCACGATTTTCTCGGCAGACGCGGTAAGCCCGCCGGACTTCTCAACTAGCCCTGCCTCGACCCATTGTTGTTTTGACCCGCTTTGCAAAGTCACCTCAGAGAGTCCAGGTGTGTATTCCAAAATCTGCGGATACTTGGCCTTCACCAAGTCGCACAACCCTATGAGAGCTTGCTGCCAGTTATTGTACCGTTCACCCGCAGGTTTTGCTTTTGAGTAGATGATGATTTGACCGTTATATATCCTGTTGCCCCAGCTTCCAGCGACCATTTTTCCTTTGCGAAGCATATCATCAGCGGCGGAGTTATCCTTGCCGCGCTGAATCTCGCTGCCTGCCATATACTCGGCGTATTGCTCAATGCTGTCCGTACCAAAGGGCGTAGGCGTTGTGTCAATGAAGATGATGTTTTTGCCGTCCGGTACGACGGATACAATTTTGTCTTGCATCAGCTTGCGGAGCAAAACAGCCTCATTGTCGTCCTTAGCGACGCCAATAATAGCGTGGAAACCCGTGAAGCCTACCTCATTGACAAACCGATTGGTTTTGCTGGTAATGTCGTCGTGAGCAGCAAAAGTCAGGTCATAACGCATCTTAAGCGGGGCGGTCAGATTAAAGACCCTCGTCATATCCTCAATGCATAAATCCTGTGTCCGCAGCTTATCTGCGATGTCCTTCTTTTTCTTATCTAGTTCCGCTGCATCGCCTGCCATAACAGTTGTTGCATAGCAAAACTTATTACCGCCAAGAGGCTTTTTATATAGGACTTCCTCCCGCACCAATTTCTCGGCAATCGCTGGAGCCTTATGCTCGTAGTCAGTTCCCTCGAAACAAAGATAGAGATTCTGCTCGTTGGTGATAAACAGCGGAATCGCATCGTTTAAATGCGTGGAAACAGCCTGCATAATCAGGATGGTTTTCAACACTTGCTGCTCCTCGGACATCAGCTTGTGTTGTTCTGCTTTTTTATATGTATCAAGGATATTGCGAATAGGAAGGGTAAGGTTCTCCTTGCCGGTTTCGTAAAAAAAATCCCACAGCATATCCACGGTCAAAAGTGCAGTCGTTCCGTCCAAGGGGCCGTGATTATCGATGAACCATTGGAATGCTTTGTAGGCACCGTCATTTTTGATGAAGTCAAACATACTGCGTTGATTCGACTCGAAGGCAGAGGATATATGTTTGAGCAGCAAAGCAGACATCGGGTGCAAAGGCAATACACCTTTTAAGACGTCTTCTCGGATTCCTGTGCAGTTGGAGACTGCCTTGCGGGATTTCTTGGTAAAGTCTTGCAGGTCATCCAGTTTCGCTTCCCAGTCAGAATATGCTTCCGGCTTTATTTTCAAAGCATCCTTCATCAAGTCGAACGCGATGTTGTCGGGCATCGAAATTTCGCATGGCAAGAAACGGTCTTTGATTTTCTTTGCATCGGTGTCTTTCTCATGGAAGTAACTGCCCATTTGGTGAGCGACGACCATAAGGTAGAAAGGTACTTCCACACAGATTTCAACCAACTTTTGAAAGTCGGTCAGTCTGCCGCGATTGTTCTGAAAAAACTCACTGAACTCGTCCAGCACGAAGACAAGTGCTTTCAGCTTGTTTCCGGCTATGATGTCCTTTATGTAGGCAATCAGACCGTCCATATCAATCTTCAATACGCCAATTCGTAGTTCGGTCGCCATTTGATTGATTTTGCCTACAAGTTCAGTCTGGGCATCGGGCTTCTTCAGTTTTTCAATGATTTCATCGGTACTCCAGCCACCGAACAAGTCCTTGTATTCCTTATCGACATAGCCTGCGAACAATGTCTTGTTACGGCTGTCTTCGAGCCATTTCAGGATACTCGTTCTCAGCGTGTTCTCACCCTTGTATTCATACCCGGCGTTATCCACCGCTTTGGCGATTAGCTCTTGAATGACGATAATCAGGTCGTTCGTATTGTTGATAGCAGCAGACGCATAACGGTAGCAGGTCAGAATCCGACCTTCTTTCTTGGAAGCGATAAGCCGCTGCATTAGGTCGGTTTTATATGGGGCAAGCGCATCGTATTTATTGAAATACGCCTCGACTTCTTCCGGCGCCGCCGTCAAAAGGCGGCTCAGAGCAAAGCCCGCGTAGGACTTGCCCGTGCCGTAGGCACCCGAAATCCACAGGGAGCGTTTCTCCTGACGAGAAAGTATACGCTCGGTTTTCCTGAGCAGGTCAATGAAAGTGGAGTGCGGGTAGAACTCATCCCACTTCAATCCTGCGTTAATGGCGGATTCATTGACGCACGGAAAGTAATTCTCGTCAATTTGAAAATAATCCTTGTAAACAGTCGTTGCCATAGCCGCGTCCTCCTTATAGTAACTCCAATACATCGCTTGCCTGTTTGTTTTTGTTAAGCGAGATGGTTTCCAAATCATGCGTGAACTTGGCGGTGATGAAGCCGGGGTTCGATGCCGTCAAGCCCTGCAGGATGGTTTTCAGTTCGTCTTCCTCAATGCCGAATATCTGTGTGGGGCTGATTCCGTCGGAATCGATATTATAATTCAGCAGACGATTGACCGTGAACTCGTAGTAGTCTCCGCAGGCTTCTGCGAACTTATAGAGGGAGTAAAGTACGATGAGAGGAATAGGCGTAGGCCAGTTCCAACGAGTGATGGAGAGCAGTTTCTTTTTCTCATCACCATTCTTATCGAACTTCTTCTCAATATTCGGAACACCGAAGCGCATCTCATAGCCATAAGGCATAGTGTCTAAAATCTGCTTGAAGCCATTCCAAAACTCGCCTTTTGCCTTTTCTGTTACCAGCCCGTCTAAGGCAACACTCAGGTTTTCAAAGGTGTATGGACTCCCCAAAGGGATGTTTTTTGCAAACCAGTTAAAGGCGGGGGTGTAGACCAACTCGCAAAGCATTATAGCCCAAGGAGTTACTTCAAATAGTCCCATTTGTCTGATTTTTTCGCCCAACGGCGTAAACTGCTTTTGTTTCAAGACCCCAGCGTCAGAAAGAAAAGCGTACATTACATCGGTTTTCCTTGCCCCCGGCTCATACCCGTTCTCAAAGAAGAACCGAATCCACTCGTCCTTAACGCCTACGCTTAGATACCTGTTTAATCCGGTCATTTGTTTCACTCCTTTTATTCCTTTGATAGAGTCATAATAGGTGCAGCCGTTGTTCATTTTTAGACAAGCTCTACACTGGGTACAATGGTCTCCCATAATAACCTCGCCTTTTCCTTGCGTGATGTTGTTAAAGGGACATTCAACCACACAATCTCCACAGCCAATACAATAGTAGGTTTTGATAAAAATGGCTCGGAGGTAATGGATAAAGTCAACAGCATCTTTTGATGACCGAGTGACATTTACCGTAAAGACAAACCGGCCTTTGTCTTCGCTTAGTACCGCCTTATAATACTTGCTGTTATACTCAAGTTCAAATTCGCTCTCGCTTATTTGGGTAAGCATCCCAATAGCCACATGCCACTCTTTCCATCTGGGCAAATACTCATTGAGTGTAATCCTATAAGCCGTTTTCGTCTCATCAAATTCGATGAAACGCTTGGTTACAGTCAGTTCATGTCCCGTCGTCCGCATTTTCCAACCACCATTTGCTAAGAAAGATTCGCGGTTGCTTCCTGCTAAGTCTTTTGTGGTTGTATCGGCAATGATATCCAAATAGGTGTCCGTTTCGGATTCACAACAAACCCGCTTCAAAAACTCATGCTTTCCGGAACTATTAGGACAAACCAAGCAACCAACCCTATTAAACCCGCTTTTGTATGCCTTGTTGAAAACAAGATTATTACGGAAAATGTGCAGGTACACTTCTGGTGTGCTCCAATCCAAAATAGGGTGGAAGCTGTATTGACCAGAAACCTTTTTACCAATGCTGAACTCTTCATAATCCGAGCGCTGTAGGCTTTCCTCTGCTCGCACTCCCGTCAGCATTACAATTCTTGCTCCGTTGTATTCTTGTCTCAACAGGGTCATTACAGGGGCTGTCTTTAGAACTGTACAGCACCAACGGACACGTCGTGATGGGGGACCAAATGTGCGCCAACTCTCCAAAGCATCCATATGGCTCTTGGCACGGTAAAACCGTATGCCCTCCGCTTTACACTGGGCTTCAACCTTGTCCACGACGTCGTAGGTGTCGGGGAACTCCATCTGTGTATCCCCGAAAACAACGACAAACTCGTCCTTCGGCAGGGCTTTCTTCACCAAGTCGAGAAGGACGATACTATCCTTTCCTCCAGAGAATGCAACATGGAAAACGTCCATCTTGCCCCTGTGCCTCTTCCAGACATCGTATATTTTCTTAACGGTTTCCTGCTCCAACACTTGCAGGAAGTCTGCGTTTTTTTCGAGCATCTTCTCTATGTCAACGGGCCTCAGCGGTTCGCTCAGTTCCTCTTTAATTTCAAGTTCAGGGGCGGCGTAGAGATTACCGCCTTTTGTTTGGGCGACCAGACGCCCAAAATAATAATACTTGTTTGCCTCCGCCCACATATAGGGCAGAACATCCTGCTTCTCATAAGCCCAATAACGGTCAAAGCCCAAAAGGTCTAACTCTTTATAGTAAACCGGACGCGGTTCTTTTGAGAACTGCATCGGTGAAGTATTGAGTAAAAGCCCACCTGTCTCAGTATCATAGGTATAGTTGTACATCAGACCACACCTCCTTCTCTTAGTTTTTTTACGACGGCGAGAATCTTGTTCTCGCTCTTGCCAAGGTTGCGCCAGCCGATATAACCGTTGTCAAACAGATAATCTCCGACAGCTTTTTTGTTGTTCATGGATAGCGGAGATTTAGCCAATGCAAGAGCCAAAATATCGTCATACTCCCCATATGTAAACGACTTGCGGACAATCACGCCGATATTAGCACTATTTACTGCCCGAACATCGTACTTAAACATACGGCTGAATTTACGGACATAGCTTTCAAGCAAGAACAAATTCCACGGATACCCTGAATATGGGAGCAACGAGAAGTCCACCACGTTTTTAAGCGGGATGAAGTTGTCTCTGCAATACAGGGCAATTGCCTCATCGATTTTTTCCACGTCGAAGCTGACCTTGTTTTCCGTTACGAACAAGTCTGCGGACACTCGCACCATTACATTGTGTGCGGCAACCAGACAAGACGAGTGCGTTCTCCCTTCCGGGTCAAAGGTTGCTTCAAAGGAGTTCACTTCCTCAAAAGAGGCTGTTTCTGCCTCGCGGCAATATTGTTCCAAAATGTCAAGCACACGCAGTTTCTCACCGTTAAGGGTGATGACCTGTCCACTCTTGCTGTAATGATTGGAAAGGAACTTATTAAACACGGCATCCCGAATCGCCGAGAACGGGCAATGGGGATTCAAGGCTTCGAAACGGGACAAGTCCAGTTCATTAGCGGTAACATAATCTTTGCTCTGAAGTCGTTCTCGCACAAAAGCTATAACCTTTTCACCCTCGCTGTCAGGCAAGTCCATATTGTCAACGTGGGTGTAGACTCCGGTTTCAATACGGTGGTAATCCGAGCCGTTCAAAGCAGCCCTTATAGAGTCTTGCTTCAACCACGGCAGCCTGACAAACAAATCGTCAAACGACCAAGTCTCACGCTCATCGAATACCTGACGAATCAAGTCGGACGGCGATACATCGGGCTGCAGATATATATAGTCTCGCTTGCAGAAAACATCCGCATAATTTTTCTCAATAAAGGCTTTAAGCATATCCACTGAGAAGATGCCAAAGGCATACAGTTCGCCTGAGAATTTTCCGAAGAAAGCATCAATGTAGATGCACGGCGAATCCAACTGTTCCAAATAAACGAGGACAGTCTGAACAGTTTCATCGTCATACATATAAGCCCTGGCGTCAAAGACCACGGCGACGGATTTCATGAGCATTTCCAAGCCGTTGGCATCACTTTTAAACTCCTCGTGATACTCGTCGGCATAATAGTTCTTGAACCGCTCAAAGTCGATGCTTGACGCAGTCCTGTACCCGTTCTTGAAATTTAAGGCGATGATATGCTTTGCCCGCTTTTGGTCGGGTTCGCTGAGTTCGTAGTGCGTTACGGATAAACTACGGGAAAAAGTTGTGCTGCCTTCGCCGTAACCCAAACACTCATATGTGCCATAACCAATCCGCCTAAACAGTTTCGGAAGTGGATTTGAAAGACCAACCTCGTAATCTGCGGGCAGTATAGATTGGGTAGGAAATCCATACTTAGCCGTGAGTTCCTCGCAAATTTCCTTTCGGGTTTTGAGTTTCCCAACATAGGTATTGGAATACTCAATCATTGCTACCTTGATGGCCATACGGTTCGTTGGCGGAGTATATTCAATCGCCACTCCAACTTTGGCAAAATGCACATACTGCAACTGCAAATCGCAATTTACCACTTTATATCCTGCTTCCATCCAAGCAACAGAAAAAGAATGACTGTTAGTATTAGACCAGAAAGCGCGATGCTGATAAGCGGACGGGGGCAAACCACCAACCAAATCGGCAATATCGGAAAAGGGCATTCTGACAGCCTCATTGCCGTTGTCGGCAAGCCATTGCTTTAACGGTGCATATTTCCCATGGCCATCGTTACTAATTTTGTATTCTGTTTCCATTTCTATTATAGGTTTCTCGGTTCTATCGTGTATTTCAGTAGCTGTTTCAACCTGATTTTGTGTCGGCAGTACGTTATTAGCGGCAACTGCAGGGGTGGCAGCAGAAATTTCCCAAGGCTTCTCTTTGAGAAACTTCATATAAAGCTGACCCACGACCGTAAAAGTCTTGTAGGTGTTTCTTTCCATAATCCTCAGAAGCTTTGCTTCTAAAACCTTACGGTACACAGGCTGAAATACGCTCGGCTTGGTGAGTTCCCAAATGCTGCAGGAAACATTCTTGTGGACAACATACTCGGAAATCCTGTCCAGGCAAGCCACGGCAGATTGCGGGTGATACTTCTTGGCATTGCCGGTGGTAAGCCACGCAATAAAAGTTTCCTTCATTGAAGCGGGCATCAAGGATGCCTGCTCAATAGGCAATGCGCCATTATTCGGGTTATTAGTCGCAATCATACCTTGACCCCCTTTCGGCATAAATCATCACTCTTCGATATCGCTTTCCGGACAATCTTCCACGTCGGCAGCGTTACCGGACCGCAGCCATTCATCCACCTCGGAAATCTTAAACCGCCATTGCCGTCCGAGTTTATGTGCGGGCATACCCTTCTTGTTGATATACTGTAGGACGGATTCACGGCTGACGCTGAGGTACTTCTCGATCGCAGCCATCGGCTTCCACTCTTCGAGATTATCAATATTGTCTTTTCTCACTATCTTCCCTCCGTCTCCTTCGAGATTCTGCACTGTCCAGTAGTCCGTCTATGCCTATTCCTTAGCTTTGGTAAACTCCACCTTGTACTGCTTATTCCAAAGGGTCAGGTTTTACTGCCAAGGACAATGGCCTACCATAGTTCAGGTGCTCCAACACATACCTGTAGAGTTCTGCATTCGTGGTATCCTGTGTTAACAAGGCACAGGAAGAGAATTTTTAGTTGATGGTGTTTTGTGTAGTCTCCGATAGAGTTCGCCATGCTTCATCGAAAAGATGCAAAAACACTCATATAGTGTAACACACTCCTTGCCAAAAATAAATGCCACTCTATGTCTTTAGGTAAATATGTTGTCGAATCGTTATCACATCGGATAACTAAGCGCAACTTGGCATAAACCGACATCGAAATGAGCATAGCAATACTATAAATCGCCGCTGTTGAAAACAATCAACTACGGCGATTTTTTGTACGCTTTAGCAAGACAAAACCACCGGCTATACAGGTGGTCGGAAAAGCCCTTTGCTTTAACTGCAAGAAAAAGCCTCCAATGTTACAATGGTGACGGTCTGCCAACCACACCAAAAAACAGAGGAGGATGTCCGGTGGACAAGAATAGATTAGCACATACGGTTTGGGAATGTAAGTATCATTTGGTATTTGCACCGAAGTATCGAAGAAAGATTATCTATGGAAAGCTAAAGGCAGATGTGGGGAAGATACTGCGTGAACTATGCGACAAAAAAGGCATAGAGATTATCGAAGCAGAATGTTGCCTATGGTAGTGGAGTACGCTTTGAGTCGGAGTTTGTCACCAACACTTGTAGCTGATTATCAACGTCACCTACCCAATAAGGTTTTACTTACCGAGAAATTACGTGAGCTAAAAGAACTTGCTGATGTGGAAGAAGATGTAACCGACTAACATCTCCGAAATACTCTTGACATTCTCAATCATACTCCAAAGACATCAGCCGCAAGCGGCGCTCCACCAACCACACGCTGGACAAGCAGGGAAAGCCTGTCGGCCAGCCGCCCTACGGGTACAGGTGGGATGAAAACTCGGC
>QMCD01004221.1_pt1 | contig 17780 bp, 19 predicted proteins | sample 1821841 | NCBI WGS metagenome assembly QMCD01 (sample SAMN01991225, study PRJNA193472) | Termite gut metagenome, whole genome shotgun sequencing project. | isolation source: worker | host: Macrotermes natalensis
ATACCGCCTGTGGCGGTATGATTTTAATTTATTATTCGCAATTTTTAGATGTTACGAGGTACTTGCAATTTCCCAGTCAGTATAATCTTCGCTTATGCTGTAAACGATAAGGTAATCCGATAACCCCGCTATATAAACTTTATCGTCAGTATTTTTTAATAAACAGTAAATACCCCTCGCCGGAATTAAGGTTTTTCATAAGAGTTGATTCAATTTCTAATATATATTCCGGACGATATATCCATATTTCCTCTCAGGCAAAAGAGTATATTTAAATTTTTACCGATTTGCTTCCGTCGGTATTAAGAATTTCAATTTCCATAGGTAACTTTGAAATGGGGTAGTTTTTATAAATTAATTCCCATGAAGCTTCGGTAAATGAATAAGGTATTTTATAGGTTGCTCAGCGGGCTTTCCTTTTCTCCGAAAACGGCTGACATAACCGACAGCTTCTCTATTCTGTTCTATCTCAGGAAGGTACATATCGTCATTTCTTTCAGGTGACCTTGTAAAATAAGCGTTAATTTAACGCCGCTCTCATTATAAGCCTCATAACTTTCCTCACCGATGTAAGATTTTAATGAAAAACCATAATTTTTGCATTCTTCCATATAAGCGTTAAAGTCATTTTCACTGACATTGGATATATACATTCTGAATAAATCCTTTGAATCATTTATCTATTCTGCCATATTCAGATTTAGGTTGTGGTATCATAGAAGACAATCCCCGACCGGACCAAATATACCCTCCCAACTCCTCATACCCTTCAATCCTTATTTCCATTTCTCTCAAATGATCAAAGTATATGATTTTTTGTTTATCACCTTCTTCATTATAAGCTTCGTAATATTCTATACCTCTTAAATCATTTATTTTAAACCCTCTATTTTTACATTCTTCAATATAGGTGTTATAATCCTTTTCTTTTACCATACCTATCTTAATTATAAATTCATCTTCATTATCCCGTTCTATTCTGCCGTACTCGGACTGAGGTTTCGGCATTTTTGAAACTAAATTATTTTCAGGCCAGATAAACTTACTGTAAGCCCTGCGTATAACTCCTATAAACATAAAAAACGCAATTGTCAAAAGAATCGCAATCAATGTTAGAAGAGTATGAAAACGATGCGTTGCTCCTTTTATAAAGTTCATCCTTATAAGCCAAGCCGTAAAAAAAAGCAGAGTCTGACCGCAAGCAATAATAGCTGAAAACAAATACCTTGAATTGAAACAATAAGTATCAATAAGATTATAAACGCAATTGCCGCTGTTAATCCAATTGCCACTATTTCAGCCGTTACCCAACCCATTATAAGCTCCTTTCAGCTTAATTCATTCTGCCTGCTAATTCTAATTCCTAATTAGCCCTTTTAATTTAGGCATAAGTATTTCCCATGTGTTGCCTTCTGCCGCGGCTTGCATTCCTGCTACCATACCTCCCGCAAACATTTTCATCTTTTTATCTTTGCTGTCAAAGGGGTTCACTTGTGTTTTAACTTTTTTAGCCGTCCCGTCAGTGAGTTCAAGAACCAATATGCCTGTTAAGGCGTTATGCTTTATATCACTGACGTTGCCAAAAGCGACTGTCCAGAGTTCTCCGCCTTTTTTGTCCAAATGGACAAACCTGTCTGAATATACATTTAATTTCCTTTTATCGAAAACAGTAGTACCCAACGCATTGATTTCATAAATTATTCCGTTCATAATCAGAAACATTCCCTTCAATTATTTATATAATATGTACAGCATATAAATCTAGTCGGCAAGCGCCACAAGTCCCCACTTGCCTTTTTGCTTAACCCAAGCCGCGTCCGAGTTTGTGATTTTAACTTCGTCATATCCAAACGGTATAATTATATTACCGGTTTTATCAATCAACCCATACTTTCCGTTTTTCTTAGCCGCCGCATAACCCATATTGAAATTATCCGCATCTTCATATATAAGCGGAATAATAACTTCTCCGGTTTTATCAATAAATCCGGCCTTTCCGTCCTTTATAACCATGGAATAGCCATCTTTAAAATTATTCGCGCTGTCATATATAACCGGAACGACGGTTTGACACTTAGTATCAACAAACCCATATTTGCCGTTTTTCTTTACTTTTGACAGTCCTTCCTTAAAAGAAGGCTCATGATAATAGTCAAAAGTATTAATATCGCCCTCTGTGTTCACTATTTTCCATTTATATCCTTTTTTGAATACAGTTACACCCCCTTTGAAATTTTGCAAATCCAAAGCTGCACCATCGGCGAAATCTTCATACTCAAACATAATAAGAACAGTACCCTTTTGGTCAACAAAACCCCATCTGCCGTCTTTTCTCGCAAGTACGAAACCTTCGTAGAAATATTTCGGCGGGACATAATTATCATCCCATAAATCGTTATACAAAAGGTTAAAATCTCCGTACATGTCACTTTGAAGATAAAAACCGTCATATTCAACCGGAACTACAATATTCCCATTTTCATCCATAAGCCCTCTTTTATTATTTTTAGTAACCGAAAAGTAACCATCCCTGAAATCTCCTATTGAGTCGTATTCAAACGGCACAACAATGTTTCCTTCTTTGTCAATAAATCCCCATTTACCGTTTTTGCCGGCATATGTTATACCTTCATTGAAATAGCGCTCAGTATCCTTCGGATATTCATGGAAATAACCGATTCCTTCATATTCAACAGGAATAACAGCATTGCCCGACTTATCAATTAAACCATACTTACCTTCTTTTTCTACTCTGGCTAATCCTTCAAGAAAATTATAAGCTCCGTCATATTCTACAGGAATAACAACAATGCCGTCTTTATCAACAAAACCATATTTACCGTCTTTCTCAACCTTCGCAAGACCTTCTGAAAATGAATATATTACATCGAATTCAATAGGAACGACAGCGTTGCCCGTTTTATCAATAAATCCCCACTTACCGTCTTTTGTAACTTCAGCAAGTCCTTCATTGAAATCATTTCTTATGGCGTCAAATTCAATCGGAACGGCGATTTTACCTTCCTTATCGGCAAATCCCCACTTACCGTCTTTTTTTACCTCGGCAAGTCCTTCAATGTTGAAATAGCCTGCATCATCATATTCAAGCGGAACGGCGACTTCCCCCTTCTTATCAACAAATCCCCATTTACCGTTTTTTCTGACAGACACAAATCCATTGAGATAATAATTTGCCATTTCGTATTCGATAGGAACGACAATGGCGCCGGTTTTATCGATATACCCGTATTTTCCGTCTTTTTCAACTTTAGCAAGACCTTCATCGAAATTTTCCGCATCGTCATATTCAATTGGAACGACGATGACGCCGGTTGTATTGATAAATCCGAATTTACCGTTTTCTCCTGCTTTCGCCATTCCTTCATGAAAATTAAGCCCGACATAATCTAATTCATATTGAGGCGGTATGATTTCAACCGCTTCTTCTTTTTCTGCCTGAGTTATTTTTTCTGCCTTTACGGTTGAGGTTAATTCTGATACCGATATAAACGTAATAACACAAACAAGCATAACTAATACCGAAAACGAAATAACACAAGCAAGCATAATTGAAATTATATTTTTCATTTTATAACCTTTCCTTAAATGCACCGATTAGTAAAAATCTGTTCGGTAATACTCTCTTAATAATTAATTTTATATAACCTGAGCTGCGTAATATTACTGTAAGCGTTATTTAATCCGGTGGTTTTGGCACAGACATAACTGCCCTATGTGCTTCAGTCAATCGGCAGTACATCACCCGCGGACAGGATTATACGCCCGTCGGCTTCAAAGTTTTCAGCCTTTTCAGTCTCTTCAAACATATGATACGGTATGTTATGTGCAGCTTTAACCAAATCAGCACATTCGGAAGCTTCTTTAGCATCCATATTATATACTCCGTCACAGCAGAAAAAGGCGTAATCCAAAGCGCGTTCCGACAGTTCTTCCATTTGCTCAAGCTTGGATGTGTCGCCGCTGATATAAATGGTCTTGCCGTTAGTCAGCGTCAGAACATAACCGACGCAAATGTTTACATTATGATTTGGGTTTCCTCCGGCTGCCACGGGTTCAATGGTAACAAAATCAAATTCAAAGGTTTTGTATTCACCGTCAGCAAGGGCTTCAAGATTTGTGATTTTCATGCAGCCGGGATTTTGTGTTTTAATCAGTTCCGGTTTATTATGGTCGTCATGAGAGTGCGTAATAAGTATTAAATCCGCCGGAACGTCATAACCCTCATTGCCGTATGACGGGTCAATATAAATAACCTTTCCCTCGGGTGTAATTATCCGCATACTCGCGTGTCCCTGATAAAGAATTGAATTAATAATCTTATTCCCCTCCCCATTTGAACCTTTTCCTTCACCGCAGCCCGATAACACAGCTGCTAATGTCAGTATTAGCAGCATAATTAATGAAATTCTTTTCATTTTAATAATCCTTTCCGTATTGTTTGTCTGACGTTAAAACCCTTGTTTGAAAGATTTGTCTTTCAAAGTATTATCGCCTTTGATTTGACCAAAAATCATCAAATTAACTTAACTACATATTTATAGAATACTTGTTGGTATAAATTCTGTAAATATATAATAACACTTCGTAAAACAGTAAAAGGTTGCATAAACTTATTTTTACATTTTCATCATTAAAGGCTCCTTACTTATATTATTACTAATAATTATAACATAAGAAGTTTCGGTTTTTACCGTCTTTTCTTGCTTAAATTTGGGAGTTCAAAGGAAACCATATTTGACTTATATTATTCGGGTCTTTCAAATCGTTATGCGGAACATACTGGACGTTAAAATTTCCATAATCCTTAATATCATATTCGGCAAATGGCAGCCATTCAGTAAATATCCTGTAGACAGTTGATCCCATTGCACCTGGAACAGGACCTATGCAATTAAAAATAACATAAGTTGACGGAGGGATTTCTATTAATTCAAAACCCTCCGGAATTTCACCTCCGGAATGCGGATTAGCCACATAATAAATAAACTCGTCGCTGTTTACAGGAGCCATAACACCATAAATTCCTTTATGGTTTTTTTCTTCCCAAAGCGTAGTAATACCGTGGTATGCGGTATTATGCTGTAATATCCGGCCCTGACCAATCAGCTTCATGGCAGGTTTTTTCTCTATTCTGTAATCAAGGTTATGTCCTCCCTCAAGCGATACTTTTATTTTAAGCGGGAAAAAAGTATTCAGTTTTTCGGGAGTTATTTTCGCCTGTGACGGGGTTATTCCGTGAAAACGCCTGAAAGCTTTGGCAAAACTGTCAGGATTGTCATAACAGTATTTTTCGGCGATTTCTATTATCTTCTCTCCGCTGGAACTTAAATCGGCTCCCGCAAGATACAGACGGCGGTTTCTGATATACTCAAAAGCGCTTATTCCTGTTAAAGCATTGAATATCTTCTGAAAATAGAAGGTTGAGATATTTATGTGCTTTGCAACATCGTCAGCAGTGATATCATTAAGAAGGTTGTTCTCAATGTATTTAATTGATTCATTCAGCGCTTTTAGCCATTCCATTATAAAACCTCATTAACACTATAACTTATAACCGCAGTAAACCTAAGGAACCGGTATGATTATTCAGGCAAATAGAAATCACTTAATAATATACAGAGCATTAACACCGTTTATGGTTATGAAGCAATTGTTCCATACCGTAAATTTTACTATATCGCCGTTTTTAAAAACAGCCATGTAATAAACGGGGGAAACCGGTTCCTCGCTTTCATCTGCAACCTCTGCCAAATTAACAAGCGAGGAAAGTTCCTTTATTTCTTCCTCACTTGCTATCATATCATCAAAAACTTCTTCCTCACTGACGTAAAGCTTATCCATATCAGTGTTATCATAGAGCCTTGAGGCGAGAACCTTGGGTAGGTCTGCCGTTTCGGTATTTTCGTTATACCAATTATTATCGCTAAAATAATTTTTCTCGGTTATTCCTTTATCCTCAGTAACATTACCGCCTTTTAATTCAAACCTATTCGATTCAGATGATTCTTCATAAATTGGCATATCTTCTGAAAGATAATTATTTCTGTCCAGTGTAAAGAACAATCCTCCAGCTATGATAAATAAAGCGGCTGTATATATAACATATTTATTAATAGTTATTTTTTTATTTTGAGAAGTACGGGCACAATCCATTTTATCCGCAAGTTCATTAATGAATTTTCCGTCGGGAACAATACTTTCATTATACTCTTTATATTTTGATTTAAAGTTCATATTGCTCCTCCTCTAAAAGCTTTCTTAACATTTTTCTCGCTCTGAAAAGCTGTGATTTTATAGTTGATTCTTTCCTGTTCAACAATTCGGATATTTGTAAAACGGATAATTGCTCATAATAGAATAAATGCACTACTATTCTGTATTTTTGAGGAAGTTTTATAACTGTATAGTATAATTCGTTTTTTTGACTAAAATCAACTTTCATATTTTCTGCGTCATCTATATTCGCGCGCCGCCTTACCCATGCCGAGGTGACCAAACTTTTACTGGCGTTTACAGTAACTTTAAGAAGCCATGCTTTCCTATGTTCTTCACAGTTGAATCGCGGAGCGGATTTAATATATTTCAGAAAAACATCCTGCGTTATATCCTCTGCGTCATGCCTGTTCTGAGTTCTTGAATAAGCTAATCTATATACTATTTCAGAATACATTCCGAGAAGTTCCGCAGCAGGAACATCTTGCATAAAATCTTCCACTTTAATTATCACCCCTACTATATGTGAAATAGTTCATTTAGAATAGTGCCAATAACTTTTCCTGCTGGTCATTCCGCGCAACATGCGTGTGAACTTCAAAAACATTGCCTCAGAAATAATCTCTGATACCGTCCCATTAAATAACACTATTGTCAAACGCGGAAAAATATTAAGATTAATCTACTCCGTAATTTCAAAGTTTGTTTACTTCTACTTACGGCAAGCTTCGACTATCTCAAAAGCAGTTCGACAGCTCGCATTTATTATGCCAAATTAGGTAAAGTTAATAATTATAATATCATAAAACCATTTAAAAGTCAACGAACCGAATTATTATATTCTCCCTCCCGCCTAATCCATTCTTCTTCTTTAAACTTGAAATGTAATCCACTTTAGCTATGGTATGGTAGGTTAATTTATATCGGTATAAATTGAATAAAGCTGTTTGTAGTCCTTGAAGCTTATTTGTCGTCTCAAAAGAACAATGTCAACAACTTAAGCAAAAAACGAATAACTTTCTAATCATAAGTGGACAGTGAGCAGTGGTCAGTGGTCAGATTTCTGATAACTGGAGTCTGGATCTCAAGGATATTTATGAAGGCGATAAGAATTTTTACTGCTCAGGTGATTTCAAAACATGCGGGTTTACAATATGGAAGAACAACAAGTACCCGGCAACTGTAATCACATCAAAAAATGTAAAGGAATTGCTTTCCGATGGAATTACATCATTTAAGATTAAAGAGCTTGACACCTCATATACGAAAAAATACGGAATTGACGATACCGGGAAATATGTTAATTTTAAGGCTGTTCAGGAATAAAAACACCCCTGTAAAACAGGGGGATGAGTTAAATTATTTATCACCATAATGTGTGCGGCACTCAACGACTTCCACAATATCATTGGCTATACGAAAAACTAAGCGGTTGCTTTCATCAATTTTCTTACTCCACCAACCTGCCATATTTCCCGAAAGCTGTTCAGGATGACCTAATCCGTCAGTACCACTTCTTTGAGTATCTTTGATTATTTTTTTAAATGCCTTAAAAAGCCGTTTGTCAGTTTCGGCAATGTAAAAAAGCTGTTCAAGAGCGTTCGGTGAAAATTTCACTGACATCATTGTAAACTTTCCCCTCTCCACGCTCTATTTGCGCTATAGATTCAAGCAAAAAATTTTGGTTTGCTTCTGAATAAAAGGGGTCTGTTTCAGCGGATATTTCAAAAGGGATGCGTTTGCATTGCAAAACCTTAGTTATAAATAAATTAATAGCTCCCGAAACGCTAAGCCCCATATTATCGCATACTTTAGCAAATTCTTCTTTTTTATCAGCATCAAGCCGTATAGTTGTATGATTTGACATATACAAAACCTCCTCATATGACATACTTTGTATGTATTATAACATACTTATATCAAATTGTCAAGTGATTTACATTAATAAATACAAGTCAGAAGATAGATATTATGTATCTGTCTTACTTTCCTCCGTCTCTATTTCATCAAGAACTTCAATAAATTGTTATAGGTTTTCGGAAGCAAAGGTATAGCCTGAAGCTTTACTTTTGTCTATCAATGATTGAATTATAGCAAATTCCGGTTCAAGGGCATCCCATTCAGCGCGGAATTGAGGGTCTTCCAGTTGTTCGGTTAAAAACTCCCTGAATTCACTCATTTTTAGTCATCTCCTAAATGGCAATATATGATATATCCTATAAATATTATACCCTAATTTTTCTTTTATGTCAAATTATTTAAAAAGGAAATCCCGATAAATGAATTATTATGAAAAATACATAAAACGATTCTATAAAGTGATTTATGCCTATGAAAACCTGATTCCGAAGGTGTTCAGAGAAGATATTAAGCTTACGGAAAACTACGGTAAGACAATCAACATAATGCTTGAACTCCGGGCTGATGAGTTAATCAGTAATTCAGTCTGCGAGTTTATATTCAAAAATAAAAGCAATGCAGAAATATTCAAGACACTGGTTGAATTTGAAAATATTGCCGGAGACATCGGTTTTGAGAATGAACAAGTTAATTCATTAATCACACTTTGTCTGAACACCGTTATCAACAGGGAAATTGTGAGTATTACCTGTTCTCAGGCTTTGGAATTAATCACTGATAAAAATAATTTGTTATTTTTTCAGGACGGCTTTGCGGGAGTTACAAAAGATACAGGTAAAATATTATTTGAGTTTGGTATGAAGCTATACCTTTATAACAAAAAAGATGAAGAAGAAAGACTGGTTGTCTGTAACGAAAACGATATAGACAATATAGACGGTATTATTATCCCATCAGACTATATAGCTGCCTTATATATCGGACAAATTAAAGACAATGAGTATTTGCATGACTTTACAGAATACAGTAAAAACAATAATATAACAGCTGACAGGCATATTATTACTTCTTTTAACGACTATTTACGAAGGATTAAGCAGACCTTCCGTTTTAACCTGTATGTCCCTTACCGTCATATCGCCGATAAGGATATATATAACATAATAGATTTTAGGTTAAGCGAAAAGTATTCCTCGGAGATTACTGTTAATGATGAACATCACAATAAAACGAGTGATGAGCTTAGAAATGAAGCTGTTTCTATTTATATGAACGGTAACAACATTAATAATCATAATGTATTAGAAATCTTCAACAACAATAAAATAAGTCATTATGTATACAGAAGCGATATTGAACCTCAATTACGGGAAATATATGATTTCAAAAAGCTTTATCCGAATGCTGATATATTGGTGGCGGCTGAAAAAGATTTTAAAAAGGAAAACCGTTTAAGCTTTGCGGGTAAGATTGCCACAAATGATTTTGACACAGTCATTCTTGGTCATTCATCATTTGATAAAATACGGTTATCGCCGGAACTTGAAGAACAGTATATATATGAAGAGCTGGAAGAACACCGCGCCGCTCTTGAAGAAATAAAATATGAGGGGAGAGCCGATAAGAGGAGCTTCTCGGTAAAACAAATAGAACAGGCAATAAAATCACTTGAAGTTAAGTTAAAGGATTTACAAAGCAGGGTAAAGGACGATAATGTCATATGCTTTGAAAAGCTTGGTTTTGACTACTTGGCGGCTGATGAATTCCATAATTATAAAAACTGTTTCATAGCGACAAAAATGTCAAACGTGGCGGGGGTTCAGACTACGGCGGCGCAAAAATCCGAGGATATGCTGATGAAAACGCAGTACCTCAACGAAAAATACGGATACAACAATATCTTAACCGCCACGGGAACGCCCGTAAAGACACCCTAACAATGAATCAAATACTAAACCTTATGTCAATGCCTTTCTCGTCGAGGAGAAATCAGAAATGAATAGCAACAAAACAGGTTTTTTATTCTCTGCTCTGCAATTTCACAAAAACCTATCTCATCTTAATCCGTTCCCCCTGCTTATTCTTCATAAAATTGTCTAATGGATTGAAAATTTCAAAATCTTTTTGCAAATCATCACTGAACATCTCAACGTAATTTTTTACCATTTCTACACTGCTATGTCCTAGAATTTTTTGTAACCTAAAAATATCCCCGCCGTTCAAAATCCATTTTTTAGCGAAAGTGTGTCTATATGCATGAACTGATGTTTTTCTAACACCACGGCTAAAATGGTATTTACGCACAATAGTAGTTGTACCATCTCTAGTAAGTTGCCTGTTGCGAATATCACAAAAGACATAATCCTCTGCCGAACCCTTTCTATATGCTAAATACTCCTGTAATATTTCCGCTAATGATTTTGACATGGGTATAAGCTGTTGCCGACCGTTTTTCGTCTTCCCCATAAGAATTAAATTATTCTCAAAATCAAGATGACCTATTTTAAGGTTTAATACTGTTCTTAGCCTGTTGCCTGTTGCAATGAAATAATTTGACATTACCCAATTACGGTATTCAGTAAAGCTGCATTTTTTAAGGTTCGGTTTTTTTAGAATTCTCTCCAGTTCATCATCTGTATAGGTTTCTTTTATGTTCTTTTCTTTTTTCAAAAGCTTAACATCAAACTTATCCATATACCCCTCTTCCATAAAAAAATACAGGATTGAGCGTAATGAACCTAAATATGTATTAATGGTTATAGAATTTGCATTTCTTGTTTTTTGCAAATATTCTATATAACCATAAAACGTATCTAAGGTTATTTCTCTGCATGGTTTTGTTACGTCAAAAAATTCACTAAAATACCGATAATGAATTTCATAATGCGATAAAGTATCAGGTGATAAATTTTGTGTGCGTTTAATACGGATAAGTCTGTCAAATCCTTCTTGTACTGTCACGTTCATGTTTCGTTCAAATTTAATTTTTTCCACAACTATCCCTCCAGTAAATTTTATTCCCAGAGGTTAAAAATAAGTACAAATTAGAACGTGTGGTTCGTACCAAATATACTTAAAAACCGCTTGCTCCAAATTTAAGATTTTTCAATCTTCGATTGTAAATGACAAAAAAATGAAAGTCGGACAAGCCCTGTGTTTTAGGCAATCTTGTCCGACTTTCAATCTTTAATTATAACTTTTGGCTCCCCAAGTTGGACTCGAACCAACGACCCTGCGGTTAACAGCCGCATGCTCTACCACGCGTAAGGGTTTTACAACGTAAACATTTTTTAAAAAATATGAATCAGCCATGAATGTTGACCGATTCATTAAGGTTATCCATATTCTCGCAGAACTGTTCATAATCAACGTTAAACTCAATATTGATTTTATATCCCCTGCCTATTTCAATCCTACTTATAAGCTGACCGATTATCATTTTTTTGCGTTCCAATGAAGCTGAATCAAATTCATCCGCCCAATTTGTAAACCGTTCGTAAGCGGGTTTTATTAATTCCATTGAATTTTTCTTCCCCGTCATTTCTTCCTGTAACTGTTCAAGCTCGCCGGTTGACTGACTGATTTTTTCTTCCACAGCTTTAATCGCTTTTGAAAGCTGTTCGGGGGAATACGCGCTGTCTCCCGTCAGGCTGTTTGCTATTTCCGCTTCAAGCTTTTCAAGCTGTTTTTGATTCTTTTTCAGTTCAAGGTTAATTTTTGTCTGCTTTGCCTTAAATCCCGAAAGCTCTTTTTTTCTTTATAAGTAAGGACAGTCAGGGGCTGTTTTGGAAACCCTTCTGTGAAATAATAAATTGCCCTGAACGTTCGCCTCCTTGCCTGTTTGATTTTTTTCTTGAAAGGCTTAAGGCTCGAAAGCGGTTTGGGGGCAATTTAACTGCTCTGCGTTCAAGTCCTTTCATAAGTTCCTACAAAAAAGGCGTTTTTTTAAACCAGGCGTTTTTTTAAACCCGAAACCGAAAACTTTTTTAATTTTTTGCTTTTTGAATAAAATACAGCGTGGGAAATTATTTATTATAGACAATGGCGGCGCCTCTTTGCTGATTTTATTTTTTGAAAAGATATTTAGGGGGAACGGAGCAAATGCGGCGGCTTTTTCAGAACCGGAAAAATATCCTCTCAATACTTAGGACAAAAAACAGCGAAAATGTAACCCCGTGCGATGAAGATTTATTTATTTTTTACTTTTTTAATATATCAACAGCTGGGGATTCGTGCAAAATGTTTAGAAAAGGTAAAAAAGAAAACGGCTGAACCGTTTCACTGTAAATGTGAAGTAGCTCTGCCGTTTTAATCGGTGAATGCCGTAAAAGGAAAACCCGCTCCGTATGCTGTTATGGCTTGCGGGACGGGGTTATATCTTTTTAATTAATTATCATAGATGAGTTCTATCCCCAGATTTGTGAATAGACGATTGCGGCACATTATACCTCAGAGCTTTTTGCTCTCCAAACCCCGTATCTATAATAATTTGAGGTTTTTTCATTTTCTCACATTATTTTTTAAAAACCTTGAAGAATTATAACGGATATGGTATAATTAAATAAATTAAGGGTTTTATAATGCTGATAAAATCAATTTTAGGCGATTAACTTGCGATTGAGGGATGAACGCGAACTTTATTTGAATGATGTTGTGGAAGCGACGGAGGGCGCTTGTGAAAAATTGGAGAGAATCAGCCTTGCAAGGGCATGTGGATTGGAGAAATATATTAAATTAGCGTAAATAATTAATATTTTAAAATTGGAAAAACAAAAAGCTGAACGGAGTAATATAAAATGATTCACGAAACCCAAGTAGAAAAACATTTCATTGAAATATTAGCAGAACGTGAAAATCAATGGACTTACCGAAATGATATAAAAACCGAAAATGCTCTTTGGGATAACCTTAGAGGGCATATCAACCGTATAAATACGGCACAGTTGGATGGAATTGAACTCACAGAAAATGAGTTTAACCAAGTCAGGAATGAATTTAGCAGATTAACTCAAACTCCCTTTCTCGCCGCCCAATGGTTAAGAGGTGAAAATGGTATTGCACAAATCACCATTGAACGTGAGGACATCTCAATGGGAAAGGCTACACTTACACTGTTCAGTAATAAGGACATCACTGGCGGAATATCCAGTTACGAGGTTGTAAGTCAAATTGTTCCCGTTACTGATGGGCGAACTGTCCGTGGTGATGTTACATTACTGATAAACGGTCTGCCCTTAATCCATATAGAGTTAAAAAGTGAACTTGCAAAAGACGGCTATTGGCAAGCATATAACCAAATTGAACGTTATACGCAATCCGGATTCTTTGACGGAATTTATGCAACTGTTCAGATTTTTGTAGTTAGTAATAAGGTATCAACAAAGTATTTCGCTCGTCCCATGACAAACGATAGTTTCGGTTTTGCTAAAAAGTTTTTATTCAACTGGCGCGAACCGGATAATACTCCTGTTGAGGATTTGTACGAGTTTGCCCGCAAAGTCCTCAATATTCCTATGGCACATGAACTTATCAGTCATTATACAGTATTGGTTGACGACAAAAAGAGTCAAAAATACACAATGGTTCTGCGTTCATATCAAATTCACGCTATAAAGAAAATTGCTGAACAGGCAAGCAAGCACGAGGGTGGCTTTGTTTGGCACGCTACTGGTTCTGGCAAGACGATAACAAGTTTTGTGGCGACAAAACTGATGGCACAGTCAAGAACGGGAGTCGCTCGTACTGTTATGATTGTTGACCGTAAGGATTTAGACAATAAAACAAAAAATGATTTTGGGAAGTTTGCTTCGGAATATAATACAGGACTGTCTTCAGGTGATGTTACCGCGAATACTCTGATAGTCGGCATTGACAACAGAGGCGAGCTTGTAAGAAATTTAATCAGCAAGAAAAACAACAACACAATCATTATAACTACCATTCAGAAATTAAGTTATTCCATTAGTGAAATAAGAGATTCTGACTCAAATAAATTTGAGAAGTTAAAAGGCGAGCATATCGTCTTTATCGTTGATGAATGTCATAGAGCTGTTTCCGACGAGGAAATGAAGGGCATTAAGAAATATTTTCCCAATTCAACATGGTTTGGTTTAACTGGAACGCCTATTTTCGAGGAAAACAAAAAAGTTGAGAAAGGTACATACGCCCGGACAACTTCCGACCAATACGGTATTGGTAAAGATGGGAAGCCATTACCCAATGGCGGGCTTCTTCATGCTTACACCACAAAAAATGCTATGGATGATAAGTCTGTTTTGGACTTTCAAGTTGAGTATCACTCTTTGCTTGACAGCGAAGAAGAACAACGGATTTACATCGGAAAAATCAAAGAAAAATATCCGAATGACGACCCGTATCAAAAATTAGAATCTATGGATATTTACGATAGAGAAGCCTTATTGGATAAAGAAGTGTTTGAAAATGAAGCGTATATCGAAACTATGCTAAAAAAGATTTTCAGACACCAGTCTGTTCTTGAAAAATTCAAGGTTGTAAACGGCTTGCCGACCATGAGCGGTATACTCACAACTCATTCTATTGCACAGGCTAAACGGATTTACCGTAAACTTAAAGAGTTAAAAGAATCCGGCGAACTTATCACAGGAAACCCTCTTGATGTGAGAAGAAAACTGAATGACCCGAACTTTCCGCGTGTTGCAATTACCTACTCAATTGCCGAAAATCAAGAAGAGCAAAATGCGGCGCATGATGAAATAATTGAGATAATGAACGATTATAAGGATACATTTGGTATACTCTATACCGATGTGGATAATTACAACTTGAATATCAACAACCGTCTTGAACGCAAGGAAGCAAAATATCAGAAAGACGGGCAATGGCTTGACCTTGTTATTGTAGTGGACAGGCTTTTAACAGGGTTTGACGCTCCCACTATACAAACGCTTTATGTTGACAAAGAAATGAGGTATCAAAATTTACTGCAAGCATTTTCACGCACAAACCGCTTGTATCATGAAAAGCAAAAAGGTATGATTGTTACATTCAGAAAACCTAATATAATGAAGAGAAATGTTCGTGACGCCATAAAACTATTCTCTAATGAAGCGAGGGATTGGGAGCAACTTTTACCGAGAGAGTATAAAGAAGTCAAAAAAGGATTTATGTCTGCCTATAATAAGTATGAGCAAGCTAAAAAAGACCTTGACAACGACCCAAACGACCTTAAAAAACAACTTGTTGTGATTAAAGCGTTTGGAGCTTTGGTAAATACATCGGAAGCAATAAAAAGTTATGAAGATTTTGCGGAAGATATAGCTGAGTTTACCCCCGCACTTGAAACAATTACCGCAGAAGTCGGAAAAATAGAAAATCTCAAAGGTGAAGTAAAAAAACGACTTGAAGAGCAGGGGGCAAGCGAAGAAGAACAGGAAGAACTGCTTGGAATTGAGTTTTCTGCCAATCAAAAGCCTATTGAGGAAACCATCGACAGCTACTATATTTATCAGCTTTTGAAAGACATAAACAACGAGGAGAGTAAGCAAAAACTTGATAAAATAATTGAAAGTAAGCCCGAAATTGTAAGACAGGCATATGAAGCTTCTTTAAGCAATCTTGCAAACCCAAATCAAGCTGTGGAAGTTGTTGACAACCATTTCAAGAAACTTATTTCTGAAATAATTGCGGAAACCGCCATGACTATGAAAGCGCCTGCTGAGGATTTATACATAAGTTTTGGCGAATACACTGGCGGAGATGTTCCGTATATTAACACAATCGTTGACCATTCTGTTTTTACGGCAAGCGAGTTTGAGAGTGCATTCGGCAGAAAATACCGTGAACGCCGCCGTGTTATGGAAGAATACTGGCGTGATGTTATCGAAAGCAAATTATTACCGCTGAAAGCGGAAATTACGGGATAGGGAGCAATGAAATGGATTTAAACAACCAATTATGGGCAAGCGCCGATATTTTACGGGGAAAAATGGATGCGAGCGAGTATAAAAACTATCTGCTGGGATTGATTTTCTATAAATATTTATCCGACCAAGAGCTTCGCGCCGTTTATGATGAGCAGCACGGCAAAACAGAAGATTTTCCGAGCAGAGAAGAACAGTTTACCGAACTTTTGGACTGGTATAATGACGATTCGGATAATATCAGGGATGTAATATCAAAGAAGTTGGGATATTTTATCAAGCCAGAATCGCTATTTTACACGCTTAGAGGGAGGGCTGATACATATGAATTTCAGATTTCTGATTTAAGCAATGCTTTTATCGAACTCGGAAAACAAGGTGAACACTTTACAGGCTTATTTGATGATATTGACCTTTCATCTACAAAGCTTGGTACGAACGCACAGCAGAGAAATGTAACAATTACCGAAGTTATAAAGGCGCTTGATGAAATCGACCTTTTCGGACACGAGGGGGATGTAATCGGAGATGCCTATGAATATCTAATCGGGCAATTTGCCGCAGGTGCAGGTAAAAAGGCGGGTGAGTTTTATACTCCTCAAGCGGTCAGCAAAATAATTTCCGAAATTGTTTCAATTGGTCAGGAAAATACTGCTCCTTTCCATATTTACGACCCTGCAATGGGCTCGGGTTCGCTCATGCTTAATATCAAAAACCACGTTAATAATCCGCAGAAAGTGCATTATCACGGGCAAGAACTTAATACCACAACATACAACCTTGCCCGAATGAATCTAATTCTGCATAATGTTGAAAAAACGCAAATGCGGTTACGCAACGGAGATACGCTTGATGAGGATTGGCCCACTGATGAGCCGTTCCTCTTTAATGCCGTTGTTATGAATCCGCCTTATTCTGCGGTTTGGAGTGCGGACGATAAGTTTTTAAGTGATTCGCGATTTGAGCAATATGGAAAACTCGCTCCTAAATCCAAAGCGGATTTTGCATTTTTACTGCACGGCTTTTATCACCTTAAAGAAACGGGAACAATGGGGATTGTTCTCCCTCATGGAGTTCTTTTTAGAGGGGCTTCGGAGGGGGTTATCAGAAAAACCTTGCTTGAAAAAGGTGCAATTTATGCGGTAATCGGTTTGCCGCCTAATATTTTCTTTGGAACGAGCATACCCACCATTGTAATGATTTTGAAAAAAGAGCGTAAGGAAACAAACGGCAAAGCCCGCAACGTTTTGTTTATTGACGCTTCAAAGGATTTTGTCAAACAGAAAAATCAAAACAGCTTACGTAATGAAGATATTGAAAAAATCATAGTGACTTATAAAAATCGTGAAAGCGTACCCCAATATGCTCATTTGGCAAGCTATGATGAGATTGTAGCTAACGATTATAATCTCAATATCCCCCGTTATGTTGATACTTTCGAGGAAGAAGAACAAATTGACATTGTTGCTCTAAGTAGCAGAATTATTGACATTAACTCAGAAATCAAGCAGAAAGAAACAGAGTTTTTGGGTTTGCTTGGTGAACTTGCCGTAACTGATGATACAAGAGAGTTGATTGAAGCTACTAAACGGATTTTCGGAGGTGGGGTATGAGTAACAATACACCGCAAATTCGTTTCAAGGGATTCACTGACGCTTGGACGCAGCGTAAGTTAGGAGAGGTTGCAGATATTAATCCACATTCAGTGCTTCCTGATTCATTTGAGTATGTTGATTTAGAATCAGTTGTTGGCATTTCTCTAATATCTCACCGTATTGAAAATAA
>QMCD01001478.1_pt1 | contig 17758 bp, 12 predicted proteins | sample 1821841 | NCBI WGS metagenome assembly QMCD01 (sample SAMN01991225, study PRJNA193472) | Termite gut metagenome, whole genome shotgun sequencing project. | isolation source: worker | host: Macrotermes natalensis
GAAATTCATTTAACTATTCTGCATCAACTTCCCGATTTCGGTGATGGTACGAATCTTGGCTGATTCGAGCAAGATCAACCCGGTTTCGAGCATGAGCCGTGGTGAAATGCTAACGAGCTATCGCAAGGGCAAGGGTTGTTTATCGGTGCATGACTAAAATCGGAATCGCAGCACCGCTGATGTCCCGCGAGTCGACTATTCAAACCTCAGCACCGGCGTGTCGTCTGGCTCTACCGTATAGGACATTTGTTGATACATCGCCGGTCGCTCGGCGAGTTCGTTCGAGACGGCATAGCGTGAATCGACATGCACGATGCGGCCTTGGTCGGGCATATTCGCCGCTTCCATGCCTTCAAGTGGAATTGGCTCCCGCAACATTTTCGGCGGCATACTGTCATGCGATGTAATCCGCGACGGTAATGAGAGCATCGAGGCCAGCCGTGCGCGAATGCCGGCCCCGAAGCCCGCCGGCGGCGAACCGGGAATATTTTTTAGATCGATCTCCTCCGTTTCGATGGTCGGGGCCAAATTCGGTTCCAGTAATTCCGGTGTTACGATATTTTCTTCCCCGGTTTCCTCCGTCACGGTTCCCATCGGCAAATCATGCGAGCAGGAAATATCGCTGCGAAAATTTTCGATATTACCGGCGTACAGGCCGAGCGAATCGCTGCCCAGCCCGTCGCCCCAGATCGGAAGTCCGCCTTTCACCGGCGGCGGCTTGCGGATCAAATTGCGGATGAACACCGCCGGGTCGCGGGCGGCCTTGTCCGTCAAAATCTTGACGTTGCCCGCGATGGGCTTGAAATCGGTGCGAATCATCATGTCGACCTCGCCCGTAATCCGTTCCATGTTGTCGAGCGTGACCATGAGTTTGTCGTGAAGTTCGCGTTCTTTGAGCAGTTTCATCACTGTGCCGTCTGCCGTGCGAATCGTGTGAACCAGCATGGTGATCTCGTCGAAAAACGATTCGAGCTTGCCCGCACTGCGTTTCAGGGCCGCCATCAATTCCGGCACGTCGCCCTCGATACTATCCGTAACACGTTTCACGCTTTCCAAAGCGGCGGCGGCTTTGTCGAGGCTCGGCCCGATTTTTTCCAGCGAACCGTCCACTTTGTCCAACGTCGTTCCGCCTCGCGCGAGCAAATTTCGCGCCTCGGCGATAAAGCTGTTCGTATCCGCCACAAGCGTTTTCGAACTGTCCAAAATGTCCGGCATGGTCTCCACAATACGACGAACATTTTGTTGTAACACAGGATCGTTGAAAAACGCATTGGCACCCTGCGAAAATTGCCGTACAGCACCCATCGTTTCCTGCGTTTCGTCGGCGATAGCTTCAAGCCTTGCGAGCCGCGCCTGTAAATCTTCTGGCGTACCCATGACCGCATTGATCTTGCCCGTAACGTCAGTGAACTGACCAGCCGCCTTGGACACATTGCGAATCGCCTCGGTCAGGTCGCCTTCGATATTCATAAAGCCGCTCATCATGTCCGACACGCTGGCTCCAACTTGCGGGACATCAGGATCGATTTCTTCGACGGGGCCTGTGAAAGTCGGTTTTTTCACAAATTCGAGCGACGCATCGCCGGTGACGATGGTCTGCCGGACACGGCATTGTTCGTTCGTATAAATTTTCCGCCGCTTGGACAACATGATGGTGATTTCGACTTCTCGGTCATTGTCGACGAGTTCGACGCGGCGTACCCGGCCAATCTGGACGCCGTTTTTGAACACGGGCGAGTTGCGGTTGATGCCCGGCGTCTGCTGAAAACGCACGCGGATCGCGTATTCGTCGCCGAAATTCACCGACGGCCCTTTGCCGAAAAAGACAATGAGGACGACTAAAAAAATCAAGGCCACGGATACCGTGACGCCGATTCGGAATTCTCTGTGATTATTGTTCATGGTATTAGTGGCTAACGACGAGTGACCGCAGAACGCAGCTCGTGTTAATTTTCCATTCTTCACTCTCAACTCTCCGCTACTTCCCCCACGCCATGCAAAAATTGCCAGACGCGATGATCCCGCGACGCTTCCAGCTGTTCCGGCGTGCCATCGAAAATAATTTGCTCTTCATCTTCTTCAAGTTTGCTGATCGGATAAAGCATGATGACCCGGTCGGCCACGCGGAATGCCGATTTCATGTCATGCGTAACCATAATGCTTGTTACATTATGCCGCCGGCGCGTGTTCATCATCAGTTGGTTTATCACATCGCTCATAATCGGGTCGAGGCCGGTCGTCGGCTCGTCGTAGAGCATCAATTCCGGCTCTAGGGCCAAGGCTCTGGCAAAGCCTACCCGCTTTCTCATGCCGCCGGAGAGTTCCGCCGGTTTTTTTTGTAACGTCGACAAGGACAGGCCGACTTCCTGCACGAGATGTTCCACGATCTCCCGGATTTCCGCCGCTTTCATGTCCGTGTGTTCAATCAGCGAAAACGCGATGTTGTCGCCCACCGTCATGCTGTCGAACAGGGCCGCCTGCTGAAACACAAATCCGTAACGAGTTCTCAGCCGGGCCAGGTCGAAATAATTTTGTTTCGCCAAATCGTTGCCGTCAAAAAGTACCCGGCCCATCAGCGGCGAGTTGAGACCGATCAAGGTTTTCAGCAGCACGGTTTTGCCGCAGCCGCTTTCGCCGATGATCGCCACGCTCTCGCCTTCCCGTACAAAAAAATCGATATTGCGCAGCACCATGTTGCCGCCGAACTCGACGCTGACGTTTTCGATGTGGAGGAAGGGCGTATCATTCATGAATATTTGAAACAACAGCCGGAAAGGAGCGGTACTCCGCGCATTGACGGTGAACTATCTCAAAATCCGTCAATACGGCGAGTACGCCTCCTTTCCGGCTGTTGTTTGCTGATTATTGATTTTGTACATAATCGATGACATTCTCTAATCCTTTGACGTTGAACACGTATTTCGTGCTGCCATGCTGCGTCCAGATTTTTTCTTCTTTTTCGACAAAACCGGCTTTGCGTAGCATTTTCGTTGCTTTTGCTTTGAGCAATTGCATCACTCGTTCCGGCAATGCGTCTTGGGCCGTAACGACAACATGAACATGATTGCTCGCCACGCTTTGTTCATGCAATGTCCATTGACGTTCTTTGCAAACTTCCACAACGGCTTTTTTTATAACATGGCATTCTTCTTCCGTGAAATAATGTGGCAAATTCTTGTTCGGAATTGAAGTAACGTCGCTTTCCGGTGGTACAAATTGCCCGCCACGTTTCCAAGACCCACGCTCATCCCCGTGCCGCCATGATCCGCGAACCGTGAATGTCAAAAAATAGGCGATTGGATCATTGAACATTTTGTGAATAATACCCGCGACACAAAAAATTAGAATTATGAACAAAAACAGGGATGGCTTGAAAAGAAGGGGAATCAGAATTGTAATCAAGTATAGATGGCCAATTTCTTTCCATCCGTTCCAGTCAATGAAAAAGGCGTCATAGAGACCATAAGTAGCATAAATTGAAATGACAAAACCGATAATCAAATAGGCAACAATAAAAATGAGAATCGCCATTCCTGCACAGTCAAAAATTTTGTCGCGTGGATCGTCTGATTTCATAGCGATAATACTGTCCATAAAACAACAACCGTATTGACGGTTGAACACCAAACGATGGTGTAATATCAATGTGGTTGTTCATTGTCTGTTGTAATGCGCGGAGTACCGCTCCTTTCCGGCTGTTGTTTTGTTATATCCCCCCTTTCATCACGCCGGGCATGATTCCCAACGTGGTGCTGAAACGGTCGATAATGATGCCGAGCATGAGATCGAGGAAAAGTATCGCCACGAAGGAAAACACGAATGACCGTGTGGCCGCCTTGCCCACGCCTTCCGCGCCATTTTCGCAATGAAAACCCTGATGGCAACTTATCAGTGCGATAATGCCGCCGAAAAACACGCTTTTGAACATGCCCGCCAAAATGTCGAACAGGCCGACAAAACGTTCCGCGTTTTCCCAGTAATGATGTCCGTTGATGCTCAAAATATTGATGCAATAAAACGCTCCGCCGAAAACACCGGTAAAATCCGCAATGACGGTTAGCACCGGAATCAAAATCAGGCAGGCCAAAAATCGTGGCACGACCAGATGATGCAGCGGATTCACGCCCATACTGGACAAGGCGTCAATCTGCTCCGTGACCCGCATAGTGCCGAGTTCGGCGGCAATCGCGCTGCCCACGCGACCGGCCAGCATCGTGGCGGCCAGCACAGGGCCAAGTTCCCGGACCAGCGACAAACTGATGACGCCACCCAGCCAGGATTCCATGCCGATCTGTTTGAACTGCGTGTAACACTGTACGGCCAGAACCATGCCAATGAACATGCCCGTCAGCATGACCACCGGTAAGCTGAGGACGCCGATGGTGTAAAAGGATTGCACGATCAGTTCGCGCCGAGGCAGTTTCCAAAAAAGCCACACGAAAGTTTCCCGGCAAAAACTCGCAAAATTTCCCAAATAGGCCAGTCTTTCCATGCCCATGTCTTTCACGCCGTCCACCCAGTCGGCGACTTCGCTTTGAATTGCGGCGAGAAGTGAACGTTTTTTGGGCATCGGAAGAGGGAGTCAGGAGAGACAAGCTGCGAGTCAAAAAAGGCAACGGTGCTCTTTTTTATCGACCCCCCATTTCTCGTCAGTTTAGGAAAAGTTTAGCGATTTTATGGAGTGAAGCGATATTGTGGATTTTGGATGTATTGTCTGATAATTTTTAATTTTTTTTCAAAACCGCTACCAATCTGGAGATAAACCATGTAGAATAGATTATTGGGGATATTTTCTCAGCATTAGCGACCACTAGAGACCACGCCGCCCAACGCGGCTCATATTGTTACGGAGTCAATGCCATGATTCACAAAACCGCCCGACGTGCTTTGCGAATGGAATCCCTTGAAAGCCGCGAATTACTTACGGTCAATCCACTGGGCTACGACGGCCCGCTGGCGGTACAGACCAATCAATCTTTCGCCGCCGAATCGACCATTGAAACCGAAGCAGCAGTCGTGCAAGCCGAAGCGGAGGCGACTTCGAACAAAGCCGTCACGAATTCGATTGCGTCGGCCACGGGCATTACATCCAATTCCGCCACGATTTCGTGGACAAAACCGACAATTTTCAAGGAGACAAACGGCAATATTGCACTCAAGGGAGCCGGCAATTATACTTTGACCATTCATTCGGACTCACAAACTTCCTACACGATTGACGCCGCCACGCTGAAAACCAAGACAAGCTGGACGGAAACCGGCCTGTTTGGCGGCACAAAGTACGACTACACCATCACGGCCACGTTGACGGCCAAGAACGCCGCCGATCAATCGAAATTGGGCAGTGAGCAGCATATCATTGCACAGGGTATCATTGAAACAGTGCCCTTTGGCAAGGCCGTCGATGATCGGGTTGCGCCGCCGACGGACATCAAGACTTCCATCACAAGTGGCATTCCGACTCACGCCAAGGTAGGAAACGCTAAAGTCGATTGCCTCAAAGTGACGTGGAAAGCTCCGCCCAACTACACGGGCGCGTACCAAGTCGACTTTCGGCAATGGGATGACACGACCAACACGGCCGTTACGATGACCTCGACATCGGGCTTCGGACGTTTGCTCAACATCGCTGCCGGGGCTAAAACAGAAGCATTTTTGGCCTTGAGCAACATCACGCACCAAGACGGTACAAAGGTGGACTTGACCAAAACGCGAATCAAAATCACGGTCAGGGCCGTCGGCGACAGTTATACCGACTCGATTCCAAATTCCACGTTCCACGGCGGCGTTGATCCGGTGCCGCCGGGCGTGACGGATTTGCTGAAACCACGGATCGCTTCTTTGGATGCCCGCGCTTGTTCTGGTGTAGGCGTGCGCGACGGTCTCGTGCTGATTTCTTTGAAAAATTTAACTCCCGGCAAAGACTATTTCGTAGAGTTGCTAGACGAAGCGGGTAATTCGCTGAACCCTCCTTTAATCTACGCCGCATCGAGCGACCATACAGAAATTACGTGCGGGCTCTTAGGCTATGGTCGTTACACAGCTAAACTCATCGGGGACGACGCCGTCACCACGGTGAGCCAAGAAGTGTTCGTCGGAGAATACCCGCTTTTGGACGTTATTTCGAGTCAAGGTGGGCCATCGGGTTTGTCCAACGAAGGCTGGCTTGCATATCAATTTACCAATGTCAAGCCCGGCACATATTATCAACTTGTCGGCCCTGATGGTCTTGTGGCCACACCACGAGTTCCCGTTCCCACGGCGGTGGGCGGTGTCACGACCATTCGGATTGATCATTTGTTCCCCGGCAAGTATTCCATTGAACTATGGGATTCGGCCACGGGCGGTAAACGCCTTACGCCCACTCCACCGATTACCATCACGCCGGACACCGTGGAGGGAACCTCATCCGGTTCCTTGAGGCCCCACTCGGCAATGACGGTGGCTCAAAACGTGATGACCGAAGCAGCACCGACGATTGATTCGTCCGTTGCGCCGCCGATAAAATCGCCGCAACCGATCTATGTCTATCCGACCTGTGCCACGGTTTTTTGGCACGACACCTTTGGGCCTTTTGACGCTATTGACGGTTTTCTTGTCTATATCCGCGACAGCAACAAGGCCGTAATCGATAGCGGTTTTGTGCCCTTTGACACCTCCAATTATACCACCGGCGTCGCCTTGGTACCCAAACAGGCGTATACCGTTGAAGTGTATACGGTGACAAGCGACTACAAGATTTCTGAAAAGTCTCTGAAACTCTCATTCAAAACGCCGGACATTTTGCCGTACACCGCGAAAGTGAACAAAAACGACATCAAGCAGACGGAAGCGGCCTTGTCTTTCGCGGGGCCGAAGACGCCCAATCCGGCTGCTTTCAGTTACGTTTATAAAGTACAGTACACTTCCGTTGTGGATGTAAAAGGCAAGCCGGATTGGGATGCCGCTTTCAGCGAAGAAGTGAGTGACCCGGATTTGACGCAGATCAATAAGTACAAATTGGCAGAGCCGTTACAGCCCGGCACACAATATTTTGTCCGACTTATCACGGTCGGCACGGGAAAGGCGGCCACGCTGGGTAGCGATGCTGTCACGCAAGGCGATATTGTCGTGTCCTACGGCAAGGAAATCAAATTCAAGACGCTTGACGTGCCCCGCGCCACGATCTCGAAATCCGGCTTTGCAATGGACGGCCATGATTTTGGCTTCAAATTTTCTGTGATGACGCCGAACACCGCTGCCGCCAAAACGCCGCTTCTTGACGGTGATAATTCGTTTACTTATGAACTGCTCGTCGCCGACGGTTCCGCCAAAGTCGATAAAACGACGGGAATGCTTGCCGGAGCGATTTTGCTGGGCGACCTCGGCATTGCCGATTCGGTCATACCGTCCGACAAAACGAAATACGAGGCCTCGCTTTCGCCCATTGTGACCTTTGCCACCTTGGAAGAACAATTGCTCACCATGGGCCAAACGCTTGCGGGCATGAAGACGTTGCAATTCCAGCTCAAGGTGACTTACACGAATCATGCAACGGCGGTGAGCGATTATGCCGTCAATTACACCAAGCCCGCGAAATTGACGATGCCGAAATGGTTTGTGTAGAGAAAAACAGTGTTATCGGCTGTAGCGGCGGATTGTGTTTTGATGGGGATGGGGGTAGAATACAGTGTTTCAGTTATGTATGAATTTGGCATTCCCATCTCTCTAGGGGCGAAGGGAAGCGTTTCAATCTCCTTAGGATGTTTCCCGTGTCCATCGAATCGCAAGAAAAATCCACACCTAAAAAACCTTGGGGCGGCGTGTTCACCGAGGGCACCGACCGCCGCGTTGAAATTTTCACCGAGAGCATCAGCTATGACCAGCGGCTCTACGAGGTCGATATTCGCGGCTCGATTGCTCACGCCCGAATGCTCATGGATGTCGGCCTGCTGACGGAAGAAGAGTTTAAGCAAATCGAAGGCGGCCTGCTCGAAATTCGGCGCAAAATTGAAGGCGGCGTTTTCCCGTTCAACATTGAACTGGAAGACATTCACATGCACATCGAGCACGCTTTGATCGAAATGATCGGCGATGTGGGCCGGAAATTGCACACTGCCCGGAGCCGTAACGATCAGGTGGTCACGGACTTGCGGCTCTGGATGCGGGAAGCCGTCGACCGGATTGATCGCCGCCTCCTCGATTTGCAAACGGCCTTCGTCGGTCGTTGCGATACAGATTTCGATGTAATCGTGCCCGGTTACACGCACACACAGCGTGCCCAGCCGGTGCTCGCTGCACATGTTTGGCTCTGCTACTGCGAAAAATTTGAGCGTGATCGGCAACGTTTGCGGGATTGCCGTCGCCGGATCAACGTGCTGGGCCTAGGCAGTGCGGCACTGGCCGGGACGAGTTTGCCGATTGACCGCACGAAAACGGCAGAGTATTTGGGCTTTCCGTATTTAGGATTTGAGGGGATTGCCGCGAACAGCCTCGACGTGTCCAGCGACCGGGATTTCGTGCTTGAAGCCGCGTTTTGTCTTGCCCAAATCGCCCTGCACACCAGCACACTGGCCGAGGAATGGATACTTTGGTCGACGGCGGAATTCGGATTCTTGCGTCCGCCGCAGGCTTTTTGTACCGGTTCCTCCATCATGCCACAGAAGGTCAACCCCGACGTGCTGGAATTGATTCGCGGCAAGACGGCCAGAGTCATCGGCAATTTGCAGTCGCTCATCGTGCTGACCAAAAGTTTGCCGCTGGCGTATAATCGTGATTTACAGGAGGACAAACAACCGATCTTCGACAGCTTTGATACCATCGGGGCCGTGCTGACGCTGGCTGCCCCGCTGGTCGAAGGGGCCACACTGAACCGGGAAACCATTGCCGGCGGCCTTGACCGCGGTTATCTTGATGCAACCACGCTGATGGAATATCTGATCAAAAAAGGCGTGCCGCAACGGACGGCCCACGGCATTGTCGGCAGATTGGTGCGGGCGGCGATGGACAAGAATGTGCCGCTGACGAAACTTTCGCTCAAAGAATTTCACGACGTTTACGAGGGTTTCGATTATAACGTGTTTGAAATCCTCGGTGCGGAAAATGCGGTAAAGGCCATGCAGAGTTACGGCTCGACGGCCCCGAATCAGGTTCGGTCGCAAATTGAGGCGTGGAAGAAAAAACTGGATGAAGCACTCACTGGTTGTGACCAATAAATAGTCGAGAAAAAAATTACAGAAAGAATGAAACGTACCTATTTTGAACGCCTGCTACTGAAATGGGCGAGGGCTGCGTGGAAAGTTGCCATGTCAGTCAATTTTTTTGCAGAGGCGGAATTAAAACGTATCAAAAACGAATTCCCCGAAGTTTTATCGTATGAGGAAACCATCGACCGGGTTATCGGAGGAGCGTCTCTTTCTCGGTTCGGCGATGGCGAGCTAAGCATTTTGCTTTCGAGAAGCATTCGATTTCAGCGACATTCCAATATTTTGTTGCAGAAATTTGCTGAATTACTGCAATACTATTCCACGAATTCGGACGAGAAATTTTTGGTTGCGATTGCTCCCGTTTCCGTAGGTGAGTCGCTCCCAAAGAAACGTAACCGTCCATTCTACGAATGGTACTGGATTCGCCACTGGCGGTTTCTAAAAAAGTTTCTGAATGCTCCGCTCTACGGCAACACGGAGATTTCGCGTTTAGAGGCTTTCGCGGCAGTGCCGCTTGAAAAAATGAAGATGATGTGGGATCAACGCGATGTGGTGTTTATCGTGCCGCCCAATGGCCGGTTTCAACTCGACGAACGCGTTTTCGGTAACATAAAATCTGCCGTCTTCGTGGACGTGCCGCCGATGAATGCCGTGGACGAATATGACCGCATCATGGCCGACGCGCTCAAGCATGATCGAGAAAAATTGTACATCATCGTGGCAGGCCCCACCGCGACGGCGTTGGCCTTTGACTTTCACCGGACAGGCCGGCAGGCCATTGATTTGGGACACTTTGTGAATTGTTATCACGAGTTTCTCGGCGAGAATTCGAGTCCGGAGAGGCTTCCCTTTGTGATAGAATCTTCCGGGGCATAGCTTCCGAGACCTATGATCGCGCACAGACCTTTTCGGCCATTTCCTTGACGGCCCTCAGATCAAGCTTGCCCGTCCCAAGCAGTGGAATGTCGTCGACCGGATAAAAATCGTGCGCCGATGGAATCCAAAGGTTTGGCAGGCCGGCCTCGTGCAGGCCGCGGCAAATTTCCTCCGGCGTGACGGGCAGTTCGCGGTACAAGATCACGATCTTTTCGCCTTTTTTCGATTCCGGCACGGCAGAGACGGCAATTCGCACGGTCGGGTTTTCCTCATCCTGTCGGGAGGCGGAGGAAAGAAATTTTTCGATTTCCTCTTCAATCAAAATATGGGGCACCATTTCGCCGCCGATTTTCGAAATACGACTCTGTCGGCCAGTAATCCAGATGAAGCCGTCCTTGTCAATCGATGCGATGTCACCGGTCTTGTACCAACCGTCTTGGAGCACCTCGGCGGTTTTTTCCGGGTCTTTGTAATAACCGGCCATGACGCTGGGGCCTTTAACTTCCAGCATTCCCGGCGTGTCCGGCGGCAACACGTCTCGCTCTGCGCCGACGCCGTCCAGGTCTGTGACGCGAACCTCAAGATTGCGGAGCGGCTTGCCAATCGTTCCTTCCCGCAACAAGTCCCTGTAATCGGCGCGACGTGAGGCGGGGCAGTTGACGGCGACGACGGGTGAAAGCTCGGTCGTGCCGTATCCTTCGGCGGGTCTGACGCCATGTTTTGCCTCCCAAGCGTCGATCAAATCAATCGGCAACTTTTCCGCGCCGCAAATGACGATTTTCAACGATGCAAACTCTTCGGCAGGCCGCCGCAGATAACCGCGCAGAAACGTCGGCGTGGTCGGCATGGCGGTACAGCCATATTTTTGCACCACTTCGCCGATCTTTTTCGGTTCAAGCGGATTGAAGTGATAGATACATCTCACGCCCGTCATGGCGGGCAGCCACAGCGTGGTCGTGTAGCCGAAAGAATGAAAAAGCGGCAACGAACCTTCCAGCACGACATCGTCGCCCGTCAAATTGAGTCGCTCACCGAAGGCGGCCACGTTTTCCGCAATGCCACGTTGCGTTATCATCGCCCCCTTGGGCGTGCCGGTCGAGCCGGACGTGAAAAAGATCGTGACAATATCGTCCGGCTTGATTTTCGTCAGGCCGAGTGCCCATTCCAGTGCGGGAATCGGCGTGACGTAAGCGTCGATCACTCCGGTCAACTTGTCCAGCCAGTTGATTTTTTTGGCCGCCTCCTCCATGAAGATCAATTCGGCGTCGAACTGGGCGTTACGGAATTTTTCCTGCTCCAAAACGCGGCGGCTCGTAACGATATGCTTCAGATCGGCCTGTCTGATACAATAATTGATCGTATCGATACCGAAGGTGTAATTCAAATTGACGCTGGTGCGACGGTCCATGGCCAGCCCGATGTTGGCCAGAACGCCGTAAACCGAAGTGGGCATGAGCACGCCGATATTTTGTTCCGCATGGCCCAGCAGCCGATGAAATACGCGGCGAAAAATTAGCGAGGCGAGAAGCACCTTGCCGCCGGTCATTTCCACTCCGGTAGAATCCGCAAACTTGAGGACGTTTTTTTGACGGCGGCAGGCTCTCATCATCTGCCGAATAGGAGCAAGCGGTTCGCTCTGCAAGGGTTGGGACATCATTTAATCAAAATCTAGGCGGTACGTTTTTCGGACAGATTGAGCTTATTATAGAGCGTTTTGAGGCTGATGCCAAGTTCCTCGGCGGCTTTTGTCTTGTTGCCGTCGTGTCGCGTCATGGCCAACTCGATGGCCTTCATTTCGAGGTCGCGCAGCGTTGTCGGCTCGTCGGTCACTTCTTCAAAAGTGGGATTGAAGGACATCAAATCGGCCATCGGGCCTGACAAGGCGGGAATGCGGAGCGATGAATCGACCGGCTTGCTGATGACGGGGCGAGGCGGTTTCATTTCCACCGCGCGCACGGCCTCGACATCATGCGTCGCGGAAACAAATGGGCGATTCAAGGTTTGGGGCAGCGCATCCACGTCAATCGGAAAGCCGTCCGCCAAAATCAGCGCATGTTCAATCGTATTGGCAAGCTGGCGAATGTTGCCGGGCCAGTCATATCGCAGCAATTTCGCATACGCCTTTTCCGTCAACAATTCGTCGAGGCCGAGTTTTGCGGTTTCCGGCCGGAACCGGGCGGCGAGATGCGAAACCAATTCCGCAATATCTTCCCGGCGTTCCCGCAAGGGAGGCAGATGAATTTCAAACGTGTTGATACGAAACCAAAGGTCTTCACGAAATTCACCCGCCTTGACCATCGTTTCGAGATTCCGTAACGTGGCGCACACGACGCGCACGTTGCAGACGGTCGCGTTGTTTTCGCCGATTTTTCGCACTTCGCCGCTTTCGAGAAATCGCAACAATTTCGCTTGCACCGCTTTGGGCAGCTCGCCGATTTCGTCCAAAAAAAGCGTGCCGCCGTCGGCCACTTCGAGCAAGCCCGTGCGGTTTGCGTCGGCTCCGGTGAAACTGCCTTTCCGGTGGCCGAAAAGTTCGCTCTCGATCAGTGCCTCCGGTAATGCGCCGCAGTTTACGGCGACGAAAGGCTTGGTGCTTCGATTACTTTTTTCATGCACCGCACGGGCAACCAGTTCCTTGCCTGTACCGGTTTCGCCGAGAATCACGACCGTCGAATCGGTCGGGGCAATACGGTCAATGAGCCGGTGAACTTGCGCCATCGCGGCGGAATCGCCGACCAGTTTGCGTGCGCCTTCGATATGTTCGATATGCTTTTTCATGGCATGATTTTCGCGCAACAAGGCTCGGCGTTTGGCAATGCGCCGGAGCAGCATTTCGAGGTCGACAATTTTGTACGGCTTGGTCAAATAATCCGAAACGCCGTGATGAATGGCTTCGATGGCGGTTTCGAGCGTTCCTTTGCCGGTCAGAATGACGGCGTCGGCATCGCTTTCCAGTTTCCGTGCCTGTTCAATCACCTCCAGACCGTTTGTACCGGGCATGTCGAGATCGACGAGCAACAAGTCAAAGGAATCTTTTTGCAAGGCCGCCCACGCCTCGTTTCCGTCCGCGCAGGCCGTGACCCGATGGCCAAGATGCCGCAGCTCGTCGGCCAAGACTTCACGAAGATTTTTTTCATCGTCAGCAAAGAGTATTTTCATAACAAACCAGCGTCCATGCGCCGTGCTCCTTTCCGGCTTTTGTTTCTACGATTCCAATAACTGCGGCGTAACCTCTTTCGGCGGATCAAAAGCGGCTTTTTTCCCTTTCGGCATGAAGAATCGCCCTATCGGCCCCGTCAGTATGGCCGGCAGGAAAATCAAATCGCCGATCAGGGCCACCGTCAGCATGGCCAGCATCATCACGCCGAACATCTGTGTGGGCGTGAACGTGCTGAAAGCGAAGGCCGACAGACCCACGCCGCCGATCAACGTCGTTTCGGTCATGGCCGTCCCACAGCGTTTGTAGGCCGACATAGCCGCCTGCCTCGGCTTGCAACCTTGATCAATGGCTGCTCGGAACCAAGTTAGAAAGTGTACCGTGTTGTCCACGGCAATTCCCATCGCCACCGTTGCCGTCATCATCGTGCCCACGTCGACCAAAATGCCCACATGACCCATGAAGCCGAAAACGACGACAATCGGAAACAGGTTCGGCACCATCGCCAACAAACCCGCTATGCCGCTTTTCAGCACGATGGCCAAGACAAAGGCAATCAGGATGAATGCACTCACAAGGCTGTCAACGAGACCGGCAATCAGTTCATGCTGCGTTTTGTACACCAACGGAACCATGCCCGTGTAAACGGCATCGATGGGACGTTTCGCTTCGACTACCGGTTCCGGCCCCATGCCGACCAGCTCAAGGCCCAGCCGATATTTCGCAACGCAATAGCCGGAAATTTTCCCCCAGATGCCTTTTTCCGGTTCTTTGACGAGTACGGCGTGCGGCGGAAACGCCTCGTTCGGAAATTTTTCCTTAATCAAATCGTCGACGAGCGGATTGACCACGTTTTGGACTTCATTGACAAAGGCCGCGTAATCAATGTCCTTCTTGAGCGACCAAACCCGCATACTGACCCGCCAAAGATCGATGCCGTGGTCTTTTTCCCAAGTTCTGGCGATGTCGCGGAAGCCGTCCATTTCTTCCGCCGTGATGCCGTGTTGCTCTTTGTCTTTCGGGGCTGCCAAAACGCCTTTCAAGTCGACAATCCCCACGCCGGCAAGTCGCCGGATGTCGGTGTCGCTCAGGCCCAGTTCCGCAAGCGACGGATTGCCTTCCACGGTAACAAAATCTTTCAGGTCCGGTCGGGCATCTTCGAGCTGGCCGTTGACCGCCGACTCACGCGCAATCCTTCTCAAACTCTTGGGCAGGCCGGGCATGTTCGTGGACGGCCCGACAGTGGCCGCCGACATGACGCCGCCGATTTCTTCGGGTAATTCCCGTTTCAGCGTTTCAGAAATTTTTTCGATAAACCGCAGCCGCTCCAACGTGTTGAATTTACAGCGAGTATTATCGAACTTGATGACGATGTCCATCGGCACGAGCGGGCCGAGCGTTTCCTCCAGTTCGCCGTAGTGCGCGATGATTTCGGCGTTGGGTGAATAGAATCGCATCATTTTGACCGAGGTTTGAATCTTGAAGACGCCGACGGCAAAATACACCATCGCGCCGAAAAGGAGCAACATGACGAACATGTTGTATCGCGTGATGATGCCGCCGAAAAATTGCCACCAGCGGTCGATCACACCGTGGTCGCCTACATCTTTGCCGCCTTGTTCAACCTGCTTGGCAAAATCTCTCGACGGGAAAAAATGCAGCAGGGCCGGCAGGTACAAAAACAGCAGCAGCAGTGACAGCATCACGGCGATGGCCGAGTAGACACCGAACTTGATAATCGGAATCAAGTGCGAAAAGTACAGCGATCCAAGTCCAATGGCCGTGGTCAGGTTGGAAATAAAGCACGGATACCAAGCCAGTGAAACGGCACGCTCGGCGGCCCCGGCAAGACCATGTTCACGGATGGCATCGTGGTAATAATTGATGATATGCACCGCCCCGGACATGGCCAGTACGTAAACAAGGGCGGGCATACTGAGCATGATGGCGTCGCAGCGACTGCCGGTCAGCGAAACGGTGGCCAGCGAAATGCCCGCCGCCAAAATGCCCGTCCAAAACACGAATGACGTGAGCCGAACGCTACGGAAGCAGAGCATGGCAATAGTCACCCCAACCAACGCACAAATGCCGGCAAGGCGGTACAGCGTGCGTTCGCCTTCGTAACCGATGGCCACATTGTCCACGGGTGGCCCGCCGAGCACGAGTCCCTTGATTTCGTAGGGTATGCCCAAAAACACATCGCGCAGAAAAGTTATCACGGCACCGGCCATTTTTTGGACAAAAGGCCGAACATCGATCGGCGGCTCCGGCTGTACGCCGCATTCTTGGCCGATTTCTTTGATCGTGTTGAGAACGACTCGCAACTCTTTCTCATTTTTCGGCCTGTTGAGCGTCACGATCATGGCCGTCTTCAGTTTGCCAAGCGGCAGCGGATTGCCATGTTCGTCAACCCGTTCCGCACCAATCAACAGACCGTTGAGCCGCTCAAGAATCTGCTCTTCGCTGAGCATGGGATTCCTTGCGTCGGGACCATAGCGATCATCAAGTATTCGCTTGAGCCGCGGGCCGGTCATGACGTTTTTGAAATACTGCGGCTTTTCCTGCGCAATCTCCGGCTGTGAGGCCGCCGGCAGCTCCGGTATCGGCTCTTCCTGTTGCTCGGACGGTAACTTGTCTTCATCGGAGATCACAGTTCCATCCGACACGTCCAGTTCGGCGGTCAAATGTTCCATGCCGCCCATCCAGTCGTCCATATTGTCGATGGTCTGGCCCGGCACGAGTTTTTGGGCAAACATTTCGAGCCGGTCATCGTCCATCGTGCAGCCTTCCCAGCTCACGACGACAAAACTCTCGAACGGAAAATGGCTCAGATACCAGTTGTACTCCTGTGTCTCAACAAAAGACTCCGGCAACCAATCTGCAACATTGTTCGAGTTACTCAAAATCGTTCGCTTCGTTCCCATCCAAATGAAGGACAGGAGAAACATCACAACGAGGAGAATGCGAAAACCGTGGTCGCTGAAAAATGTTTTACCCATAGACGTATCCGTATGTCAGAGAGCGACACGCAAGCGGGCACAGAGGCACTTCGCCTTGCGTATGAAAACTCTGAAAAATCGCTGGAATAATTGGCATATCACGACAATACGGCGGAATCCTACCTCTTATCCCACTCCTTGTCCATAGGAAATCCCCGAAAACGCGGGGAAAGCGGGCAGTTTAGTCGGCAAAGTCACCCTTGTTTCTCCATTCGACGAAGCTGAATCTCCAGTTTGCTTCGGGAACGGATAGCCCAATTCTCTATTTCGTCGAGGTGAATCTGCACTCGCTTGTCGTTCAGGGGAATTTCCTCGACCTCGCTTTGGCTCAATTGTCTTGCCATTGCTCGGACATCGGCTGCCACGTCAAACAGTCTCATCGCAAATTGGTCCAATTTTTCTGCATTGTAAAGTTCGATAGTCATGCTGGAAAGTCAAAAAAGTTATTACTTTTTTTCAAGAAAAAATATATTTTTTCTTGAAAAAAAACGAGCGTGTATTATTTTTCAATTAGAAAAGTCACAGGAGAATGTCTGTTATAGTCACATCGGACTATAGCTTATCTACTTAACAGAAAAGACTTACATCATACAAAAAAATAGAATAGAAAAGAAAAAGTGACGCAACACAAAAAAATATCGCTCCGATTTCAAAAAAAATAAATTAAAAAAGTTTTTTCTTAGAGTAAATGCTAAAAAAAGGTCAAATCAAGGAAATACAAAGGTTGTTGAAGGAAGGCCAGATGTCGCAGAGAAAGATCGCGTTGCGTATGGGAGTCAGCCGTAGTGCGGTGAAAGCGGTGTTGATAAAATCGCTTCGGCCTGTTCCGAGTCTCGAAAAGACGAAAGAAGGGGGGATCATCTACCCAAGCGGCAAACCACAACGCTGTAAAATATGTGGCTTGCTTGTTCAGATGCCTTGTTTGGCGTGCCAGTTAAGAGAAATTCAACGTCGTTTCCGCGAGGGAACAAAAGCCGGAAAGGAAACAACTGGTTGTCGTCATGACGATGATTGAGTCCGTTTTCCGCCAGCGCGCTACGCATATATTTCGGGATTACAGCTTTCAAGATTACTGGCTGCTGTCGCTCCCGTCTGCGCGGGCAGGACGAAGTTCGGGCGGCCCGATTTCCAACAGGATACGTCGCTGCTCCTGATTCGGGCAGTACCAAAAACAACGACCGCAGGCCACGCACCGGGCAGGATCGACCTCGTATTCCGTCCGGCGACGCCGCCGGCTCAGAGCAATCAGCTTCAGCCCGATGACCGTCCCGATCCATACGCCGAGCCATCGACCGGCAGTGCGGAAAGTTTGGATGCGGTCATGGGCACGGCGGTAAATTTCATCGTAGGGCCTGCCCGCCTGAAGCACTGCGCGCGTTTCAGGAAAAGTGCCATACGCATCAACCAGTTGTTGTTCTTCGGCGAAAAGCAATTCGGCGGTTCTGACATCGAAATGCCATGCCGGCAACCGCGGAGCAAGCTGGAAGCCAAGCCACGCGAACAGCAAAACAAGCAACGGCAAAACGGCGAGGGCGGCCAGG
>QMCD01001061.1_pt1 | contig 17752 bp, 16 predicted proteins | sample 1821841 | NCBI WGS metagenome assembly QMCD01 (sample SAMN01991225, study PRJNA193472) | Termite gut metagenome, whole genome shotgun sequencing project. | isolation source: worker | host: Macrotermes natalensis
AGCGCGCTCCATTTCTCGCGCTTAATGCTATCAAAATTTCCTTCTCAGGCTAAGTGCAACGCGCCCCGCCACTGTGGCACTTGCTTTGAGAATTTACCAAGTAACCAAAGGACACTCCTCTAACGAAAAAATACTTGACTTACTGATACGTGGCGGTTAATATAATAGCCGATGCGCTCGTAGCTCAGCCGGATAGAGTGCTTGACTACGAATCAAGAGGTCACAGGTTCGAATCCTGTCGGGCGCGCCACGAAAAAGCCCTATTTCTCTAGGGAAACGGGGCTTTTGCTTTATTTTCCATTGCATAATATATTATAAAATCGTTACCAGTCGTCCCCTGTTGGGTACTATTTGGGTACTACAGATAGAAAAAGATGAAAACAAAAAGAGATAATGCTGTAAATATTATGCAATTATGTCAAGCTTTGTCTGCGAATAAATTATCGAGTACAACAGCAGATTCTTTGTCTTTTCGCTTTAGGGCATGGCCGTAAATATCGGACGTAATAGAGGCTTTGGAATGCCCTAAACGCTCTTTTATTGTCTCAATGTCAAGGCCCTCCGCGATAAGCAGCGTCGCGGACGTATGGCGCAGACTGTGATATGTCAACGGCGGCAAACTGTTTCGTTCAAGAAAACGGTGTAGCCATTTGCTGGGCGTGTCCGGGTGCATCGGTTTTCCGTTCCACGCCGTGAACAGATATCCGGCTCCTTGCCAAGAATCGCCGAGCTGGGCGGCTTGTTCGTCCTGCCAAGTCTTATATTGCCGTAGGCAGTCCATAGCGATACGCGGCATTGTGATTTTGCGCGTCTTATTGCTTTTCTTTTCGCCTTTATCGCCCTTCTTGTTGCGCGTCCTGCCGCCCTTTGGCGCAGATATGAAGGTTCCGCGCTTGGGTATGTACTGCAAGGATCGGCTTATGCTTAACTCCGCGCTCTTGAAATTGATATCGCCCCAGCGGAGGCCGACCGTTTCGCCAAGACGCAGACCGCCAAACAGCGCGATATATACGGCGGCGCGGTATTTAATTGGCGCTTCCTGCAAGGCGTCGATCAGTATTTTGGCCTGTTCATCATCGTAGAATTGCGCGGGCTCCGTATCTGGAACCGGCTTGTCCACCTCATCCATCGGGTTGATTTTGATGATTTTCCACTTCTTGGCCTTGCCGAGCATTGCGCTTATTGTGCTGCAATAATGCCGCCTCGACGTATCGGATAAACCCTTTTCCGTTTTCAGCTCGCTCAAAAACGAATCAATCGCATAAGTCGAAAGCTCATGCACTTTCAAGTGTCCGAGTTTGGGCAGTATGGCGCTATCGAGGAAATAGCGATAGTTCTCCGCCGTGGTTTCCGAGAGATTCGGCTTGACGTGTTCACGCATCCAGCGATCCGCCAGCGCGCGCACCGTCACCTGTTTAGCACTTATGGCCTTACCCTCTTTCACATCAGCGAACAGCAGCGCCAATTCCTTTTCGGCTTCTTTGCGCTGGCCTCGCTTCTCAATCGATCCAGGCATACTAATCCTCCTCGTTCTTGGCATAAAGATATTCTTCCATAAGACCTACAGCGTAACTAGATATTTTTGAATTATATATATACCTAAGATCATCGAGGTCGATATCTGCTAGGTGTCTGTCTTCAAATATGATTTTCCCCTTCATCTTATCCTGTGAAGCCGAATCATCAACTTCATCACCGTCTTCTTCCTGTTCGATCCATCGGGTTGTATAGTCGTGATACGTTTTGCCTAGCCTGACGTAGAGATCGTAGTAATCGTTTATTGTGTCTACGAAAGCCCAAAATATTTCACTTCCCCCAAAAAAGAAATTCAGGGCTGCTTTTACATTGGCGTCGTCCTTATTCGCCCGTAGAGTATCAATGGCATCGTGCGACAATCCAAGCTGCTTCTCCATTTGAATATCGCCTGCGTCGCCGGTGGGAACGCTTGTCCGGCCTAGAAGGTAATCGACGGTCACATGGAAATAGTCAGCAATTTTAAGCAACATCTTCAATGAGGGTTCGCGCCCGTTCTCGAAGGAGGAAATCTGAAATTTGTTAGAACCAAGCACCTCGCCAAGTTGCGTTTGCGTGATGTTAGCCGCTTTCCGCAGCTCGCGTAGCCGGTCGGATAATATCTCCATAGGCATACTCCTTTTTGCTATCTGTTGTAATTATAGCATTTCACGGAGAGTAAATCAAACATATTGACAACACGAGGATTAGGTTATAGAATTAGGCTACAGGAGAAATTAAATATATCTGTTGACAAAACCTTTAACACAAGATATAGTGTATATAATGTATTTTGTATACCATATCTAGCGTTAGCGAGGTTATATTGGATGAAACTGGTAAAAAGGAATGAGGCGGCAGAGGCCACGGGGCTGACGCCGTGGGAATTGCGCAAGGGGGCGCTCGAAGGGCGTTATCCGCTTGAATTGCGTAATCTATGCGTCGAGATTGAAAAAAACATTTGTTCAGCCACAATTATGCTATTTGGGTCGCGCTCAAATACCAAGGCCAGAATCGACTCGGATCTTGATATAATCATTGTTTCCGATAGCTTTAAATATTTAAGTCAATACATTCGAAAGCGCATATTTAGCAAGTGCTTTTATGAAAGCACATTTAATGTCGACGCCATTTGCATGACGCGAAATGAATTTCTTGCTTATAAACAAAGTAACGCTTATGAAATTGAAAAGCCGATTAGACTATATGGTGAAGTTTTATGAAAACAAGATTAAAAAACTACATAGAAAAGCTATCCGACGTGGCTTACGGTAATGTGAACTCAAGCTCAAAGTCAACTTATAGAACAAGGAAAGAGACAAGCGAAATCTTTCTTACTTTCAAGGAAATCTATCAGAATTTCTCATTCGATCCAATCACAAAGGCTTCCTTTGGATTGTTTTTCAATAAGATTCAGAACGCCATTTGTGACGAAGAGTATTTCAGGTATTATATGGGGTTTTATTATCTCCCCAAGCGCGTCTTCGAAAAAGACGGGGAGGAGTTGTCAAACTCAATATACCAATCAAATATCAATATATCTTGCTTTAGATGCAAAATGTTTGCTGCGGATATTTTAGAGTTTTCGCTGGGCTCCTCCGCGGATAACTATTTCTTTTCAAGAGGGGACAAGGTCATAACAGCTGTTGCGAATTATTTCGGCCACCCTTTTGACTTTGATATTTCCGCATTGATTTATATGCTTCTAAACTATTTTCAAGCCTTACTCGAATATGGCGGCTATAAAGACAGCCAATACAATAACATCGCTTATAAATTGCGCGAAGAATGTATGGCGCTATTCAAAATTATTATCAAGAACTCAGCCGCTCAAGATGTCTTTATTAGCAATCATCAACTATCCTCTTTTTGGAATTCATTGCTATATGATATTTTGCCGATTAAAGACGCGGGGCTTCCGTCGGCCTTAATTAAAAACAATCGATATAGATGGGCGCTAAACGCGCTCTATAAATATTCTCCGAATGAAGCAAGCAAACGGTTTAACGCCAATATAGGTATGATATTAGATCCAATCAGTGATAACGGCTTCCTATGCTTAAGGCTGCTTAGTAATGAGTTGGTTTACAGAGATGATATCGACTTAACTTCGTTTGAAATAAGCATAACAAATAGAGCCGACGACATGAGAGTGAAGTATGACTTGCATCACTTTTTTAATCATTATTCTCAAATTCGAGCAGTAAATTGCATAGACGATGACATAGCTTTATTGAATTCTTATGATGATGCCGCGTTGCGATATAAAGTATCGCAATGCATAAAAAATGTTGATTCCGGAGAACTGGACAGACAACTTGCCAAGCCTCATGGCGCAATGGAAATATCAGATTTGGATTTGCGCTTTATTGAAGATGGTATAACAAAATATTTGTGCATGCCGTTTAAAACAGGACGGGAGATAATCTCAAATACCGTTGCGGACTCCTATATGTATCAGCTGATTAAACCGTTTACACACTTTGGATCGCAGTGCATTGTTGTATTCATTACGGCGAAAAAGTGCAGCCAAGGCTTGGAAACCTATATTCAGCGCATGAGTGTGCGACAGCCAAGTTGGCGAATAGAGATTATTCAAGAAGCGCAATTGTGCAAATTGCTTAAGCTCAATGGACAATTAGTATAGTCAGTCTGGTTCAATCTAAATTCGAGTTTCGTTCTTTAATGGCAGCTTTAATTTTCTGGTCGCAAAAGAGCCGAAGCTTATCAAGCCATACGCCGCGTATGGCAACAATAACGGTATATACGCTAATATATATTGGGCCTTCGCCTCAAAGAAGAAATGATAAAAGAAGCCGCCAAGTATCACGAGCAGCAGAACCGCGCCGCCGCGGCGAAATATCGGCGGTTCCTCGCCGGCAGTTCTTTTTTTCATAGCGCGCATAAGGGAAACAATTCCAAAAAAGAACGCGATATAAATGCTCTGAATATATAAATCGAAATACTGTTCCAGCGCGCTGCCAGCCGCACCTTTATAAATGGCGTCTACAACGGGCGGCGGAGAGTCGGCATAAGCCCCAGCCTTGCTAACCCATACGGATTGGAAGGTTGGTTCGTTCCATTGGCTGATAGTCTTCAACGCAAAAAAAGATATAATATGGCGCGGGTTTTGTATAAACGCATCGATCCGCTCGCGTATATCGGAGTTAATCTGTTGATTTGCCGCATCGATATCGTAATTGTTGTCCCTCAAAATATTGTAAGTGTAGCCGTTATTCCAGCCTGCGGCGGGGCCCGTTTCCTGCAAGCCCATAGCTAGGTGAGCGGTTAACGGGGTTCCGTTATCGACTTCAATATCGGCTCGCCAGCCATAATACATCTGGACGCAAGAAATAAAGGCCGTGGATAGCGCGAGCACGCATGCGATAGAAACGGCGCCGCGCATTTTCGCTTTTTTGATTAGCTGCAAAAGCAGACATATAACTATTGCAATCGCATATATCCAGTAATTTGGCTTTGCCACGATGGCTAGCGCGGCAAACAAGGAGAATAGGATTATATTGCGCGCTCCGTCATTTTGCAAATATCTGATATAAAAGAATACTGCAAGAAGCGCCAGCGCCAAGCCCGTTATATTGCCGTAAATAAAGGTACAGAACAGCGCTGGCTGCCAGCATAGCCCAAGCAAAATAATAGTGACCAATGTAACGCCGTGGTTTTGGAATACGGCTTTGGTAATGTGTACAACAGCGAAATACGCTGCTGCCAAAAAGACCACGTTTGAAATAGCCATTGCCGTGTAATTGGTCGTGCCGAAAACGCGCTGGATACACTCTAAAATCGCAACATATCCGAGTTGGAAAGGATATATTTGAAAATAATCGCTTTGAGTTAGGCCCGAATAGTCTCCGGCAATCGCGCTAGCGGCTGCTCTTGCTAACATGCCCGAGTCCGCCTGAGGAATGTATTTTACGGAAACGACCCAATATACGCCTATGGCGAAAATGAAAACCAGCATGAGGATTTCGGCGATATTACAGTGAACGGCTTTGATGCGTCCCGAAAACTTACAGTGTAAAAACACAGCGGCGCCTAAGACGGCAATAGCCGCGATAATATTGATAATAATATTGTCCGGCGAATAGATAATACGCTCCGCGATATAGAAATCAGGATTGATTTTGCTTGTAAGCAGCAATCCGCTAACAGCCAAGAAAAAGAAAACCGCCGCTAATAATAACAGACAAAAATGAACGAATCCATTTGATAAAGTATCTTTAAACTTTCTGTTTCTATTCATGCGATAGATATTCTATATCCGTGCGATTTATCCTTGTTGTATTTCAAATGCCTGGGATGTCGGCTTTATTGACAAAGGGATAAAACCAAAATATAATTTTAACGAGATGACACGAAACCCGCATGCGCGGGAGGCGAAATCACGCACAGCCAATCGATGCTCGTACCGGTTCGCCCGAAGGAAAGGATTGCTTTTACATAGCGAGGAATATGCGCCAATGGCGTAAAAAAATTCAATCGTCTGTGCGCCGCGCGTTTAAGCAGCTTAAGCATATTAAGCCGCATTGGAAAATCGCCGTACCCTTATCAGCGCTTCTTTTGGGCGCGATTATTCTGGTTTTTGCGCTTCCTGGCGAAAAGCGCGCCGATGCAGAGCCTGCCGACTTGGAGCTTAGAGCTGCTCCCCCTATTTACACCCCAAAACCAACTGTTGCGCCCACCCCTACGCCCACGCCTACTCCGCGTCCGACTCCGACGCCCGATCCTACGCTGGCGCGGAACGGCGAGGACTCCGAGCGCGTAGCCGAATTACAGGCGCGTTTAATGGATCTCGGCTATATGGAAGCGGACGAGCCCACCCAGCACTTCGGGCCGGTCACTGAATACGCTGTGCAGCTTTTTCAGCGCCAGCACAGCTTGCAGGAGGACGGCATCGCGGGCGTCATGACGCTCGACCTCATCTTTTCACGCGAAGCCAAGAAATACACGCTACTGGAAGGCACAAAAGGCGACGACGTTACGAGCTTTCAAGCCCAGCTCAAGGATTTGGGCTATTTAAGCAAGGCCACCGGCTATTATGGCGACGAAACTGTCGCCGCGGTTAAAGCGTTCCAAAAAAATAACGGGCTCAGCGCGGACGGCAAAGCGGGCGAGCATACGATCGAGCGAATAAACTCCGACGACGCCAAGCCGGATCCTAAAAAGGCGAAGGAAAAGCGCCGCTCGGCCAATGTGAACGAAATGATCGCTATCGCGAAGAGCAAGCTTGGCTCCCGCTATCGCCTCGGCAAAACCGGCCCGGATACGTTCGACTGCTCTGGGTTTGTTTATTATTGCCTTAAGCAAGCCGGCTCCAACCGGCGCAGGCTGACGTCAAAGGGATATGCAAATGTTAGCGATTGGGAGAAAATAACGAGCACCTCCAAGCTCCAAAAAGGCGACCTACTGTTCTTTCTTAATAACGGGCGCACGGAAATAGGCCATGTCGGCATATATATTGGCGGCGGGCAGATGATCGACGCCTCCTCCGGCAACGGAAAAGTCGTACGCCGATCCATTTCTTCAAACTACTGGAAAAAGAATTTTACACACGCCCGAAGGCCATGGTAGCTACGCTTGCTTTTGATATTATTTCTTTCTAGTGCATACGGCTGACACAAAACTTTACTTTACATAAACGCCGATATTGCCCGAAACGACGGAAGCTTTAACAATGTTTTGCGGATTCGTCCCCGATTCGGCAAACGCGCGCTTTCCTTTGGCGTCGTAAAGCTCTTTCAGGTTCGTCTTGATACTGCCGGAGCGGCAATTGCCCTCGAACTTAAACGACACGGAAGGGCTGATATGCGCCTTAATATTGCCCGACGTGGACCGAAGAGAGCAATCGCCGCATAGTTCGTCGATATCGACGCGGATATTGCCCGACGTGGCGGAAAAGCTGCCCTCGCCGCGGAACGATTCGATCTTTATGCCGCCCGACGTCAGCTCGGCGGTTACGTTGCCTGAGAGGCGCTCCGCCGCCAAGTTCCCGGAGGTCAGCTTTAGCCTGTGCGTCGCGCCGGACAGACGGTCTATGGCGATTTTGCCGGAATGGCAGACGACTTCGCCGGAGCCCGATAGAGAAGCAATCGTTATATTTCCCGAAACGCATTCGATGCTATACGCGTCGCATGAAACGCCGCCCAAGCGCACGTTTCCGGAAAATACGTCGAGCTTGAGGCTATCAAGCTCTGCTGGCGCGCCTGAATATACATCCGCGTTGCCAGACTTGCAGCGTATTTCAAGGCCCCTTGCGTAGCCGTGCGGCAAGCGAACGTCGAGCTGTTCAAATAATGGGTAGAACAAGAAAAACCAAGGCCGCTTTTCCTGGCGGACGATTAGCCTGTCGCCAACGCGCTCCGTGGTTATTCGTGTTTTCACACCGCTCTTTCCGATAGTGGAGCGTACGGCGGCGCTAAACCTTTCGTCCCCGGTTGCGCTCACATGTATATTCAAGCTATACGCGTCGATCTCAATGGTTTCGATCCCGCTCAACTCGTCAAAATCCGCCTCAAGATGTTCTTGCGCACTTTCGCTATCGCGCAAAAAGCCGATGAGTTCATTTGGATCGCCCATACCTTCGATCACCAACTCATACGCTTTTTTTGCGTCGTGGCTTTCGAGAAGATCTTCGTATTTCTCGTTGAGATTGATCAGCATCTCTTCCTTTAGCTCGCCCGCGCGCGGGGACTGCGGTACGTCTTTGAACAGCGTCTCGATATACCGGCGGATTTCTTCGTTCATTTCTCTTGCTCCTTTTTGCCGCTTGGCTGAATCAGCGCTTCTATAGCGCGTTTTGCCCTATTCCATGCTTCGATATTGCTTTTATACGCCTCGCGCCCTACGCTCGTAATGGAGTAATAGCGCCTGCGAGCGCCTGTAGCCTCGTCGCCCCAATAAGACGATATGCACCCCGACTCTTCCAAGCGCCGGAAAGCCGAATACAGCGTCGCCTCTTTTAGCTCGTACGCGCCGCCCGTACGCTCGGCGATCGTCTTGTTTATCTCGTAGCCGTAGCTGTCTTTGTTCATAAGCTGTGCCAGAATAATCGTTTCTGTGTGCCCGCGAATGATATCCGAGTCGATGGCCATGCCCTCGCCTCCCCCGATGTAACTTCAAATTCGATTTATAATATACTACGAGTTACTTCGTCTGTCAATGTATTTTTTTAAAAGTATTATAGCCAGATATAATACGCCTAGCGCCGATATCGCCGGCACTATCCCAAGCTCCCGGCTATGGCTGTCGCCCGTTCTCGGTATCTTCAGCGGCGCGTCCTGTTCAGTCGGCACAGGCTGCGCTATGGAATACTCCGGAACCAAACCAGGCGCGGACGTAGGCGCTGGAAACCGGTCCCCATTTGAACTCGGATCCGAAGGGTATAAAGGATTTGAAGGAATGATTGGATGTGAAGGCGTTGGAGACGGCAAAGGCGTGGTCGGCGTCGCAATAGGCGTAGTCGGCGTTGCAATGGGCGCGGTTGGCTCGTAAAGGAAAACGATAGTCTGAATACGCGGGCTATATATTCCGGACACGTCGCCATTCGCATTGACGGTAATGCTTGAACGATCTCCCGGGTCGCCGATGAATTCAAACCCGCAAGGGGTATATCCCGGAATGTCCGCAGCCTCTGAGGGCAGATTTCGGATTGCCGTAAACGACTTATCCGCTTTATCCTTTTGCTCGAATATGACGCGATCCCACGCGGTTCCGACGCCGTCAATCTGCGTATATGAATCCGGTTCCGCCCCGTCCTCTATAGCCGCGTAACGGTACTGCACATAAACCGGTTTGTCGAGCTCCGCGCTGCTTGGATTCAGAAGCTTTATCAGCTCGTCCGCCTTCGGGCCGCCGGGATAACCGCCGTATTCTATATAGTAGCCGTTGATATGTAGCGGATTAGCGTGGCTGTAGTCGTTCCAGTTCGGGCCGCTCCACGCGAATTGCAGCGCGTATTCTCCTCCCGGCCCGCCGTCATACGGAGTGGAGTGGAGGTTGTTCGGCTCCTGGGATGCCCAAAAGGAATAGTACTCCCAACCAAAAAAACCTTCTGGGATATTATCCAGCGTCTCGGTTGCGGGATCGGGCGTTCGCGCCCCGGGATCTTCGCGTCTAGCCTTGGTGTAGAATATTTTGCCGGTCTCGGGCCCGTCGGCCCAATACCAGTATTGCGTTATCGCGTCATCGTAATTTGGGCCGGAATTCGTTATAAAGTTCTCGCCGAACTTACCTATATCCGCCGGGAGGCTATCCCAGTCCAGAATCGGCCCTCCGCTCGAACGCGAAAGCGCGCGCGTCCCGCCCAGCCAGCCGCACTGCGTCGCGATATCGTTATAGATTTTATCCTGCTCCGCTTGGCAGGTTATTGTCGCTAGGTAGCCTTGTAGCTTTCTGTCCGGATCGTCGGGATATCGCGGATCCTGTATAAAGGATTTCTTGGCCTCGTTATACGCCTCCAGCCAGTTGACCGATATACTCGGAACAAACGTGTAATAATGCAAATAACCGGATTCATCCTGATACGTCGTTACCTTCGAGGACGAGGCCTGAATCGTGATTTGCGAACGCTCCCGCGCAAATCGAACCGGATCCGCAAGCTTGAAGGTAACGCTTTCCAACTCCGTTTTAAGTCCGTCGGCCGAGCGCGCTGTTCCCTTAACGATAAAGGTCGTCGTCACATAGTCTTCGCTTGCGGAATGCGATATCGACCAGACGCTCTTCAGGGAGTCCGGATAGCTGATTGTAAACGAACTGGGAAAAGTGATATTGATGGACTGATAAGCTTGAGCATAGATTTCTTCAACCTCGATATAATACGTTGGAACGCCGCCGTCCATAACGCCAATCGCGGCGAAATCGATCGGGGCGTCCGCCGTAGCGGCCGCGTAAGCCGTGTTAGGCGGTACACACACGATACCCATCATACATAGAAATGCGATTATAACCGCCGCGCCTCTTGCTAAATGATTTTTCATATTGATTTCTCCTTACTCGACGTTGTTGTATAATATCCATTACGCTTCCATAATAAGAGCGATTGGCGCGCGAAGATAAGACTGTACTATCCGCATTTTTATATCAATACAGAGCGCCAAACATAACTTCAAATAATCGTAAGATCCGCTATATTCATAAAATTATTGATTCCATTATATTGGTGAATATGGTATATTAAGGATGCTTGTATATTTTCATCTTTAGGCAATGAAAGGCTGACGTAAAATGCAACTCACAAAACTCATCGCTTTTTTTCTCGCCGCCATACTGATAGCGTCGGTTATGACAGGGTGCGCGTCCAGCGCCAACAGCTTTAACCAAGCACAGGAATTGTTTGATTCGGGCAACTACAACAAAGCGCTTGAGCTCCTTAGCACTATCCCCGATTATGATAAAACGCCGGAATTGGCGCGGCTTTGCCAACAAAATATTGACTATCAAGAAGCGACGCGGCTGCTTGAATCCGGGGATTACGCCGCCGCGCGGGCTAGCTTTCAGGCCTTAGGCGGTTTTCAGGATTCCGCGCAAAAGGTGTCCGAATGCCAATACGCGGCAGCAGACGCGCTGATGGCTAATGAAAAATGGGACGAGGCGCAAGCCGCCTTTATCGCTCTTGGCAGCTTTTCAGACGCGCCTGAAAAAGCTTTGGCCGCCCAGGCCGAGATTGACCGGGTGCAAGCCGAAGCAGATAAGGCGCAGGCTGAATTAAATCTTACGCAAATCGACGATTATTTGAACACCGGCGCATATGACCAAGCGCATGAGCTTTTAGAAACGATGCCGGACGCGCCTGAATTGCTCGAACGCAGAAATGACGCGTGGTTACGGCTTGCTGGAGCATACATCGATAACGATCAGCTCGATAAAGCGCGTGTTCTGAAGCATTCTCTACCGGGTGCGCTGCCCTCGGATTTGCGTGAAAAATACGCTTATGTCGAGCTAATTGAGTTTATTAACGAAACAATGAGCGTCCCTCACGACCCCATTCTCGGCAATCCCCACGGCGAGGAGATCGAGTCAAGGGCGGCGAAGCTCGGGAACTATAAATTAGCGCCCGTGCTGACGGCGATATTCGGCGCGCTGAAAAACGACGATATGAAGGGCTATTCCGAAGCCATTTTTGCCAATATGGACGAACTGTCCAAGGTTATCAATATGTGGGGGCTGGCGGAAGGCGCTTTATCTTCGAGAAAGAACGGCTTTGACGCGATGAGCCTCGTGCTGGCCGCGATGCCCGAAAACGCGGCGCTACGCGGCCTTGCTACCGGCAGCGTAGCCGCAAAGGATTTAGCCACGGGCGGCGAACCCGGCTGGTGGAGCGAGAGCGACAAGGTCATATTCAACAGATGCTCTGCGGAAAACCAAGGCAAGCTCATGGTTTTTGTCCGCGAATACACCAATAATTACATATTGAACTTAAAAGCGACGGCGGCGCTGCCCGAGAGCTTGCGCCCGAATTCTCTTGAAGAGGTCGGTTATGTGCTTATCATAGATTACTCCGCCGATTTTGCTTTTTGGTACGACAACAATTACACGACGGCGATGCAGCCCCATACCGACGTAATCCTCTATTCCGCTCCGAAGAGGCGCGCCGTGAAAAATCTGGGCAGAGTAAAAGGAGGGGCTCCTCCTAAGACGTATTCCTACTCCGGCAATCCTCCTCCGATTGTGTACGGTTCGGATCCCGACCAAAACGAGATACGCGCAAAATACCTGGAGGCCGTCGAATTCCTCGAAAGCCAGGCGGAGTAAAGCGGCTCGGACGTTGCCGCCCAAAAACGGTGCGGCCGTCGCCGCCGCATATCGACAGGAAACGAGCGGCATGATATAATCTCATAGTCGATCGACGGTTCCGTTAGTATTCGATTGACGGATTGAGGTGTTTTAGCTGGCAGCCGGCCATAAGGTTTTAGCGCAAAATAAAAAAGCGCGGCACGACTTTTTCGTGGAAGATACATACGAGGCCGGTATCGCCCTCGCCGGGACGGAGGTTAAATCCATCCGTCAGGGCAAGGTGAACCTGAAGGACAGCTACGTCCAAATTAAAGGCGGCGAGGCTTTCCTGCACGGATGCCATGTCAGCCCCTATGAAAAGGGCAACATCTTCAACAGGGATCCTTTTCGCGACAGGAAGCTGCTTTTGCATAAAAGCGAAATACAAAAGCTCAACGCGAAGGTTATGCAAAAGGGCTATACGCTCGTACCGCTCCAGCTCTATCTTGTAAGCGGACGGGTAAAGCTGGAGCTTGGGGTATGCCAAGGCAAAAAGCTATACGACAAGCGAGACGCTCTCGCCCAGCGCGACGCGAAACGCGAAAGCGACCGCGCTATGAAAGAAGCGAGACAACAATAAAAACAATAGACAAAAAGCTATAGATAGGAGAGAAGACTTACAGATGAAGCGGGTTCCATTCACCAAAGATCAGCTTGAGGCAATCGTAACAAAGTACCCGACGCCCTTCCATATTTACGATGAAAAGGCAATACGCGAAAACGCGCGCGAGCTGCACAAGGCGTTTTCCTGGAACGAAGGGTACAAAGAATATTTCGCGGTGAAGGCGCTGCCGAACCCGGTTATCTGCAAAATCCTAGCCGAAGAGGGCTGCGGCTTCGATTGCTCGAGTTTGACGGAGCTTATGCTTTCAAAAGCATTGGGCGTAACGGGCTCGAACATCAAGTTTTCCTCGAACGCGACGCCCGCCGAGGAATTTGAATTCGCCCGGGCTCTGGGCGCGACGATCAACCTTGACGATATCTCGCACATCGACTTTCTGGCAAAGCATGGCGGCATCCCCGAAGTCATCAGCTGCCGCTACAATCCAGGCGGAGACTTCGTCGCGGGCAACGCCGTCATGGGGAGCCCCGGCGAGGCAAAATATGGCTTCACTCGGCCTCAGCTAACCGAAGGCTTCAATAGGCTTATGGCGCTGGGCGTAAAGGAATTCGGCCTGCACGCGTTTTTAGCAAGCAACATTCTCGACGAACGATATTACCCCGCGCTAGCGAAGACGCTTTTCATCACAGCGGCGGAGCTTATGGAAGATACGGGCGCGAAGATCGCGTTTATCAATCTTTCGGGCGGCGTTGGTATCCCCTACAAGCCCGAGGATAAGAAGCAGGACATCTTCCAAATCGCTGGCGACGTTGAAAAGGCATATAATGAGGTATTCGGGCCGCTGGGAATAAAGCCCGCAATCTTCACGGAGCTGGGCCGCTACATGACCGGGCCGTACGGCTATCTTGTAAGCCGCGTACTGCACCAAAAGCATACGCACAAGGAATACGTCGGCCTCGACGCTTGCGCGGCGAACTTGATGCGTCCAGCGATGTACGGCGCGTATCACCATATTACGATTATGGGCAAAGAAGGCGCGCCGCGCGACCATATGTACGACGTTACAGGCGCGCTGTGCGAAAACAACGACAAATTCGCGATTGACCGCATGTTGCCAGAAGTCGACATAGGAGATTTACTCGTCATCCACGATACCGGCGCGCACGGGCACGCTATGGGCTACAATTACAACGGGCGGCTGCGCAGCGCGGAAGTATTGCTCAAAGAAGACGGCTCCACAGAGCTGATACGCCGCGCCGAAACGCCAAAGGATTATTTTGCCACTATCGATTTCCTCGGATTAAACGATATAGTATAGTGATAGAATAATTAATATGAAGGGAAAAAGAAAAGGAGGAATAGACGAATCAGCCTTCGAATACCCGCCAAATACTACAAATTACTATTTTCTAATTACTAACTACTAATCGGGGGCGTATTTGGTTTCGACGGGGATCATGGGGGCGGGATAAGCGAGCCGCAGCCCCGGACTGCGATAAAAACGGGAAAAAAATATAAACGCGAACGATAATTACGTTCCTGTCGCGGCTTAAGCCGTGACCGTCCGCCCCGGGAGTTCCACGGCCCGGGATCCGGGCGTCATTTAGTGGAGAACGAACCTGCCTAAGCTTTGCGGCAGGCCGGATTTATGAAGCTACCGCAGCGCGCACTTTGCGGTTAGAGGGCGCGTGAGGGGAATCCTAAAGTAACCGCTGCGCTCGGAGAAGGTCTCGTCGACAGGTTTTCGGACAGGGGTTCAACTCCCCTCGCCTCCACCACAAGAAACCGCCTATATTGGGCGGTTTTTCGTATCTTCCGAGTGCTAAAAAGGGCGTCTTGGGGACTATTTGGGGACTAGCGCCCTCATTTTTTATTTCGAGTCGATAATTCATTGTAAAAGATATCCATTTTATTGGCGGCTTGTGCTTCTTTGCTTTTGATGATGTGACTATAGGTATTGAGCGTGATATTCTTGTCCGCATGTCCGAGCCGCCCGGACAGGGTAACAACGTCCAGCCCCGCCGAAATGAGCAAGGAAGCGTTTGTGTGCCTGAGTTGGTGGAAAGTTATCTTGGGTAACCCGTGGCGCTCTAGGAACTCCGTAAACCATTTATACGGCCTGTGAGGATGGAAGGGCGCTCCGTCTTCATGGACGAATACCAGCATATCGCTTTTCCATGAGATACCCAAGCGCAACAACCCCTCCATTTGCCGACCCTTGTATTGTTTCATGAGAGCCGTAACTGTTTCGGATAGAGTTATAGGCCGCACGCCGGAATCAGTCTTTGGAGCCTTTTCAATCGTGCCGTAGGAACTCACATACTGCCGTTGCTTGTCCACGTTCACGACGCCGTTTTCAAGATCAACGTCGCGCCAGCGAAGGCCGGTTATTTCGCCCGTTCTCATGCCCGTATCAATCGTTAGGTAAATCATAGCCTTATACCGTAGCGGCTCCCCTTCGAGCGCGGCGAACATATCAAGCAATTGTTCATCGTCGTAATATGAGGGTTTATACTTGGGCAGCTTGCCAAGGTCAACACGTTCAGCGGGATTCGACATTATGACATTCCCCTTGACGGCAGCGGAGAGAATGGACGATATGAGCGTATGATGATGCCGTATCGTTTTGCCGGAAAGCTTCTTGTCGCTGTTGTTCGTGAACATCTTTTTTATATCGGCTTTGAGGGCGGCGCTAAGCTTTTCCGCTGTTTCGCGTTTAGTGGCCGAACCCTTCTTGATTCTCGCGCACGTCTTGAAGGTTACGCCGGACAGCTTGACGAGGGCGGGGACGGTATAATCTTCGAGTTTCTTCAATAGCGCGTCTGTAGGCGTGTAACGAATATCAAGGCGCAACCCTTCCTCATCCAGATTGTTATAGAACTCCATCAAGTGATGCGGTTGAAGCTTGGCAAGCTTTATATGCCCGATAGCAGGAATGATGCGCTCCCGCAGCCGCATTTTATAGTTTTGCAGCGTACCGGGCGCAAGCTGTTTGTCGGCATAGTCAGTCATCCACTTTTCAACGAATTCCGCAAACGAAACCTTTTCGCCGTCAAGGTATGTTCCGTTTTTAACAGCTTGCTCGAATAGCACGGCCAGCCGGTTTAATTCTTTTTCGCGGGCGCGTTCCGTCATGCCGTCTGGCAATGTGACCGTCTTATACTCGCGGAGCTTCTTTCCGGCTGTATCGTACCCGGCTGATACGATGATCCTGTATGAGCCGTCTTTGCGCTTTTCAATGCTTGCAATTGTCAGCCCTCCTTTTTTTTGTGTGGATTATGCTTGTCGTAGGCGGCTTGTCTTGCCGCTATTTCTTCATTAGCTCTTTTTACTCCATCCAGCGGAGCGACGCCGCCATTTCCCGCAACCGTTAGGCGGTATTGATCAAGTTGCCTTTGTATCTCCATCATTAGCGCCGCCCTCAGAGCTACCCCGGAAGCGTGAAAGGGTATATCTTCGCCGCCTATAGTAATACTGTTATGCTGATATAGCTTGTCTTGCCCGAATACGTAAGCGGCGAGCAATACAACAATATTAGGGCAATCTGCTATTAGGCTATTCAACCCCATACGGAACAAACGATTAAATACCGGCTTGCTAAGCATAAGCGTATTCCTACCCGTATTACATGCGCCGTTTACCAACACATCAACGGCGTTCAAGTCAAGCTTTGAAGCGGCTTGTAAATCCGTAGCCGCGCGGGTTTTACCGTCGTGCTCACAAAGCAGATATCCTAGCTCACACCCGAACTTTTCGCACATTTTAAGCATCGTATCAAGCCGGGGCAAGCGCCTTTTTTCTTCCTTATCATGCTCCCAAGCTATTACCGAATTGCGGTTTGAAAACAGTTTTTCCGCAAGATCGTCCTGTGTCCAGTTTTTTGTCTCGCGTTCTTGTTTTATTCTTTTGGCTATTTCGCGTTCTCGATAAAGCATAGTAAATATAGCACCACCTTTCATTTTTTATTGTTTATGCCCGATACTTGCTATTTAAGTATAGCGTAGTTTGTTGTACTATACAAGAGGGGACGGAAATTTATTTCAGGAGGTACAGACTATGGAAACCAACAACAAGCCCTATGTTCTGACGGACGCCGCAGCCGCTGTATTGAGTATCGACGGAGCCGCAAAGCGATACCCCGGCCTAACTCCGTCAGCAATTCGTAGGCTCGTAAAGTCAGGCGAGATTCCCAGCCGTAAAATAGGCGTTAAATTTTTGGTAACGCCCGAGGCTATAGAGACGTGGCTATATGGCAGCAGCCAGCCCACACAGACCGAGGCGGCGCAGGGCATACGCCGCCTCGAAGTATGAGCGCGGTAATGGAGGGATTGAATGGGAAACAACACGAGCCTCGTGCTATATACAGACTATGCCCAACACTGGAAATTGCTAAGCGGCGACGAGGTTAAAGCGCTTGATTTGGCGTTATTCCACTACGTAGAGACAGGCGAATTACCCGAATTTAGCGGCGCTTTACAAATGGCCTTCTCTTTCGTGCGGGGCAATATCGACCGCGACAAGGCGAAGTACGACGAAAGCAAACGGGCACGCGAAGGAGCAGCCCGGAATGCAGCCAATGTGAGGTGGGGAAATGCGAAGGCATGCGAGTGATGCGCCCGTATGCGAAAGCATACGAGTGATGCGATCGATGCCTTACTGGTACTGTAGACTGGTACTGGTACTGAGAATGGTACTGGTACTGAGAATCTACTGATCTGGCACCTCCCGCACCTGCCACTCTTGCTGTTGAGAAAGCAGTATTAGGATTCTCATCGCTGTCTTCGAAAGGCTTCTCAAGGATCATGGTGAGTGGGCGCATATCATCGTAGATATTCGCCGTATCATTGGATGCGCTCGTGGCGTAGCGATCATCGGGCCAGCCCCAAGAAC
>QMCD01001080.1_pt1 | contig 17751 bp, 13 predicted proteins | sample 1821841 | NCBI WGS metagenome assembly QMCD01 (sample SAMN01991225, study PRJNA193472) | Termite gut metagenome, whole genome shotgun sequencing project. | isolation source: worker | host: Macrotermes natalensis
CCGCGCCGGAACCCGCCGTACCCGCAGCGCCTGCCGCTTCTGAAGCGCCCGCGCCTGTAAACATAAGCTATGAAGAGGGTACAAACCCCACGGACGAAATCGTAAACACCTCCCCCGCCGACAAGGTAGTACTGGTTGTTAGCTTTGGAACGAGCTTCAACCAAAGCCGCAACCTCACGATCGGCGGGATCGAAGCCGCGATGCGGGCGGCATTTCCGGACTATCAGGTACGTAGGGCCTTTACGGCGCAGATTATTATCGACAAGCTCGCCGAGCGCGATAATTTAAGGATCGACAACATCGAAGCAGCTATGGATAGGCTGCTGCTCGACAAGGTAAAAGAGGTTATTATCCAGCCCACGACGGTTCTATCCGGCTACGAATACGACGACGTTATCGCAGCCATTGCGCCCTATGCCGATAAATTCGAAAGCTTCAAGGTCGGCAAGCCGCTGCTCATCGACGATTCCGATTACGACATCGTCGCCGATATCGTGCTTTCGGAACTCGCGCCGTATGAGGCGGCCGGTACGACCGTCTTGCTCATGGGCCACGGCACTCATCACGAAGCCAACGCTACATATCCGAAATTCGAAAACGTGCTCCGCGAAAAAGGCCACGACGATATCTACGTCGGCACGGTCGAGGGCGGTGTGCTAATTGAAGATTTGCAGCCGATTTTGAAGGAAAATGGCACGAGAAAGGTCTTACTTCGGCCGCTCATGGTAGTCGCCGGGGATCACGCCAACAACGATATGGCGGGCTCCGAGGACGACGCCTGGAAAAGCATCCTTGAAGCGGATGGCTACGAGGTCGAAACCGTCATAGAGGGGCTGGGCCAGATAAAAGCCATTCAAGACCTCTATGTACAGCACGCAAAGGACGCGTTAAACTCGAACGGCGTACAAATCACGCCGGTGGCGGCTTCGGCCGCCGCCGGCCTCGCTGGCAGCCGGTTAAAAAACGGTTCGTATAGCATAGACGTCAAATCCAGCGCGTCCATGTTCAAGTTTGTCGAGTGCACACTTAACGTTCAGGACGGCGCGATGAGCGCCGACGTAACGCTAAGCGGCCAGGGCTACGGCAAGCTATACATGGGCACGGGCGCCGAGGCGCTCGGCGATACTGCCAACCATCACGAATTCACGCTAAACGGCGAGCGGCATTCCTTTACCATACCTGTATCCGCGCTTGACGCTGAGCTCGACTGCGCTGGCTGGAGTATCCGCCGGGAGCAATGGTACGACCACACCGTCGTATTCCAATCGAACAATATCCCGGCCGACGCGTTTGAGCGCTGCCACATCGCGGTAACATTAACCGGCGGAAGCGGCAAGGCCAGCGTCGAATCCCGGGCGGTTCTAACTCGCAAAGACGGAGCCGACTTCGCCCAAATTACCTGGAGCAGCCCGAATTACACCTATATGCTTGTAAATGGTGAAAAGTATTCGCCTGTCAACACCGAAGGCAACTCATCGTTCGAGATTCCCGTAACGCTGGACGCCGAAATGAACGTCGTCGCGTGTACAGTCGCCATGAGCGCCCCGAAAGAGATCGAATATACGCTTAGATTCGATTCGAAGACGATTCAGAAAGAGGGCTACAGCTATTAGATTTCGAATCATAATATTTATTCTATCGCTCGTTATACTCACTGGTTGCACGAACGCGCAAAGCCCTTCGCCCTCATATAAAATACCGGCGGGTATTGTTAGCGCCGCGCCTGCGCTTTCTCCTACGGCTGCCGCTACAACACCCGTACGCTATAACACGCTCCAAACAACGGGCAGCATGGAACTTAGCTACGCCACGCAATTCAGCGTGGACTATCTAACGGGCGGCTATACTCTTATCACGATCGCCGACGATAGGTTTTTAGTCGTACCCGAAGGGTTTGAGCCTCCGTCCGATATGGACGAAGATATAGTAGTCCTGCGCCGTCCGATTCAAAATATCTACCTCGCCGCGACGAGCGCAATGTGCCTTTTCGATTCGCTGGACGCATTGTATGCAATCGCTATGTCTGGTACTGAGGCGGACGGCTGGTACATAGAAAGCGCGCGCGCGGCGATGGAGAGCGGCAAGATCGCTTACGCGGGCAAGTATAGCGCTCCTGATTATGAAATGATCGTATCCAAAGGCTGCTCGCTGGCCATCGAATCCACGATGATCGACCACGCGCCCGAGGTAAAGGAAAAGCTGGCGGATCTGGGCGTTCCCGTTCTGGTGGAGCGTTCGAGCTACGAGGAACACCCGCTTGGCCGTACCGAGTGGATCAAGCTCTATGCCCTACTATTGGGCAAGTACGAGCTTGCGGAAGGCTTGTTCAACGAGCAAGCCGCGCTCGTCGGCAATATTTCCCTGGAAATGACCGGTAAATCGGTCGCGTTCTTTTACATAAGCTCCTCCGGCAACGCCGTCGTGCGCAAGAACGGCGATTACGTAACGAAAATGATCGAGCTTGCCGGCGGCGAATACGTATTTACCGGCCTGGACGACGGATCGGCGACAGGCTCCGCCAATTTAAACATGGAGCAATTTTACCTAGAGGCAAAGGACGCCGATATAATTATCTACAATAGTTCCATCGACGGCGAAGTGCGCACAATCGGCGAATTATTGGGTAAAAGCAGCCTATTGGCCGATTTCGAGGCCGTAAAAAACGGCGACGTCTGGTGTACGGGCAAAAATCTCTTTCAGGAGACGACCGGCTTCGGCTACCTGATTGCGGATATGCACCGGATATTTACCGGGGATTTGGACGATACGGACGAGCTGATGTTTCTGTATAAATTGGTGTAGAGGCTTTTGTAAGGAGACGCCATGCGACAGCAGCAACAGGTTACCCGCCGCACGCGATATATCATCGTCGCCATCGCGCTTCTTTTGCTGTTTGCGGCGCTGGTCGCGCTCAATATCGGTATCGGCAGCGTTAACATCTCGCTAGGCGAAATTGTCTCCAATCTTTTTTCCGGCAGCACAAATACGCCCGAAAGCGATATACTCCATAAGGTACGCCTGCCGCGCCTTTTCGCGGGCGCGATACTAGGCGGAGCGCTAGCCCTGTCCGGATTTTTGTTGCAAACCTTCTTCAACAACCCCATCGCCGGGCCGTACGTACTCGGCATATCCTCCGGCGCGAAGCTCATCGTCGCGCTGGTAATGGTATTCGTTTTAAGCCGCGGCGGAACCGTCTCGTCCGCGACGATGATTATCGCGGCCTTCGCGGGCGCAATGCTGTCTATGGGCTTCGTGATGCTGATCGCCCGCAAGGTCAAGCGCGCATCCGTGCTTATCGTCAGCGGCGTCATGATCGGCTATATCTGCTCGGCTATCACGGACTTCGTCGTTACGTTTGCGAGCGATGAAAGCATCGTCAACCTGCACAATTGGTCGCAAGGCAGCTTCTCCGGAACGTCCTGGGACGACGTAGGCGTCATGGCGCTGGTCGTTTTTCTCGCGTCAACGCTCGTCTTTTTGCTCTCGAAGCCCATCGGGGCGTATCAGCTTGGCGAAAGTTACGCCCAAAGCGTCGGCGTGAATATAAAGGCCTTCCGCGTCGCGCTCGTACTGCTTTCGAGCGTCCTCTGCGCCTGCGTAACGGCTTTCGCGGGGCCGATCTCGTTTGTCGGCATCGCCGTCCCGCACCTTATCAAGGCTTTTACGAAAACGGCCAAGCCGCTTCTTATTATACCGCTCTGTTTCCTCGGAGGGGCCGTGTTTTGCCTGGGCTGCGATTTGATCGCGCGGACGGCCTACGCGCCTGTCGAGATGAGCGTAAGCTCCGTCAGCTCGCTTATCGGCGCGCCGGTCGTTATATATATCCTAGCGGGAAAGGCGCGAAAATGATATGAACTTCTATTTTAAGGCGGAAAAGCTCACCGTCGGCTACGACAATAAGCCCGTCGTCGAAAATATCGAATTCGCGCTACAAAAAGGCCAGGTACTTACGCTAATAGGGCCAAACGGTTCGGGTAAATCGACCGTACTCAAAAGCATCGCGCGGCAGCAAAAGGCCCTGGGCGGCGATGTGTATATCGGAGGCGAGCCGTTAAAACGTTTCCGCCCGCGTGAATTAGCCCGCCGCGTCGCCGTCGTGCTGACCGAACGGCCAAAGCCCGAGCTGATGACATGCGAGGACGTCGCCGCCGCGGGAAGGTATCCGTATACGGGCGCGCTAGGTATTCTTTCTGAAGCCGACCGCGAAAAAGTCCGCGACGCCTTACGTACCGTCAACGCCCTCGATATCAAGGATAGGAGCTTTTCCGAGATTAGCGACGGACAGCTTCAAAGGGTGCTTTTGGCGCGGGCTATCTGCCAGGAGCCGGAAATCGTCGTTTTGGACGAGCCAACCTCCTTCCTCGACATACGCTACGCGGTCGAAATTCTCGACACGCTGCGCAAAATGGCGCGCGAGCGCGGTACAACCGTCATACTCTCTCTACACGAGCTGCAATACGCGAGGCGCGTGTCCGACCTCGTTATGTGCGTAAAGGACGGTAAAGTCTTATGCATAGATACGCCGGAGGCTGTTTTTACCAAAGAAGTAATTAGCCGCCTGTACGATTTGCCGGAGGGCTATTATGAAGAATTGTTCGGTTTGTAGTGGCGGATGGTAATCCGCCCGCAGATAGGAGGAACCCCCAGATGATCATCCGGGAAGAACAGCCTTTTGACTACGCCGAAGTTTACGAGCTCGTAAAAGCGGCGTTCGAGCATTCGTCCCATTCGGACGGAACCGAGGCGGACTATTTAAACGCGCTCCGAAATAAGGACGCGTTTATCCCCGAGCTTTCCTTGGTCGCGGAGCATGCCGGCCAAATAGTCGGCCAAATAGTGCTGTATAATACATGCGTAACGACGCAGGACGGGCCGTTTGCGGCGCTGGTGCTGTCGCCGATTAGCGTACGTCCTGATTATTTCCGGCGTGGCGTAGCAAGCGCTATGATGAAAAGCGCGTTTGAAATAGCCCAAGGCTTGGGCTATACGGCCGTATTTCTTTGCGGCGAACCGGATTTCTATCGCAAATTCGGCTTTATTCCTTCGTTTGAATACGGCGTCTATCATATCTCCGATGAAACAAAAAGCGCGGATTGGTGCATGGCTCTCGAACTGTCCCCCGGCGCGTTAAAGGGTATCCAAGGTTCAGTAGATATTGTATAATATGGGTATATTGTTGTAAAATGACGTATCAGCGTTGCGCGCTTAAAAATCGAATAAGGGGATATACAAATGAGGGCAGTTTTTGAATCGCTTTTCTCCGTCGCGTATCTGGTTATCGTTTTCATGCTCGGCATTGCGATCCTGCGGCGCAATAAATCCCGCGAAAGCTATGTTCGCCCTGTTGCGGCGCGCGAAAGGCTGGGGCAATACCGCCTGTTCGGCGTTATGGTACTAATCCTCGGCGGCGGCGACGCTTTTCACATCCTGCCGAGAATATTGGCGAATATCGGGCTTCACATCCCCGCCGCGCTTGGCTTCGGTACGCTCGTAACGTCTATTACGATGGCTATCTTCTATCTGTTGCTGTATTATTATATTCGCCAGCGCTACGGCGTATGGGGCAAGGGCGGCTTGACGCTCCTCGTCTGCGTTTTAGCGATAATCCGCGTCGCTCTGTGCCTCTTTCCCCAAAACCAATGGTTCAGCGGCGATTCGCCCGTCGCGTGGGGAATATACCGCAACATTCCCTTCGTGCTTATGGCCGCGGCGCTGATAGTGTTCTTCTATCAAACGTCGCGGGACAGCCGTGACCGCGCCTTTAAGCATCTTTGGCTCGCAGTGCTGCTAAGCTTCGTTTTCTATATCCCGGTCGTGCTGTTCGCGGACGCGAATCCGCTCGTCGGCATGCTCATGATTCCGAAGACTGTGATGTATGTATGGATTGTTTGGATGGGGACGAAGGAGGCTACGGCAAATCGCGGTTGAATTCCCTCGCCGCGCCATACATCGCGAGTATGTTTTCTATCGGCGTTTTTCCTACGATGTTGTGAATCGCGTTGAAAACGTAACCGCCTCCGGAAGAAAACAAGGCTAACCGCTCTAACGCTTCTTCCCGCACCTCTTCCGGCGTACCGAAGGGCAGCGTGCTTTGCGTTTCTATCCCGCCGCCCCAAAGCGTCATTTTGCCGCCGTATTTCTCCTTCAGCATCTTTGCGTCCATGCCGCGCGCCGACGTTTGGATAGGGTTAAGGATATCCACTCCCATCTCCACATAATCGTCCAGGAGATTAACTACACTTCCGCATGTATGGAACATAATCTTCCATTTTGTATGCTCATGCACCCATTTGTTCATCTTTTCATAGTAGGGCTTATATAGGCTACGGAAGATTTCCGGCCGAAACATCTCTCCGTTCTGATTTCCGTAGTCCGCTGTGCTTATAACAACCACCTGAATCCGTTCGCCTACGGCCTGTTTGTATATCTCCAGATTCTGCATAACGATCTCCGTTTGCATCTCGTATACTTCGCGGAGATACTCGGGATAAAGAACATGCGCCATCAAGAAATCCTCTAGCCGGCGAATGCCCTTCGGAGCTCGCAGCGAACCGTTGGGCACCGCTCCTGCATCGCCCAGCAGCGAGCCCGGAAATTGCCCAACAAGCGCGTACTCCGTTTCATGATATAGCCGCTTGGATTCGCGTTCCAACTCGGCGGCAATTTCATCCGGGATAACGTTGAAGTCATCCTTATAGTCTTCTCTCGGCATTAGTCTGTCTTCATCGTACTCCGGGAGGCGCTCAATAATATTGTCGAAATACATGCCGTCCGAAAGCATTCGTGTACTGGGCGGAAAGTTTTTGTCGCCTTGGGCGTACATTACGACTGAGCCATCTTTCCTGACATCCCATTGCGTACCGCCGGCAACCAACGTCGGGATTCCGTTTGGCGCCGTAAACGGTATCAAATCTTTATAGCGAAGGCCATTTGAATCTACAGGATAGGGCAGCGGCGCAACGTCCACGCCAAGCGCCTCGCGCACGTCGTCGTCCACACGCGCGACGAATTGCATCATTTCAAATATTTTGACAGGCTGCTCTTTTAGGCCAAGCGCCTGTCGCAATTTATAGTAGGCAGTGGCGCTGATACCGGATACAACCGTCGCGCCCAAATCCACTGGAACCTTATCCGGAATTCTATGATTGATCGCTTCGATAACCCGCTCACGTGATGTCATGACATGCCTCCTGAAGAATTGTTATATAAATCAAATACTTTTGGCGGCTTCGCCGCCAAAAGTATTTGATTGATCTAATCTTAGTCCAGAAAATCTTTTAGCTTTTTGCTCCGCGAAGGATGTCGCAGTTTTCTAAGCGCTTTTGCCTCGATTTGGCGGATGCGCTCGCGCGTAACGTTGAACTCGCGGCCAACCTCTTCGAGCGTGCGCGCCTTTCCGTCGTCCAGGCCAAAGCGCAGCCGGAGCACCTTCTCCTCGCGCGGCGTCAAAGTATCCAATACGCCGATCAGCTGTTCTTTTAAAAGCGTAAACGCAGCCGCCTCGGCGGGCGCGGGCGCGTCGTCGTCCGGAATGAAGTCGCCCAGATGGCTGTCTTCTTCTTCGCCAATAGGCGTTTCCAGCGAAACGGGTTCTTGAGCGATTTTAATGATCTCGCGCACTTTTTCTTCCGTTATGCCCATTTCGGCGGCGATCTCGTCGGGATGCGGCTCGCGGCCGTATTCTTGTAGCAGCTGGCGGTTTACGCGGATAAGCTTGTTTATCGTTTCGACCATATGCACGGGAATGCGGATCGTGCGCGCCTGGTCGGCGATCGCGCGGGTGATAGCCTGGCGAATCCACCACGTGGCATAGGTCGAGAATTTGTAGCCCTTGCGGTAGTCGAATTTATCCACGGCCTTGATAAGGCCCAAATTGCCCTCCTGAATCAAGTCGAGGAAGAGCATTCCCCTACCAACGTAGCGCTTCGCTATGCTTACGACCAAGCGCAGGTTCGCTTCGGCGAGCTTGCGCTTCGCGTCGACATTGCCTTGCGCCATGTCCGTGGCGATTATGACTTCTTCCTCCGCCGTCAAAAGCGGAACCTTGCCGATCTCTTTCAGGTACATGCGCACCGGATCGTCTATGCTTACGCCCTCGGAAACCGTCAGGTCGATATCGACGTCCGCAAGGTCGGTATTGATATCTTCGGGCACCTCGATGTCTTCTACCACATCGATATGCAGCGTCTCCAATCTGTCGTAGATGCGCTCGATCTGCTCGGGCTCGAGCTCTGTATCCTCGAGCGTATCCATTATCTCTTTGTAGGTGAGGACGCCTTTGGTTTTACCGGCCTCAATAAGCTCCTCAATCCTGTTTATTTGGGGTATCACTTCACCCAAACTCAATCACACCCTTCCGATAGGTTCCTCAGTTCGCGGACGCGCCCAGCGCCCTTAGCCGCGAATTCAGCATCATATATTCCTGAGCAAGCTTAGCTTGTTCAGATTTATCCGTACTCTCGTCGCGCTTCCGCTGTATATCGGACATGCGTTGCTTTAGCGCGAAGCTCTCCAGGCGTAGCAGGCAATCCGACATAACGCGCCCGGGATTCGCAGGCTTTTCGGTATCGAGAGCTCCCGAAACCTGCTTTGACTGCTCCGGCGTAAGCGTCCCGAGTAAAACGGCTAAATGAGCCTCGATCTCCTCGTCTGGATGCTGCTCATGCCAGTCTATGCACTTACGCGCGAATAAGGCATAAGCCTCATTCCTGAATATCGCTTCGTTCTCATTCATCCTGAAGCTTAGAGCACACTCCCTGTCTGAAACCAATATACATAACAGGATGCGCTCTGCGCGTTCCCAATCCGGGTTTTCCTCGCGAATTCGGGCAATTCTAGTATTCCGAATAATGGAAAAACTATTCTCATTATTATCCTGGATATTCGCATAACCGCCGTTTATTGCGCCTTGCGACGCCAGCGCCTCTATAGTAAACCCCGTCTCCCGCGATACCGCCGCAAAATAGCGCTCTCTCGATAGCGGCTCAAGCGTACGGATAAAGGCGCACGCCGCTTTCGCATAGAGCTCGCGGGCATTTTCGTCGCCAAGATCGTACTCGGCGGCGAGCATGGAAAGCCTAAACTGCGGAAATGTAAGCGCGTTCTCCTTTGCATCGTCAAACGCAGCTATACCTTCTCTGCGTATGAACTCGTCCGGATCGCTCCCGTCGGGGAAACGCATCACGCGAACCTCGACGCCCTCGTCCAAAAGCTCTCTCGCTGCCTTCAGCGCAGCGTTTTGTCCGGCGGAATCGGAATCGTAGGCGATATACGCCCTCGGAACGTTACGCTTTATCAGACGCGCCTGCTGCTTCGTCAGCGCCGTACCCAGGCTTGCAACCGAATTTGTCACGCCATACTGATGCAGGCTCACGACATCCATGTAGCCTTCCACGAGCAGGATATCCGAAAAACCGGATTTGCGGAAGAAATTCAGGCCATACAAATGCCTGCGCTTGTTGAATATCACGTTCTCCGCGGTATTTAGGTATTTCGGCTGTCCGTCGCCGAGCACACGTCCCCCAAAGCCGACCACCTGCCGGTTAAGGCCGATAATCGGAAACATCAGCCGGTTCCAAAAGGCATCCCTTAAGCCACCGCCACTTTCCCGCGCCAAACCCGCAGCTATCAAAACCTCGCCGGAAAAGTTCTGATCCAAAAGATAGTTTGAGAGTCCGCTGCCCGAATAACCCAGCCCAAAGCACTGAACCGTTTTGGCGTCTACGCCGCGTTTTTCGAGGTAGCTTCTGGCGTTATGGGCGCTTGGAGCCGCAAGCTGCCTATGGTAGAACAACGCAGCCTCGCGACAAGCCTCATGGCATTTTTCTTTTAGCGCGCGCTCCTTGAGGAGGGCCTCGTCGTCCGTCTCTTCCGGCAGCGGCAACCGGATTCTATCCGCAAGCAGCTTAATCGTATCGACGTACGAAAGCTTTTCCAGCTCCATCAAAAAGTGGACAACATTTCCGCCCGCATGACAGCCGAAGCAATAGTACAGCTGCCTATCCGGCGATACGGAAAATGAAGCCGTCTTTTCGTTGTGAAATGGACAAAGCCCCCAGAGCCTACCGCCCTTTTCCCTAAGCTGAACATATTCCGATACGACCAAGGCGATATCCGTACGCGAAAGCAGCTCATGCATCCATTTGTCCGGAAAGGCCGCCATGGCTATATCTCGGAAAACTGCTTATATACTTTCGCCAAAACCGATAATTCTCCTTCTATATGCATAAAATTCGTTTATTTTGTATAAACGGCTATATCTCCGCCCAAGCTCTAGGGATAAATAGGCGGGTATAGTCTCTTATCGCGTAGCGATCCGTCATGCAAGCAATATAGTCCGCCGCCACGCGCTCGGCGCCGCCGGCGAGGTTTTTGGTGAACTCCGTCGACAAGACATAAACGTTTTCGACATAATGCCTGAATAACTGTTCGATAAGCAACCGCGCTTTTCCTTCTTCGCGCTTCGCGATGGAATCGACATAAACGTTCTTGAATAAAAACGCCCTAAGCTCGTTCGTCGCCTCGCCGACAGCTTTTGACATCGTTATGACCGGCTTCCCATAGCTTTGCGCCACCACATCCATGATCATAGTATGGATACGCCCGCCGTGCGACTCGCCCAAAGTGACGAGCAGCTCCCTCGGCATATCGGAAAGCGAGAGCACGCCCGCGCGTATCGCGTCGTCTATATCGTGGTTTATATAGGCGATTCGATCTGCCAGGCTTACGACGCCGCCTTCAAGCGTATGGGGCTCGCCGTCCTTTTTGTGGTTTAAAATGCCATCGCGCACTTCCCATGTGAGGTTGAGCCCCGTACCGCCCTCTAGCGTTTCGACGACGCGAAGGCTCTGCTCGTTGTGCTGGAAGCCATCCTTTAGCAGTGTGTCGAGCACCGCTTCACCGACGTGCCCAAAGGGCGTATGGCCTAAATCGTGCCCGAGCGCGATGGCCTCCGTTAGGTCTTCGTTGAGGTTCAGCGCGCGGGAAATCGTCCGCGCAATCTGGGCGACTTCGAGCGTATGCGTCAAGCGCGTACGATAATGATCCCCCTCCGGCGACAGGAAAACCTGGGTTTTGTGTTTCATGCGCCGGAACGATTTGCAGTGGATAATGCGATCCCTATCGCGCTGGAAGCACGTACGTAGGGGGCATGGCTCGATCGCTTTCTCACGCCCTTTCGAGCGCGCCGAAAGCGCGGCTAACGGCGAAAGCGCGTCCCGTTCGCGCTGTTCCAGCGTTTCGCGGACGACCATCGTCATCCCCCTCCCGCAGCTTATTAATTCATTTGTTCTTGATTGGACGCGTTAAATCCTGCTTTGCGCGCTTAAAAACACTGCCAACTCCGCGTTCAAAAGTATGCCCTCATCGCTTTATATATCCGAATTGCAACTCGCCGATACTCCACACGTCCGCCGATGCCGCGCTGGACTCAAATACGATCAATCGATACGGTCCTGTCTCCAGCGCCATACGATAGCCGCCGTCAATCGCTATAATCGGCGTCGTCATCCCTCTTATACCGTCCGGCGATATATGGACGTTAAATTCCTGTGAAATGTCATTTGCGCTTTCATCGTCCGAGCCGAAAGAAAAGCAATCGTAGTCCACAGGCTCGGCAAACTCCACCATTATAAAATCGCCCGGCTGCCGCGGCCACCTCGTAGTCCAGCGCGTTGCCGGATCGCCGTCGATCAGAGCGTCGTGATCGCCGTCGTCCCTACTGCTTGTAATCCGAATAATATTATTTTCTGCATCGGGATCAATTTCGGCATGCATTGAATTTATGGTCGTATTTTTATATATCATGGAGATTTTCATACCGTCGACTATAATAGACGCGTACACCACATATCCTTCGGGAGGTTTTCTTTGGTCATACGGCACGCGGGTATCCTGTAAGCGGTAGTCGGCAGAATCCGGCCGTCCCACCCACGACAATCTTTCAATCTCATCTTCCTTTAGAATTTGGACATGATAATTAAAACCTGATATTACTAAACGAGGCCTTGAGTCGTTGGCAAGCGCATAGCGAATTAAATCCGCATGCGATACCATCCAATAGTCCAGCGCAAAATTACGTTCGGCGACCATGCGTCCGATACTGTTGAAGTAGACGTATTCATACGGGTGGTTCACTATAATCCAGCCGAACAGGAAAGCGAAGCTAGCAAAAATGGCGCACGCCCCTATCCTTCGAAGCGCGATATGCTTGTTTTTGAAAAATGTGATCGCCGCGCCAAGGCCGTAGACGGCGATATAAACGAACGGAAAATAGATGCCGTATGCATGCCGCCAGCCTTCGTACATCGTTATTCGCAGTATAATATACCCGAATAATGTACAGAAAAACAGAGCCGCCATAAAAAGATCGTATAAATGCGCTCCCCGCTCCGCACCGGTAAAGCCGCCCTCCCCGCCGCCTGTGTCCAGCGCCTCTAAGTCGTTCAATTCAAGTTCGTCGTCTACGTCCCCGGCCGCAATTTCGTCACGCATCGCAATTTCCTTCTTAAGGCGGCCAGCCGCCTTGACGGCAATAACGGCGACGCCGGCAAAGAACATGGCAATATAGGGTATCGGAATCGTTATGCCCATCCAAACGGGGATATAATGCCACGGCACATGCCGCGATATCATCTCGCCCATGTAAAAATGAGTACCCGTCCAATTCTCAAAGTCTTTAAAATGAACGAACGTTTCGATAATGTTTTTAACCGGGTTTTCCCATAAGAACGGCGTTATCAATACCCAAAATACAAGCGTTAAACCGAACAGCGCAAGAGGCTGTCCCGCCGCGCGCAAAAACGCGTCATTTTTTCGAATAGATATAATAACGGCAAAAGCGGACGCCAGCAATAATAAAGACAAGCCCAATATGCGCGTATTGATCGCGACCGCAAGCGCAGCCGCCGCAAAGAAATAGTTCTTTATTTTCCGATCTTCCAGCCATCTCAGCGCAAAATAGCCGGATATCACCATCCACGAAAAAAACAGGCTGTCTTTAATGTTATAGAAGGCTTCGCCGAAAAAGCGGGGATAGAGTATAAAAGCGAGCGCTCCAAGCAGCGGCAATGCGCCGTTGCAAAATCTGCGCTTAATAATAAGGTAGAAGCAAACACCGGCGATGAAGTAATTTAAGAAAACAAACGCGTGCCGCATTAAATAGATATCTCTCAAAGCCATTTGAAAGTTGAATAGATGCTCGATAAATATCATAATGCATTGCAAGGCCACGCCGTAATAACGATCGCCATGAGTCGCAAGCTTGGGCGCGTGTTCCGCCGTTGCCCGAACAGCTTCGCTTTCGGAAGCGCGCATTGCCGGGCCCATCACATGAACGTAATTGATTAAACCGGTATAACGCTCAATATCCTCGTCCGGACTGATGCCATAATCCCGAAACAGAAAGACCCCGCTAAGAAAGAACAGCGCGAATAACAATATGACCGTTTTTTTGGAAGCCAGACATTTCGCAAAAAATGATTTCATGTTGTTCAAAGAACCGAAATACTTGTTCCCGGTGTTCATCACGGCTTGCTTTCCCATCTCTCTCATTGCGTTATATGACCAAATTCAAGTTCGCTTATCATCCATGCTTCCGTCGCCTCCGCTCCGACCTCGAACACGATAAACCGGTAGAACGGCGACGTATGTGTAAAACGATACCCGCCTTCAATCGCCACAACCGGCATAACCGGCCCTCCATAGCCGTCCGCAGATAAATATGCGGTTAATGCCCGGGGATAATCTTGCTCGCTCTCTGCGTCCGAAGCGAAAGAAAAGAAATCGTAGTCCACGGGCTGCGCAAACTCCACCATAAGAAAATCTCTTGGCTGCTGCGGCCTGCCCGTCGTCCAGCGCGTAGCCGGATCGTCGTCTAGCATCGCCGCGTAATCGCCGCCGTCTATATTGCTTACCATCCGCGCGATATTATGCTTCGCTTCGGCATCGATTTCGACCCGCATTTGATCGGACGTAACATTTTTATAGATTGTAGATATTTTCATACCGTCAACTATTATCGACGCTTCTTCCTGATAGCCTTCAGGCGCGACTCTGCTCTCAAACGGTCCATTAGATGGCTGTAAGTAATAATCTGCGCCTACGGCGTCCGTAATTATTACCCTACCTTGCTCCTCGTCCGGTAAAAAGAAATTATGACCCCCTATACCCCAGCTGTAGATCATTATCTTGGGCTTTTCATCCTTCGCCAGCACGTAGCGTACCAGATCCGTAAACGATACCTCCCAATAGTCCAGCGTAAAATTTCGCTCGGCGACAATACGTCCGATACTGTTGAAGAAGACGTATTCATAAGGATGATTTACGCATATCCAACCAAACAAAAAAGCAAAGCTCGCGAAAACCGCTGCAGTCCCTACCCTCCGAAGCGCGATATGCTTGTTTTTGAAAAAGGCGATCGCCGCGCCAAGGCCGTAGACTGCGATATAAACGAACGAAAAATAGATGCCGTAAGCATGACGCCAGCCTTCGTACATCGTTATACGCAGAATAATAAACCCGAATAATGTACAGAAGAACAACGCCGCCATAAAAATATCGTATAAATGCGTTCCTCGTCCCGCGCCGGCAATGCCCCCTACTCCGCCGCCTGTGTCCAACGTCTCTAAGTCGTCCAATTCAAGCTCGTCGTCGACGTCTAAGGCCGCTATTTCATCACGCATCGCAATATCCTGCTTAACGCGACCAGCCGCCTTAACGGCAATAGCGGCGACGCCAGCAAAGAACATTGCGATATAGGGTATCGGAATCGTGATGCCCATCCATACGGGGATATAATGCCACGGCACATGCCGCGAGATCATCTCGCCCATATATAGATGCAATCCGGCCCAATTCTCAAAGTTCATAAAATGAACGAAAACTTCTATTATGTTTCTAACCGGGTTTCCCCATAAGAACGGCGTTATCAATATCCAGAAAGCCAGCGTTAAGCCGAACAGCGCAAGCGGACGGCCCGCGGCGCGCAAAAACGCTTCCTTTTGTCGAATCGATATAATAACAGCAAAAGCGCACGCCAGCAGCAATAACGACAAGCCCAATATGCGCGTATTTATAGCGACCGCCAACGCAGCCGCCGCAAAGAAACAGAACTTTACTTTTCGATTTTCCAGCCATCTCAGCACGAAATAGCCGGAAATCACCATCCACGAAAAAAACAGGCTGTCTTTAATGTTGTAGAAGGCTTCGCCAAAAAAGCGCGGGGAAAGTATGAACGCGAGCACGCCTAACAGCGGCAAAGCGCCGTTACCAAACCTGCGATTTATAATAAGGTAAAAACAAATCCCGGCGATGAAATAATTCAAGAAAACGAATGCGTGCCGCATTAAATAAACTTCTCTTATATTAAGTTCAAATCTAAAAAGGTGTTCGATGAATACCGTGATACATTGCAAGGCCGCTCCATAAAAACGGTCGCGATACGTTGAAAGCGCCTCCACATTGTTTGCGACCGACCGTACAGCTTCATGCTCGGAATCGCGCATTAACGGTCCCATTACATGCACATAATTGACTATGGAGGTATTGCGTTCCATCGTTTCGTCGGTACTCATTCCGTAGTCGTTATAGAAAAATACTCCGCAAAGTAAAAACAACGCAAAGACCAAAACGACTGTCTTCCTGGAAACCAGGCATTTCATAAGAAGCGATTTCAACTTGTTCTCAGATCCTAAAGATTTATCCGCGATGTTCATCATGGCTTGCTTCCCCTGTCTCTTTAACTATATAAACCGGCCTCCGCTTCGTTTCTAAATATGCTTTAGCCAGGTATTGCCCCAAAATGCTGACGCAGAATAGCTGTATACCGCTTACGAACAGTATTATGCATACTGTCGACGCCCAACCGGAAACAGGATCTCCGAAAATAGCGCGCCGGACGATTACAAAAACCATGCCTAAAATCGCGACAAGAAAAAAGATGATGCCGAAAAGTGACGAGAGGGCCAGAGGCGCCGTGGAAAAACCGACCACGCCGTCTATCGCATAGACGAAAAGCTTCCAAAAGCTCCATTTAGTATTGCCCGCCGCCCGCGGGACGTTTTCGAATTCTATCAGCTTAGTACGAAAACCAACCCAGCTAAACAGGCCCTTGGAAAATCTATTGTATTCCTTAAGCGAAAGTACAGCCTCTACAAAACGGCGGGTCATAAGCCTATAATCGCGTACGCCGTCCACAATTTCCGTTTTCGATATTTTGTTTATTAGCTTATAAAAGCTTCGAGCAAAATAGGAGCGGATGGGCGATTCTCCCTTGCGGGTTACGCGGCGGGTCGCCACGCAATCATAGCCTTCGTTTATTATTGCGTTTAGCATACCTGGCAACAGCTCTGGCGGATCCTGCAAGTCAACGTCCATCACCGCGATATACTCGCCGCGCGCCGCCTCCAGCCCGGCCAGCATCGCCGCCTCTTTTCCGAAGTTTCGCGATAAGGAAATATAGTCTATATATGTTTCCGTTTCTAATAATTTACGGAGGATGGGCAATGTTTCGTCCGTGGAGCCGTCGTCGACAAAGATTAGCTCGATTTCAACGCCGAGCATATCGGCTTTTACCTTCGAAATACTGTCGACAAAAATATTTATAGCCTCTTCCTCATTATAGCAAGGCACGATAACGGATAAGACCGGCAAACTATTTTCAATTGCCGCCGGCGAATGTTCTATTCGATTCACCTACATAGGCTCCTTCGTTTGTATAGTGTTTTTTCGATACATTATATCACAGAATCTTTATTTCGTTGCCCCGAGTTTAACAACAACCCAAGCCAAATACAGCAGAGAAAAAGCAAAAAAGCGCCCGAACAGGGCGTTTTTTGGTTGCATCGCTCGCGATTACGTGATATGATATACAGGGCGGATCATTCGTATTGGGGAGGGTGCGTATAATGTACATCGACCAAGTAATTAATAGCGGAAAACCATATCTCAGAGTAGCAGAAAGTTATTCGGCAAGAATCGACGGTATCCGTGTAAACCGTAAAAGAACTATACGAAATATTGGCCCCCTTTCTCGCTTCGACGACGGGAAGCCGGATTTTTTAAAACGACTAAAGAAATCGTTTAAAGACGGTTGCCCGATTATTCCAGGCTTGGAGGACTTGGTACTCGCCGAAGCTCCTCCCAGCAAGCTGAAAATCGAGCTTGCCCGCCTCGACGATAGATGCTCCTTTTCCGACCCAAAGAATGTTGGCTACTTCTTTTTTGACGCTATCTACGACGCTCTTGGAATCTACGATGTGCTTAATCTATACAAATCCCGTTCAAAGATTGAGTACGATCTGAATGGACACGCGAAAGCGCTTATATTCGGGCGCGCGCTCTGTCCGGAATCGAAATGCGCAACATGGAGAGATCGGGGCGGCTATTTATTTGACGTTGTTTCCTCAAAGAGCTTAATCGAGGTATATCGGGCGCTCGATGTACTCGACAGCCAAAGCGAGAAAATAACACTAAGATAGAAAAACTCATAGGCCGAAATAAGTCCATCTGCTTCTATGACGTGACGAACTATTGGTTTGAAATCGACGATCCTGACGAAGACGTGGTGTCGGAAAACGGCGAGATTATTGCGGAAGGGATGCGCAAGCGCGGGCCCTCGAAAGCTAAAAACCGTAAGCCCATTACGCAGATGGGCTTGGACACGCTAAAAAGGCCGTCAGAAAAGGCTTCTCACAGTAAGTGCAATGCAAAATGCAATAAGGTCGAGAAACAGAGCGCGTGCGTTTTGTTTAG